>OGCN01000216.1_pt1 | contig 101756 bp, 85 predicted proteins | sample 1570181 | NCBI WGS metagenome assembly OGCN01 (sample SAMEA4370584, study PRJEB24528) | human gut metagenome | reverse complement strand
TTAATGTAGTCCCATAGATTCTTTTTTCAGTGTCCACTATATTGGGTTCACTTCAGCATTTCGAAGTATTCTTTTTATTATTGAAAAATATTAAAGAATAGTATGAATTTTTTTCTATAAAAGATTAATAATAATTTTAGGTGATTTTATGAATATTGATTATAGAAAAATTTTAGAAGAAAGATTAAAGAAAGGTATAAAAAATAACGAGTTTGTAATTTATTTGCAACCTAAATTTTATACAAATACTGGTAAACTTGCAGGAGCAGAAGCATTAATTCGTTGGAATAGAGATGGAAAATTAGTAATGCCAAATATTTTTATTCCACTGTTTGAAAAATACGAACTTATAACTGTGCTAGATACTTATGTTTTAGAAAATATCTGCAGATTACAACAACAGTGGAGAAAACAGGAATACAACATTGTACCAATATCTGTGAATGAGTCTAGACTTCACTTATATAATGAAAATCATATAAATGACTTAATAGATTTAGTAAATAAATATAATGTTCAGCCTAATACAATAGAACTTGAGATGACTGAAACGACTGTGGTTCATAATGTTGAGCTTGCAAAAGAAGCAGAAAAAAATGTGCATAAATTAGGTTTTATAGTTTCGATGGATGACTTTGGAACAGGGTATTCATCTTTTAGTATGTTAAAAAATATTAACATTGATGTATTAAAAATGGATAAAAGTTTTTTTGATGATGTACTAGAAAGTATAAGAGGCAAAATAATAATAGAAGCTATAATAGAAATGTCTCACAAACTTAATATAAAAGTTGTGGCAGAAGGAATAGAAACAAAAGAGCAGGTTGAGTATTTAAAAAATATAAAATGTGACATGATACAAGGATATTATTTTGAAAGACCAATCAAAGTAGAAGAATTTGAAGAAAAATATATGAAACATTATTAAGGTAAGTATATAGGAATAAATAAAATTTTATGCTTAATTTATATACTTAATGAATCCTTTTTTGCATTTATTATACCAAAAGAGCAAATAAAATCAAGAGTAATCTTTATTTTTTTATAATAAAAATATTTAAGAAATTTTTAATTGAGAATATGCTGAAATAAGCTTGATATAAAGAAAAAACAACTTAGCTCTTATCATTAAGTATATAACTTAATAATGAGTTAGGAGGACGAAAAAAATATGAAAACAAAAGAAGTAAGAGGAATTACAATAATTTCGCTAGTAGTAACCATAGTGGTTTTATTAATATTAGCAGGAGTAAGTGTAAGCTTAGTAATTGGAAATAACAATTTATTTGATAAAGCAAAAAGTACGCAAAAGGTGCAAACAATAGCCGGAATAAAAGAAGCATTGGAACTTGAAAAAGCAGATATTCAAGTTGAAAGCAAAACTGTAAATTTAGAAAATTATTTGGAGCAAATAAGTACAGGAAAGAAAAATTATGATTTGAGTTCAACAGAAAAGATAGATAACAAGAATGCATACATTATAATTAATGACCAATATAAATTTTTGTTAAAAGATAAGGAAAATGGAGATGTAGAAATAACGTATGAAGGAGTAGCAGTTTCAGGAGATTTAACATTATCTTCATATGATGGAACATATACATATCCAAATAGTGGAACATTTACAGTAACCAATAACGTTTCGGGAGGAGAACTTTCAGTTGAATCTGATGCATCGAATATTGTAACAGCAAGCATCAAAGAAAATACAATAACAGTAGTGCCGGGAACAACAGCAGGAAAAGCAAATATAATAGTAAAAAGTGCAGCAAATGGAGATTATGCAGAGAACAAAGTAATACATGTAGCAACAGTAGAAAATGGAACAATAAAATTAAGTGTGACTCCATACACGGGAATATATGATGGACAAGAGCATGAAGCATTATCAAATATAAGTGTAGAACCTAGAGATGCTCTATTAGAATATTCGATAAATGGTGGCAAATATAGTGAAGAAATGCCAAAGATAAAAGATACATCGGAATTTACAGTAACGGTAAAAGCAAGTAAAGAAGGCTACAAGACACAGATAACAACAGAAACAGTAAAAGTAAACAAAGCAGAGGGAAAATTAATATTATCTGAGACGAGTGGAACAATAACATATCCAAATAACACGGTGTTTACGGTAAGTGAAAATACAGGAACATTAAGTGTTTATTCAAATAATAACAATATAGCAACAGCAAGTGTAAGTGGAAATACTGTAACAGTAAAACCAGGAACAACAGCAGGAAAGGCAACAATAACAGTAACAAGTGCAGAAGCAAGCAATTATACAGCAAAATCTGCAACGTATGAAGCAACAGTAAATAATGGAACAATAAGCTTAAGTGCAACGCCATACACAGGAACATATGATGGAAAAGCACATAAAGCATTAACAAATGTAAGTGTAAATCCAAGTGATGCAAAATTAGAGTATTCAATAAATGGAGGCACGTATAGTACGACAATGCCAACAATAACAAACACCTCGTCATTTACGGTAACAGTAAGAGCAAGCAAAGCAGGATATAAAACGCAAAGCACAACACAAACAGTAAAAGTAAATAAAGCAAATGGAAGCTTAAGTTTATCATCTTATAGTGGTACAATAACATATCCAAATAGCACTTCATTTACAGCAAGTGGTACTGGAAGTATAAGTGCATGGTCATCAAATACAGGAGTAGCTACGGTTAGTGTAAGTGGTAATACAGTAACAGTAAAATCAATTGGAGTAGGAAGTGCAACAATAACTGTGAAGAGTGCATCTAACACAAATTATAATGAAAAAACAGCAACATATTCTGTAACAGTAAAATATCCAACATTTACGGGAAATTCTGGAGTAGGATATTATGCTGATGTAGATGGAAATGGAACAGTGGATGAAATAATATTTGCAGATTTTAAAAATGGAGGAAGTGGCTCATGGGGAGGCACTAATTATACAATACCTACTGTAACAGGGCTAAAAGAATATTATGTAAGCAAAACAAATTATAATGGCTCATTTGGAACAAAGAACGTATTATCTGCAAGAGGAAGTGGAAATGCAAGGTTTAATGTAATGGCACTAAGTGATTATAACAATAGTGCAACATATGTATGGTTTGCTGCTAAAGGAATAACCTCAGGAGAATGGAGCTTTCCAACCAGAAATGAATTAGCATCATTTGGAGGACAATTGGGAATAACAACTAAAAATTATAGTGGATATGGATTAAAAGCAACATATTGGTCGTCCTCTGCCTTCACCGACTTCGAAGCCTATCACGTTAATTTTAGTACTGGCGAAATCGGCTACGGCTCCAGCGCCAACAAATATCCTGTGCGTCTGGCTAGGACTTTCTAATTTTGTAAAAAATTAGAAAGAAGAAAAACGCGTTATGTAAATAACGCATAGATTCAAACGCAGATATATTCATAGAATAGTTGTATGATATAAAGTGAATTTTCATAATAAAATTAGAGTATATTTGAAATTTTATGTGGAGTTTCAGATATACTCTAAAATTTTAATGTGACAACATTAAAGTTGTATCTAGTTAGTTTTATGAGTGTGTTGACAATATTTCTTTTATTTCTTTTTCAGATAAGTTAACTGCTTTTGAAATTTGTTCTATAGGAATATTAAGCTTATGCAAATTTTTTATTATATCTTTTCTTTCATTTTCTCTTGCTTGCTGTGCTTCTTTTTTCGCTTCTTCTAATTCTTTTTTCATTTGTAATTTGTCAGCTATTTCAAGTGTTCTATTTAAAACTCTTCGCCTTAATAAGTCATCTTGACTTATTCTATCCAATTCTTCTTTTGCCTCTTTAATATCTTTATTTTCTTCCATTATACGAGATACCTCCTCTTTCTCTGGATTATCTAGAAAAAGCATCCATTGGAGTACTTCATCGTTCGGTGTTTTATGGTATGCTTTTACTACTTTAGGTAACTCTATTATAATAATTTCAAAATAATCTGTCAATATAAGATGTAACTCTTCGTTTTCTCTTATTTTCCATGTGGTCTGAGGCTTTTCAAGATTTTTTGTTAATTTAAAAACATCATCTAAAATTATTATTGATATTGTTTTTCTTAAGTCACTGTAGGTATCACCAATCTTTAAATTAGCAGCATACATTTTTGCCCAATAATATACAAATCTCTCGGCTATGTTATCGTTTGAAGCAAGCTGTACCTCTATGTCACACTCAGTATTTCCATTTATTACTGCTCTTAAATCTAGTCTTCCGTTTTTATCATCTTTATTATCGTTTAATAAATCTGCACTTTTGTCAAGTTCAAGCTTGTCTATTTTCATCTTTAAAATAGCCTCTAGCATAGCTTGTGTAATCCTTGGTTTTCCTCTTGAAAATAATGCTTTAAACACTACATCATTCTTTGGTTGTAATATGCTTTTCTTTTCATTGGGCATATGTAAACCTCCTAGATTTGGAATAATTTTAATTTAGTTATTAAAAGTTTAATCGAATTGTATGTAGAACATTTTGCCAGAACGGATAATTGAAGAAATCAATGATTTTGATACAAAATAAAAGATAAAAACTTTTAAGAAATAACTAAGTATATTATATATAAATTACGTATAAAGTCAAGGAAAATCATTCGCTATATTTCGACATTTTATAATATTTAGTACATAAAAAGAGAGATTTTTTCTTTAAGCAAAATACTTAATAATAAGTTAGAAAGAAAATATCGATTATTGTAACACCATATTTAGGAGTATATGATGAAATTTCGCATGACGCATTGAAAAGCATAGAGGTGACACCGATTATAGTGGATATGGATTATAAGGAACATATCGGTCGTCCTCTACTTTCGTCAACTGTGGCTGTTACGTTAGTTTCAGCAATGGCACAATCGTCATCAACGACAGCGACAACAATTACAAATATCATGTGCGTCTGGCTAGGACTTTCTAATTTTGTAAAAATTAGAAATAAGAAAAATGCGTTAGGTAAATAATCTTAAATAAAGAAGAAATATTGTAAAAATTTTTTTGTGGTTTGAGTTTTTTTATACAAGAAATAGGCTAGAAATTTTGTGCTTTATGTTGTATAATACCTTTGAAAAGGATGTGACTATGATGAAGTTATATGATAACATAGGAAGCCTAAGACTAATGAATATTAAAGTAATAAAGGACAACAAGGATACCTTATATGAAGGAATGGTTGAAAATGCACCTGATGATATAAAAAAGTTAAGGTATGCTAAAATAGAAATTGACAGTGGAACAACAATATTGCATGTATTTAGCCAAGAAAATTTAAATGATAACTAACAGCAAAAAGAGTTTAGATAAAATTTAACTGATATGATGAAAGTATAACAATAAATTGAAAAGCTAGTGTTTTTTACGAATTCATTAGGAAAGGATATAAATTTATTATAACTAATAAAAGGGGATTAAAAATGAAAAAGTTTACAAATCATAATGTATTAAAAGAAACTAAGAATAATAACAAAATTATTATAATTGGAATAATTATTTTATTGTTTGGAATTGCATTAGGACTATGGGGAGGTTATGAAATTGATAAAACTAGTGAAAATGCAAAATCTTTTAGCAAATTATTACTAAGTGATGAGGAAAAAGAAAATCAAATTGCAAAACTTGATGTAACTCATGTTCCATACCAATTTGCGGTACAAGATGGAAATGACAATAGCTATTACATTGTAATGGATGAAGATTATATGTATGTTGCATATATGCCAACTTCAACTTTCAACTCTTTAAACAGAGAAGATATTACGGAAAATCCGGGAAAAATTGAGGGAATGACAAAGCTTGCAACAAGAGAAATAAAGGAACTTGCGGTAAAAGCTTATAATGAAGCAATCGAAGATGAAAATTACAAAATAACAGTTGCAGATTACGATAGTTATTTTGGAAGTGTATATTTAGATGCGTCAGAAGATGCACTTTTAGATGTGGGCTCATTGCAAATGACTGGCTGTATGATATGTTTGATAATAGGTCTTGCCTCATTGCTAACTGGAATAATAAAAAAAGTTCATTTTAATATTAGCGTAAAGAAAATGGATGAAGATTTAATAGAAAAATTAGATAATGAAATGAATGATGCTGATGCTTTCTATTATGAGAAAACTCACCTATACCTAACAAAAAATTACATAATAAATTTTCAAGGAAGATTTAAGGTAATAGAATATAGAGATGTAATTTGGATGTATGCAATGAATTACAGAACAAATGGAATTAAAACAAGTCAATCAATAAATATAATGGACGTAAAAGGAAAGGTCACTTCAATTGCAACAATAAACATTGTAACAAAAGAGAAAAAAGAAATATATGATGAAATTTGGAACACAATTGCTTCAAAGAATACAAATATTTTATTAGGCTATACAAAAGAAAATGCAGAAACAGCAAAAACAATGAAAGAAAATTAGAATGAAAAGGACTAATTCATGTGTGAAATATGAACTAGTCTTTTTATATGTTCAAAGTCTTAAAGTACTGGAAACCTTGGACGTCCTCCGCCAATTAATTCTCTTAGTATTAAAATTCTAATTAAATCATTCAAGAATGGATTTTTACGTGGCTTTCTTGGTGGTCTATTTGGCATTTGTCTATCTTCAGAACTTTCTCTGTTAGTAGTTTCAGCTGTAAGGCTAACACTAATTTTTGTATTTGAAACTGCTTTATCATAAATATCACTAACCATTCTTTCTATGGTATCTTCTGCAATTGGCATTGTAACATTTCTACAAGATGCAACAACCATTGGATATATAACTCTATATGAATCTGGATATAGATTTTCTAGGTTGCAGGACTGATTTTGCCACATAGAATTTGCAATGTTTGTATATGGATTTTGGCACATACCAGCGCATCCCATGTTAGCACAACCACCATAAGGCATACCCATAGATTGATTCATGCCAGAAAATCCTAATGTATTTCTCATATAATCATCGTAATTTTGATAATTCACAAAATTCACCTCCATGCTAATAGTATATGCTGGGATATCGATTTCCGTACGTAATTATTTGAAACTTATCAGAGAGATGTAATGAAATGTAAAAAAATGTATAAAATATAATCAGATTTCACTTGCATAATGGAAATATATGTGCTAAAATAATATTACCTAATAGGTAATTAACTCAAAAGAAGGTGAAATATTGCAATTAAAGTATCAAGATGACAAAGTACAAAGGGTACTTTGTGACCCAAGAATATTACAAAAGAAGGTTGGACTTGAAATAGGTAGAAAAATAAAGCTAAGACTAAACCAATTAGAGGCAACAGAGAATTTCAATCAATATTTAACAAGAGTTGGATTAGGTAAGCCACATCCACTGGAAGGAAATTTGGAGAAGTGTTATGCAATATCAATAACAGCAAATTATAGAATAGTAGTTGAACCACTTGATACAGAATTAGATATAGAAAGTTTAAAAAGTTGTAAAATATTAAATGTAAAAGGAGTGTTAGATTATCATGGCGGAAAAAATGAATGGATTATCCCTTGATTTTATTATTCATCCTGGAGAAACTCTAAAAGAGGTTCTTGAAGAAAAACAAATGAGCCAAGAAGAACTTGCTATTAGAACAGGTTTTTCTCCAAAACATGTTAGTGAAGTTGTAAATGGTAAAAAAGGAATATCACCATCATTTGCAAGAAGCCTAGAGTATGTCTTTGGAATTCCAACAAGTTTTTGGATAAATCTTCAAGGAATTTATGATAAAGAAATGCTTGAGTATAAAGAACAAGAAGAGATAGATGAAAATGAAGTTGAAATAGTAAAAAAATTAAAAAAAGTTATAGAATATGCTGAAGAACAAAATGTGATGAATAAAACAAAAGATGTATTTGCACGAATAATAGAGCTAAGAAATATATGCAATGTAAAGAATTTGACATATATTAATAACTTGGTTACTAGTCAAGTTGCTTTTAGAAAATCGCAAACTCTAGAAACGAATGTTTATGTGTTATATGTATGGCTTAGAATATGTGACATAATAGCAGAGAAAAATACAATAAATGAAGAATATGATGAACAAAAATTAATGAATAATATAGAGAAAATTAAGGACTGTATGTTTTTAGAAATAAATGAAGCAACAAAAAAATTAAAAAAATTATTTGCAGAATGTGGAGTTGTATTTCAAGTTGTGAAAAACTTTGCTGGAGCTCCAGTACAAGGTTTTATAAGAAAAAATGATAACAAAATAATACTTTCAATGACAATTAGAAGAGCATTTGCTGATGAATTCTGGTTTACATTATTTCATGAGATTGGGCATTTATTAAACGGGGATATTGCGGGAAATCAGTTTATAGATTATGCCGACTCAAAGTCGAACATGGAAGAAAAAGCTGATGAGTTCGCAAGTAATGCATTAATAAATGAAGAAGAATATAGAAAATTTGTTGAAAGTGGAAATTTGACAGAAGAAAAGATAAGGAAATTTTCTAAGGAACAGAATGTAAAACCTTTTATTGTTGTTGGAAGAATTCAAAGAGAGCAAAAAGATTATAAGCTTTTTTATAATTTGAAAACAAGATATAAATGGGAATAGAGAAAAGAGGCAAATATGTTAAAGTTAGAGAATATTAATAAAGATTATATATCTGGTGATACAACGGTTCATGCACTGAAAAACATAAATATTGAATTTAGAGAGAGCGAGTTTGTATCTATTTTAGGGCAAAGTGGTGGAGGTAAGACCACACTTTTAAATATAATTGGAGGTCTAGACAGATATACTAGTGGAGACTTGATTATTAATAATAAGTCTACCAAGAATTTTAAGGATAGAGATTGGGATGCTTACAGAAATTATTCTGTTGGTTTTGTTTTTCAAAATTACAATTTAATTCCACACCAAACAGTGCTTGCAAATGTTGAATTGGCGCTAACTTTATCTGGTGTAAGTAAGAAAGAACGTAAACAAAAGGCTATTAAAGCATTAGAAGATGTGGGATTGAAGGAGCAAATACATAAAAAGCCAAACCAATTGTCAGGAGGGCAAATGCAAAGAGTTGCTATTGCTAGAGCTTTAGTAAATAATCCTGATATAATTTTGGCTGATGAACCAACTGGTGCTTTGGATACTCAGACTTCTGTACAAGTAATGGAAATATTGAAGAAAATATCGAAAGATAAGCTTGTAATAATGGTTACGCATAACCCAGAACTTGCCGAGAAATACTCTACAAGAATTGTTAGAATACTTGATGGAACTATTATGAACGATTCTAATCCATATACGAGTGAAAAGAAGGAGGCTGAAAAATCAAAGGAAAAACGCAGAACTTCTATGAAATTTTTCACTGCCTTAAATTTAAGTTTGAACAATTTAATGACTAAAAAAGGCAGAACTATTTTAACTTCGTTTGCTGGAAGTATTGGAATAATAGGGATTGCGTTAATTTTAGCTTTGTCTAATGGAATACAAAATTACATTGACAAGGTCGAAGAAGATACTCTATCATCATATCCAATAACAATTGAGGAGTCTACAATAGACACATCTGCAATGATAGAAAAAATGATGGACGAAAACAATGATGAAGAAGATAGACCAAAAGATAAGATATATTCAAAAAATATAATGTCTGAGATGATTTCGACTCTATCTAATAAAATGGAAAACAATAATTTAACAGAGCTTAAACATTACTTAGAGCAGGAAGATAACGACATTACTAAAAACAGTAATGCTATTCAATATGGATACAATTTAAATCTAAATTTATATAAAGAAGATACATCTAATGGCGTAGTGCAAGTAAACCCAAGTACTGTAATGGACAGCATGGGAATGGGAAGCATGAGAGAGGCACAAGAGAATTCTCCAATGGCAATGGTATCTAGCTCATTTAGCACTATGAACAATGACGCTTGGACAGAAATGCTAGACAACGAAGAATTGCTTCATTCTCAATATGATTTAATTGCAGGAAGTTGGCCAAAGAGCTATAACGAAGTCGTTTTAATAGTAAATGAAAACAATGAATTAAACGATTATGTGCTATATACTTTAGGACTAAAAGACCAAGAAGAATTATCAAAACAGTGGGAAAAGGCTAAAAAAGGAGAAAATGTAGAAAAAGAAGAAGAGACTACATATTCATATGAGGAATTATTAAAATTATCATTTAAACTAATATTAAACTCTGATTATTATGAAAAACAAGGAAATTTGTGGATAGACCAGAGTGAAGATGATGACTTTATGAAAGAAAAAATAGCAAATGCCGAGAATATAAATGTTGTTGGAATTATTAAGCAAAACGAGCAAAGCACTGCAACAGCTATGAATGGCGGAATAGGATATTTAAAAGACTTAAAAGAATACGTTATAAATAAGACAAACGAAGCGGATATTGTTAAAGAGCAGAAAGAAAATTCAGATATCAATGTATTCACAGGACTAGAGTTTCCAAAATCAGAAGAAAAGTCAGAATTCAATTTCAATAATCTAAGCAACGAGCAAAAAATGGCAATAAGCCAAATGTCAACAGAAGAAATTGCAAAAGTAATGGACACATACACAAAAAATCAGAATGCAAGTTATGAAAACAATCTAAAAACATTAGGCGCAATCGATTTAGATAAGCCATCATCAATATCGATATATCCAAAGACTTTTGAAAGCAAAGAGTTAATAGCAAAAGCGATAGAGGACTACAACAAAAAACAAAGAGACGACGGAAAAGAAGAAAATACAATAACCTACACAGACTTAGTCGGAGCAATGATGAGCTCAATAACAAACATAATAGACGCCGTAAGCTATGCATTAATTGCATTCGTAAGCATATCACTTGTAGTATCATCAATAATGATAGGAATAATCACATACATTTCAGTATTAGAAAGAACAAAAGAAATAGGAATATTAAGAGCAATCGGAGCATCGAAAAAAGATATCTCGAGAGTATTCAATGCAGAAACATTCATAATAGGTTTAATATCTGGAATGATAGGCGTTGGAATAACCTTGCTATTAACCTTGCCAATAAACAGCATAATATATGCACTATCTGGAGTTGCAGTACATGCAACAGTTTCAGTAACACAAGCAACCGTACTAGTATTAATAAGCTTAGGCTTAACAATACTTGCAGGACTAATACCAGCCAAAATGGCAAGCAAAAAAGACCCAGTAGAAGCATTAAGGACAGAATAAAAATTTCGCCCAATAGGGACGCCCCTTTTTGGGCGAAAATTTTTATAATTATTTTAGTAAAAATATTGATTTTTAAGCGTTTCGCTTGGGAAGAATATTGCTATTGGCAAAACTAAGACAGAAAAACATTAAAATGAATTAACCAACTGCTTATTTATATTAAAAGAAATGAGTTTGCAGGAATTGGTAAACCATAACCATTAAAAAATGATTTAAGTGGATTTTGGAGTAGAAGAATTGATGAAGCAAACAGAATAGTTTATCGAATTGCAAACGAACAAATTGAAATAGTGCAGTGCAAAGGACATTATAATGACTAATAAAGGCATCACAATTAGGTGAAGCCTTTACCACTATTATAGTTCAAACTTGATTTTTAGATTAATGAAGTTGATTTATAACAACCAATAGAAAGGAATTAGAAATTATGGAAAGTATACAAAAATATTATGAAAATACAATGGATGCTTTACCACATCCAATAGTAGAAGAATTTGTTAATATGAATATTACTCCACAAAATGCTATTGATTTAGGGTGTGGAGCAGGGAGAGACACAATATATTTAATAAAAAATGGTTGGAATGTGCTAGCAATAGATAGAGAGGATACAAAAGAACTTATATCTAGGAAATTAGATAATGAAGAGCTAAAAAGACTCGAGTTTTGTTGTGAAAATTTTGAAAATGTAGAATTAAGAAAGAATACCTTATTTATTGCAAATTTTAGCATTCCGTTTTGTGATAAGGACTACTTTCATGTTTTATGGAGAGAAATATCTGATAGCATATTAAAAGAACGGATATTTTGTAGGAAACTTTTTTGGAATGAACGATTCTTGGAGACCTATAAAAGAAGAGATGGTATTTTTATCTAAAGAGCAGGTATTAGAACTATTTAAAAATAAATTTGATATAATAGAATTTAAAGAGATAGAAAAAGATGGAAAAACTGGATTGGAAAAAATAAAACACTGGCATATATACAATGTTATTGCAAAAAAATTATAATTTTAATTGTTAAATATTGACAATTTTAAATATTAATATTAAAATTGATGTAGAAAAATGTAAGAGGGAAAAATATGTTATCAATTCAAATAAAAAGTATTTTAAGAAATAAAGTAAATATTGAATATGTTATAGCGATTATAGTTATATTTGTGTTTTTGAATATAGGAATTAATCTAACAAAAGTGGTTGATTATTTTTATGATACCAAAGTAAAAGAGTTTATGGACGAAGAGAGTTTGTATTATGCAAGGAGTCTTTCTATTTCAAATCCGCAAATTGTTTTGACAGAAGAACAGCAGGAAAAAATAAAAAGAATGAAATATGTTGAAGATTTCAGAATCGATACAATAGAAATACCAAACCAAAAGTTCTCTTGTTATGTGATTGTAGTAGATGATTGGAAAAATTGTGATTATATAAAAAAAATATTTGATAAAAAAGGAATAGAGCTTGAAAGTAATGGGGGCTCTGTGCAGTATGATGCAATACTCAAAAGCTATAAAAATGTAACAAATATTTCAAAGGTGGTTAAATATTTAGATATTTTAATTGTACTATGCATTACAATTTTAATATACAACAATATAATAAGCAACCAACAAGACAATTTAAAATTATTAAAAATTCTAGGATATAATTCATATAAAATAAAGAAAATTATATATGTTGATTTGCTAGTGATAACATTAATTGGTTGGATAATAGGACTAATATTATTGTTCTTTTTGACAAAATTAATAAACGTAGAAATTAATATAATAAGCAGTATTATGATAAATGTTCTAATATATATTTTTTCACTAATTGTTAGCACAATAAGAAAACTAGATATAATAAATTAGTTACTTAATATTCCTATATATATAATTTAGATAAGGAGATAACTATTATGAAAAATTTAAAAAAAATTATTACCTCTATATTTGTAATAATGTTATTATTACAAATACCAATAATAACGAAGGCATCTAGTATGGATATTACTCAAAAGTTTAATGAATATTTAGCCAATGGAAATATTAACTCTTATCCAATAAGCACAGATTATGTAGATGTACTTAGAGTGAATGTACAACAAAAAATTATAGCGAGGACAGCAATTAAGGATGCAAAAATAATATGTTATATAACTCGTACATCTAGTGATGCGCCAATTAATCTTTCACTAACTGTTGAAGGAGAAAAATATATTGATGCAGCTATTTTTGATGCAAATACAAATAAAATTATGGGAAATACAAAACATTTGAAGCCAAATGCGTTTAATTCTGTAAGCTGGTCGGCAAATGAATTGGGTAGCGAAAAAAAAGTATATTTATTTTTAGCAAATTATAAGCAGGTTACAGAATATGTTTTCGGAGCTATTACATATTAAATTTTATTTTTAATGATTAATATAGGAATATTAAGTAATTTGAATTTGAGAGGAAAGTATGAAAAAAATAGAGATAGTAAATGGTTATAAAAAATACATAAAAGGAAAAAATGAAATAGAAATATTGAAAAATATAAACGTGAAATTTGAAACAGGTAAAATCTATATAATAATGGGAGAATCTGGTGCTGGAAAGACAACACTACTAAACATAATTGGAACATTGGATTCTTTAACAAGCGGAAAATTATTTATAGATGGACAAGATGTTACAAAGTTAAATGATAATGAAAAAGCAAAAATGCGAATGGAGAAAATCGGCTTTGTTTTTCAAGAGTTTTATTTAAACAAATATATGACTGTCGAAGAAAATATTTTACAACCTTTGTATATCAATAAAAAATATGACAAGATAACCAGAAATGGAAGAGTAGAATCTTTAATACAGATGGTAAATTTAGAGGATAGAAAAAAGCATTATCCAAAGGAATTATCTGGTGGGGAAGAACAAAGGGTTGCAATAGCAAGGGCACTAGCCAATAATCCAGATATAATATTAGCAGATGAACCAACTGGCAATTTGGACAAGGACAATGAGATAAAAATATTTGAAATATTTAAACGACTAAGAGATGAAAAAAAGTGTATAATTGTAGTAACTCACTCTGATAGGGTAAAAAAATATGCAGATGTTATATTGAAATTAAAAGAAGGAAATATAGGAATAGATGAAAACTAATGATATTATAAAGATATCGATAAAGAGCTTAAGACGAAATAGAAAAAAAAATAAATTATTGTATATACCGTTAATCATAATGCTAGTAATATTATTTATAGTGGATATAATTCAATATTCAACCAATAATTATATAAACAAAATAGGAAAAGGTATAGAACTTAGAAAAATATCTGGCATAGAGTATATTCCGAGTAAATACGAAGAAACAAAAAATGAAATAGAAAAGATAAAACATGTTGAGTGGGTATATAATCAAGAAGAAGAGAGAGTATTTAGCATTTTATGTTGTAAGCAGTTTAGTACCGAAAAACAAGATGCATTTGTTTCTCTGTATCCTGCAACAGAAAAGGTACTGCCGGATTTAGTAAGTGGGAGAGGAATACAAGAAAACGATGAATATGTTGCTATCATACCAAACAAAATTTATGTTAGTTCAGAGGCGATGACAATAACTGATCAAATTAGAAAAGGAGAAGAATACTTAAATGGCAATGATTTCTTAGGAAAAGAGATTACCATTGAAAATGATGATAAGGGGATAGTAAAAAAATTTAAAGTCATAGGAGTATATGATAATCAAAGTAATAAGCAAAGTGATGTTGTATATATACCTGCTAAAATTGTAAAAGAGATTAACCAAGAGCTTGAATATGATCCGGGATATTATAGATTAAATGTTGTAGTTGATAATATAAGCAATATAGATTATGTAGAACAAGAAATGAGAAATAAGAATTTACTAAGAAGAAATGAAATTTCGACAAAATTATATGAAAATGACTATAGCGATACAGACACGCTAAGCGGAAATATTGCCTCTGTTACATCTATAACGAGAGAAAGTCAAAAAGCAATAAAAAATATAATTACAGGATTTTTGATTGTAGCAACAATTGTCTTTATGATGATATTAATTATAACAAACAATAATAAAACCTATATATCAAACGTAGATATAGGCTTGATGAAAATTGAGGGGTATACCAACAAAGATATTCAGAAAATTACAATAATTGAAAATATATTAGTTTGTGTTATCAGCATAATAATAGCACTTGTTGTTACTGCACTAATAGTCATGCTATTCAATGTAATAGTAGATAATTTTATTGCAAAGGACACAATAGGTTTGATGGCAAATAAAATAAGAGAACAATTATACAATATACAAAAAGTTAAGAAAAGCATAAATCCATTGTATTTGTTTGAGATTTCTGCTATAACGATTATTTTAGAAAGCATTAATACATATTTATTAAATAGAAGAATGTTATCAAAGAATATAAATAAAATTTTGAGGGGAGATTTATAATTAATCTAATATAGTTAATAAATGAAGAAGATATGGGAGAACATATCTTCTTTTACATATGGAAAATACAGCCAAACTATTGACTGTACTGCGATTATGTAGTATAATCCTATTTGTTTGGTAGGAAAACCAAATATTATTTTTGTAAATGAAAAAGATATATAGTAGATTGCTAAAAAAATGGCAAAACTACTAGAAAATAAAAGACCAATTAGTAGAAAGGATTTGTAATGGAAAATTTATTAGATATACAAGATTTGCACGCTGTAGCAGGAGAAAAGGAAATCCTAAAAGGATTGAATTTGAAGATTAATAAGGGAGAAACTCATGTAATAATGGGACCAAATGGAGCCGGAAAATCTACAACTGCAAATGTTATTTTGAATAATCCAGAATATAAAAAAGTAAGTGGAAAAGTTGTGTTTGAAGGAGAAGATATTAGCGATTTATCAACAGATAAAATCGCAAAAAAAGGCGTATTCATGTCTTTTCAATCTCCTGTTGAAATACCTGGAATATCTACTACAAATTTCTTGAAATATGCTAAAAATAAAATAACAGACAAGCCAGTGAAAATTTTTGAGTTAAGAGATCAAATTCAGAAATATATGGAAGAATTAAATATGAATCCAAAGTTAATTGAAAGGAATTTGAATGTTGGGTTCTCTGGTGGAGAAAAAAAGAAAAACGAAATTTTGCAAATGCTTGTATTAGAACCAAAACTTGTAATATTAGATGAAACAGATTCTGGACTTGATGTTGATGCTGTTAGAACAGTTTCTAAGGGAATAGAAATGTACAAGAATGAAGAGAATGCAGTTTTAATAATTACACACAATACTAGAATATTAGAAAATTTGAAAGTTGACTATGTTCATATATTAGTTGATGGTAAGATTGTAAAAACTGGAGATGCAAGTTTGGCACAAGAGATTGAAGAGAATGGATATGCACAATATAAATAGAAGGTTGAGAAATAATTACAATTTTGGCTACGTCAAATTTCATTTAAAACGCGGTTACATACACCACGTATGCGCCCTTGCCTTTTAAATTCATTTTCCTTGCCAAAATTTAATTCTTTTTCAACAAAAAAATACGTACAAGAAAGGAAAGATTATGTCAAAAACTCAAGTAGACGATATAGATAGAAATATATATGATATAAAAAATAAAGATGACTACGAGTTTAAAATGAAAAAAGGTCTTAACAGAGAAATTGTTGAAGAAATTTCAGCAAAGAAAAATGACCCAGACTGGATGAGAGAGATTCGTTTGAAGGCTTTAGAAACTTACGAAAAGCTAGAACTTCCTACATGGGGACCAGATTTGTCTGAACTTAAAATGGATGAGATTGCAACATATGTTAAGCCAAAATCTAAATTGAACTCAAGCTGGGACGATGTTCCAGAAGATATAAAAAAGACTTTCGATAATTTGGGAATTCCAGAGGCAGAGAAGAAATCTCTAGCAGGTGTTGGCGCTCAATATGACTCAGAGGTTGTATATCATAGCATAAAAGAAGATTTGCTAAAGCAAGGAGTAATCTATACAGACATGGAGACTGCTGTTAGAGAATATCCAGATTTAGTAAGAGAGCATTTTATGAAATGCGTTCCAATAAATGACCATAAATTTGTGGCACTTCATGCTGCTGTTTGGTCTGGAGGATCTTTCGTATATGTTCCAAAGGGAGTAAAGGTTGATATTCCTTTGCAATCTTATTTTAGATTAAACTCACCAGAGTCTGGACAATTCGAGCATACACTTATAATAGTAGACGAGGGAGCAAGCCTTCACTTTATAGAAGGATGTTCAGCACCAAAATATAATAAGGTAAATCTTCATGCTGGCTGTGTTGAATTATATGTAAAGGACAATGCTTATTTAAGATATTCAACAATAGAAAATTGGTCAAAAAACATGATGAACTTGAATACTAAAAAAGCAATAGTAGGAAAAAATGCACAAATTGACTGGGTTACAGGTTCATTTGGCTCTAAGGTTTCAATGCTTTATCCAATGAGCATATTAAATGGAGAAGGTGCAAAAACAGAATACACAGGAATTACATTTGCAGGACATGGACAAGACCTAGACACAGGCTTCAAGGTAGTTCATAATGCACCAAACACATCATCAGTTGTAAATTCAAAATCAATTTCAAAAGATGGTGGAGCCTGCACATATAGAGCTTTAGTAAGAATTACAGAAAACGCTAAAAATTCAAAATGTAGCGTAAGCTGTGAATCACTAATGTTAGATGACATATCACGTTCAGACACAATTCCTGTAAACGACATAAGAACTGATGAAGTAGAATTTTCGCACGAAGCTAAAATAGGAAAAATAAGTGACAAAGAGATATTCTACTTAATGAGCAGAGGATTGTCAGAAGAAGATGCAAAAGCCATGATAGTAAGAGGATTTGCATATCCAATTTCAAAAGAATTACCAGTAGAATATGCGGTAGAAATGAATAACCTAATAAACTTAGAATTGCAAGGTGCAATAGGATAATCGCACCAAAAGGGGCGTCCCTATTGGGCGAAAGAAAGGATTGAGGTAATGCTAAAATTAAATGAAACGCCTATTAGAACGGCAAATAATTTTAGAATAAATAATATAGAAATAGATGCACAAATTCCAGAAATAATTCCAGAGTTTGAAAATGTTCAAATTATAAAGGAAAACAGTGAGATAGATGAAGCTGTTTCGAATAGAGAATTAGTTTTTGGAAATAATAAAGAGCTAGAAAATATAGTTTTTTCTAAGGCTAATAGCAAAATTAGAATTGTAAACAATCAGAAAGCCGAGAATGTTAAAATTACATATACTTTTGATGAAGATAGCCAAGTTCTTTTAAATCAAATTGATATTGTTGCTAGTAAAAATATAAATGTTGTTATTGAGTATAAGTCGGAAACTGAAAAGGAATGTTTTCATGCGGGAATTATAAGAACATTTGCTAGCAATGGCGCTAATATAAATGTAACTGTTGTAAATTTGCTAAATGATGTGTCTACTAACATCGAGAGTTATGAGAATGATATCGAAGCAGACTCAAAAGTATATCATAAGTTAATTGATATAGGCGCAAAGGAAAGTATTTCTAATTATTTTTCTAATGCTATTGGAAATGAAGCGGATAATGATTTGAAAACTATTTACTTAGGACAAGGTTCACAAGTGAAAGATTTAAATTACATTGTACACTTACGTGGAGAAAAAACAAATGTCGATATAGATGTACAAGGAGCTTTGAAAGATAGCAGTAAGAAAAATTTCAAAGGAACAATCGATTTCAAGAAAGGTTGCAAAAAAGCAAAAGGAAACGAGAATGAGTATTGTATGTTATTATCAGACAAGGCAAAATCAATAGCTCTTCCAATGCTTTTATGCACAGAAGCAGATGTAGAAGGAAATCACTCAACGGCTTCTGGAAAGGTAGATGAATCTGCAGTATTTTATATAATGAGTAGAGGATTAAGCTACAAAGAAGCGGTAAGACTACTTGTAAAGGCAAACTTCAACAAAATTATAGAAGGAATACAAGATGAAAAAGTAAAAACAGAAATTTTACAAGAAATTGATAAAAGATTATAATGTTTTAATAAAATTGAGAAATATCAAGCATATTTCAGTATTTATTAAAGGAAGGATTTTAAAATGGATTATAAAAAGGATTTTCCGATTTTTAATAATAGAAACATTGCATATTTAGATAGTGGTGCTACAACTCAAAAGCCACAATATGTTATTGATGCAATCGATGAATTTTATGAACACAACAATGCAAACCCACACAGAGGTGCGTATTCTCTTAGCATAGATGCAACAAATGTATATGAGGGAACAAGAGAAAAGATTGCAAAGTTTATAAATGCTAGAAAAGCAAATGAGATAATATTTTCTAAAAATGCAAGTGAAAGCTTGAATTTAATTGCATATTCATATGGCTTAGAAAATCTAAAGGAAGATGACGAAGTCGTACTTTCAATAATGGAACATCATTCTAACTTAGTACCATGGCAGTATGTTACTAAAAAGACTGGTGCAAGTCTGAAATACATGTATATAAATGACGAATTTGAATTGTCGAAAGAAGAAATCGAAAGCAAGATAACAGATAAGACAAAAATAGTTGGAATTACACATGTATCAAACGTGCTAGGAACAATAAATAATGTAAAAGAAATAATAAAATATGCACATAAAAAGGGAGCAGTAGTAATTGTAGATGCTTCTCAAAGCATACCTCACATGAAAATCGATGTACAGGATTTAGATGCAGATTTTGTAGTGTTCTCAGGACACAAAATGTTTGCCCCACTTGGAATAGGTGTATTATATGGAAAAGAAAAATTATTAAACAACATGAATCCATTCTTAATGGGTGGCGACATGATTGAATATGTTTACGAACAAGACACAACATTTGCACCACTTCCAAACAAATTCGAAGCTGGAACACAAAATGTAGAAGGCGTTGTAGGACTTGGAGCAGCAATAGACTATATAAACCAAGTTGGATATGACAATATAGAAAAAATAGAAAAAGAAGTAGTAAGCTATGCAAGACAGGAATTATCAAAACTAGATTACTTAGACTTATACATGAGTCCGAATGAAGAAAATCATTCATCAGTAATATCATTCAACATAAAAGGCGTACACCCACACGATGTTGCAAGCATGCTAGACTTTAAAGGAGTTTGCATAAGGTCTGGAAACCATTGCGCACAGCCATTATTAAGATATATGGGAATAGACTCAACATGTAGAGCAAGCTTTAGCATATACAACACCAAGGAAGATGTAGATAGACTAGTAGACGCAATAAAATTTGCTTATTCAAAATTTGAAAAATTTATAAAATAATGTACATTTTGGTACATTTCTGGGACGGAGCAAAAAATGTACAAATGTTTGATGAATGAAAAAGTGCCATTGCATATGAAAAATTTATAAAATATTAAAATTTTCGCCCCAAAAAGGGCGTCCCTAATGGGCGAAGAAAGGACAAAAAATGGACGATTTACAAGATGTATATAATGATTTAATAATGGAACATAGCATGAATTCATACAATAAGAAAAAACTAGAAACTTGTGATTTGTGTGAAATGGGACATAATCCAAACTGTGGTGATGAGATAGAATTGCAGGTAAAGCTAAATGGTGATATTATAGAAGATATGGCTTTTTCTGGACATGGATGTGCTATTTCTCAGGCTTCTACTTCAATAATGATAGATACTCTAAAAGGTAAAACAGTTGAAGAAGCAAAGCAAATTATAGATACTTTTATTGGAATGATAAAAAGAGAAATAACTGACGAAGCAGAATTAAAAAAACTTGACGAAGCAATAGCTTTAAAAAATGTATCAAATATGCCAGCAAGAGTAAAATGTGCACTGCTAGCATGGCATACTTTAGAAGATATGATAGAAAAGAAGTAATAATGTAAAAAAACAAAAAATAATAAAATATAAAAGAAAATTTAATAGAAAAATATTTTGTGTTAAATAAAAAAATAATATATAAAATTTCCTTAAGTAATGTACTTAAGGAAATTTATTTTATATATAAGATATCATTCGAATGCAATTATATCAAGTGGTTAGAAACAAAAAAAGAAAATGATATAATTTTGAAATTTAACTGTAATAATTCCGCAATAAAATGGTAAACATGTTATAGGTATAGCTATTTTTAAATTTCTTTATTTATCCTTAAGTACATTACTTTGGGATAAATAAAGAAAGGATAAAAGATATGAAAACGAAAGAAATGAAAGGAATAACGTTAATAGCATTAGTAATAACCATAGTAGTATTGATGATATTAGCAGGAGTAAGTATCAATACCGTATTAGGCGATGATGGAATAATAAAAAAGGCAAAAGAGGCGGCAGAAACAACAAAACGAGCAAGTGCTGAAGAAGAGATGAACAGATTGGTATTAGAATATCAATTAGCAAAAAATGATGAAACATTGGAAAGTTTCTTGCAAGAAAAAGTAACAGAAGGAAGAATAGACGGAGTAACAGATAATGGAGATGGAACAATAACAATAACAAAAAAAGTAGAAGGAAAAGATTATACAATAACAGTAAAAAAGCCAGCAGCGCCAACGCCAAGTGTAAAGGTAGGTGCAATAAGAGTAGTATCAGATAGTACGGGAGCAGGCTCAAGTCTAGGAGAAGCAAGTACAAGAAAAGGTACAACATTATACATAATGATTGAAAGTACAATATCTGGAGGAACAACAACAGTAAGTCCAGAAGTACCATATGCAGTAACAGAAAATGGAACATATAAATTTACAGTAACAGGAACAGTAAATGGAACAACATATACAAAAGAAGTGAGTGTAGAAGTAAATCAATTCAAAATGGAAATTAATTTAGATGATGTGCAAATAGGAGATAGCGTAAATTACACATATGATCCGGCTGGGAGTTATTCTCTTTCATCAACATATAGTGGATACAGTAGTAATCAAACAATAGCCCAAACAACAGGGTTAACATGGAAAGTACTAAATGTAGATGAAGCGAAGGGAACAGTAGACTTAGTAAGTGAAGCGCCAACAAGTAGTACAGTAAAATTTTCTGGAGCATTAGGATATCATAATGGGCCATATATAATGAATAAGATATGTGAAGAATTGTATAGTAATAGTACATTAAATGTAAAAGCAAGAAATATAAATTTATTAGATATGGAGAAACACTTAACAACACCAGGAATAACAGCAAGAAATGGATATTCTAGTGTAGTGCAATATGGAGCAACAAAGACATATACATATAGTTATAGTTATTACCCATTATTATATGCAGGACAAAAAGGAGCAGGAGTAAATGTAACAGAAGCAGAAGCAAAAACAAAAATAACACAACCAAATACAGACGCAGGAAATGATCCATATGAAGAAAGTGTAAAAACAACAAGCCCATTAACAAGTGAGAAATATACACAAGCAGATAAGAAAGTATTAACAGTAACGCAAACATATTATAATATATCAATAAATGAAACAAATTATGGAGATGCATATAAGGTATTAAATAATCCGACAGCGTATTGGGTGGCTGTGCGCTATGCCACTTCTGGCCCGAACGGTGCTGGCTTTGGTCTGCGCTTTGCGAGCACGGACATGCTCGGTAGTAGCGTGTTCTTCTCGCTCAACAACTCTTATCTGAGCTACAGCAATGGTCTTCGCCCCGTAGTTTCTCTACCATCTAGTCTCCTAACAGGAGAGCAAACAAATGGAGCTTGGAACTTGAGCAAATAGAAAAAACGAATGAAGTTTACATAAAGATAAAATAGTCTAATAAAGAAATAGATACATAATGTAAGCGCTCAATAAAACGACGTAAGATAACCCCAGATTTTTAAGTTTTGCTTAAATTTCTGGGGGTATTATTTTATTCCAAATTTAGTTCTGTATATTCTTCTTCATAATTTCTTATTTCGTCTGGCAATTCTTCTGACCATGGCAAATATTTTTCTATATCTGTGTCTTTTTGTTCTCCTTCTAATTGTGGCAGTATTTCCAATAAATAATTTTTCTCTTTTCTCAATTCACATTTTTGCTTTATCCATTCATCGGGTGCTGTATTTGGTGCAAGTTGCTTTTCAATTATACCGTAAGCACTCAATAAAATTTAATTAAAATAATTGGTAAAGATAGAATTAATAAGTTTAAATAAAAAATAAAACAATATGTTTTAATACAAAATAAGGAATTATTATCTCATGAGTGATATAAAGATACTATAAAAATTATGTAGGAAAAGGATGGAACAAAAAATGTTGTTATTAACAAAACAATTAAAAGGAGTAAGAGAGATTATAGTATCAAGAAGAAAAAGAAAAGATTTTGAAGTGGTAACAGAGGAGTGACTTAAATACAAAAAAAATACTGTAAAAAAATCTACTTATTATAATTATTCATATAGTGTAGCAAAATATTTATATCCGAGTTTTGCAGGAAAAAATATTACCAAAATAAAAAATTATAATAATTTCATAGAAGAACTCTCAGATACGTTATCACCCAAAACTGTGCGTGATATTGTTACTAAACTAAAGGAAATAATAAATTTTTACGAAGAAGAACATAATACAAAGTTAAACATAAAAAAGATGAGTTTGCCTAAAATGAACAAAAAAGAGATACAAATTTTATCAAATAAAGAGAAACAAAAATTAGAAAAATATTGTATTGAACAAAATAGTTTAAAATCGTTGGGAATACTAATATGTTTAAACACTGGACTAAGAGTTGGAGAAGTTTGTGCTTTGAGATGGGAAAACGTTGACTTTGAAACTAGAAGAATACATGTAGAAAAGACTATAGAAAGAATATATTCAAAAGAAGAAAACAAAACAATAGTTATTATAGATACACCAAAATCAATAACATCAGTAAGGACTATTCCTATAAATAGTAAATTATATAATATTTTAAAACAGATAAGAGGAAAGAGTAAAAAAACTGATTTTGTATTAACAGGATCGAGTGAACACTATGTAGAACCAAGAAATTATCAATATCATTTTAAAGAAATTTTAAAAAGAAGCAAAGTAAAAAAATATAAATTTCATACTTTAAGACATACATTCGCAACAAATTGTATAGAGGCGGGAATGGATATAAAATCTTTAAGTGAAATATTAGGACATGCAGATGTAAGTATAACACTAAATATATATGTGCATTCATCAGATAAGGCAAAAAGAAAATATCTTGAAAAAATATAAAAATTATGTTAAAACTAGGATAAATTTAATTATGGTATGAGATTAGAAAAGAGACGAATAATAATGGGAAACATTGTATTATTAGATGATTTAACGATTAACCAAATAGCTGCGGGCGAAGTAATTGAACGTCCTATGAACGTTGTAAAAGAGCTAGTGGAAAACTCTATTGATGCTGGCGCCACGAAGGTGGTTGTAACAATAAAAGATGGTGGTAAAACGCTTATACAAGTTACAGACAATGGTTCTGGCATAGACATAAATAATATGGGTATAGCACTAGAGAGGCATGCAACCAGTAAAATTTCTAAAATAGAAGACTTAGAAAATACATACAGTTTTGGGTTTAGAGGAGAGGCTCTAGCGAGTATATCATCAATTTCAGAACTTACTATGATATCAAAAACAGCTGATGAAATGGTGGGCTACAAGTTATTTTCAAGAGGTGGAAATATACTAGAAAAGGACGAAATTGGAGCATCAACAGGAACTACTATTAAAGTTGAAAAATTATTTTATAATACTCCAGTTAGATACAAATTTTTAAAAAATGATGCCACAGAGTTTAGATATATAAAGGAATTCTTGCAAAAAGTTGCATTAGCCGAACCAGATAAATCGATAGAGCTAATAAACAATGGCAAACAAATACTTAAAACATCTGGTAATGGTGAAATTAAAGATGTTGTATATTTACTGTATGGAAAAGAAATAAAAGACAACCTTGTAGATGTAAATTATCAAGATGGAGACATAAAAATAACTGGAGTAGTCGGAAACACCTTTATAGCTGAAGAGAATAGAAAGAATCAAATTTTATTTTTAAATAATAGAAACATACAAGACAAGATACTTACAAACAGTGCTGACCAAGCCTTTAAAGGTTCTACTGGAATTGGAAAATATGGGTTCTTTATACTAAATTTACAAATGCCAGCCGATTACTATGATGTAAATGTGCATCCAACCAAAAAAGAAGTAAGGTTTAGAGATGAAGATAAAATATACAAGGCGATGTATCATGCTATAAAAAATGCAATTCTTAGCAAAGACTTTTTAGGAAACACCGAAACAGAAAACAATAAAGAAGAATATATAGAAAATGAACTAGAATTTGTAACAAATCACTTTGATATGAAAGAAAATAGCTTCTTGAGTGGATTGGAAAAGGCACAAACAAAGAACAAAACTGCAATTGAAATGAACTCACTAGACGATGTACAACAAGAAGAAAAAGTAGATGAGAAGCAAGAAAGTAAATCAGATGTAGAGACAGAAATAGAGGCTAAAGAAGAACTGGATGCTCCAAAAGAAAGTTTAATAACACGCGAAGAGAAAAGAAAAATAAATTATAAATACATTGGGATAGCATTCAAAACCTACATAATTGTAGAAATAGAAAATGAAATATATCTAATAGACCAACATGCTGCACACGAAAGAGTGCTATATGAACAGATAAAAGAAAACTACAAGAACCATATACAAAACAATGTGCAAATGATGTTAATTCCAGAAGTATTTACGCTGTCATATAAAGAAGCAAGGTTCGTAAAAGAGAATATGGAATTATTCAAGAATACAGGGTTTGATATAGAATTTTTTGGAGATAATACAATAAAAATAAACGGAATACCGGACCTAGAATATAAAGTGGACAGAAGCCGCGTGTTCTTAGATGTTTTAGATGAAATGCTAACAAACGAGAGAAGTTCTCTAAAAGACATAGAGGAAAGGTTTGTAGCAACAGTTGCATGTAAAGCTGCTGTAAAAGCTGGAATGGATTTAAGCAGACAAGAAGTAGAAAACTTAATAAGCAGTTTGTTGGGATTAAAAAATCCATATACATGCCCACACGGTAGACCAACAACAATAAAAATTGATATACATTGAAAATTAAATAAAATTATTAAATTTCAATTTGTTCGCTTGTTTTTTACTAAAAATACTATATAGTATTTAATGTAGAAAATGAGATAGCGGATATGTTGTGTTTGCCACTCTTCAAATACTCGATATACTCGAGAGCAAGGAGGTGGTTGTTTATGGTAAATTTTTTACTTGTCCTAATATTAGGATTAATGATTTCAATAACTGTAAACGTAGCCTTATTGTGTATAATATACATAATGTGGACTAATAAACAATAAAAACAACACATTCTGCTTTTGTCGGTTGGAATGTGTTGTTAAAACTTTATAAGTGGAATCACACGTTCTGTGACTCTCATTTTCTATTTATATTATACACATAATTTTTTAGAATGTCAATTTTTATTGATTTTTTGAAAAGTATTAACATTTCAATATTAATCCATAATAATTGTAAAAATCCAGTTGAAAATTTTCAACCTTTTTGATACTATATATTTGAAAAAGGTTTTAAAATATTTATAAACAAATATAATTTCAAAAGAGAATAATGTAACATTAATTACTGAAAAAGAGATGAAGATAATACAGGATAAGCGTAACAAAGAGAAAAAATAGTTGAAAAATATATAACGTAGGAGAAATAAATGGGGAGAGAACAGGACTGGAAAGAGATTGAGAAAACACAGTTAAATTATGAACAAGGATTAAAAGACCAATATAAAGGAATTGATATTGTAAAAATTAGCAAAGAAAACAGAAAAACGATTCATAAAATTAAGAAAATAAATGCTAAGGCAGATAAATTGGTAAGAGCGTTGCTTATTTGGTATGTTATATTTTTAATACTATTAATAATATTTGGAACACACATATATATAATGTATTTAAATAATATCAAAAATCGAGTAAACATAGATTTTATAGCAGATTTAAAAGATTGTTATGGAATTAATGCAAAAGTAATAGAAAAAGATATAGATAAATCTGGAAATGGAAAATATGTGCTAAAGTCAAAAGAAAAAAAGCCTATTGAATTTATTGTAATAAAAAAATTTGGAAGCTATACGTTTGACTATTTTGACCGTATTTTAAAGTGTGAGTATGAAAATTCTAGTAATGATATTAAACAAACTTTTGAACCACACGAAGAATACAATGTAAATGGAGAGTTTGAGTATAATTTAAATGCTAATGCATCAAGTTTATCTGACATAGATAATATAGTACATAAATATGTTCAAATGAGAGATAATGCAGGAAAACATTTTGGATATGATTGGAATGTAAATATAAATTTTGATGGAATGACTGAAAAAATATGGTCTATGGGTTCAAACGAAGATGAAGAATCTATAGCTAGAAGAGTAAAATGCGAATATGTGGTAGCAAAGGTAAATGGAGGAGATAACACCAAATTTACAGCTGAAGAAATAACAAGGTATTACAAGCCATATTCATTAAAAGTATTTATTAATGGCAAGGAAGTTTATACTACAATAATGAATCAGCAGGTGCAACAAACAGCATTATATAGCTATTCAGAAGAAGATTACACAATGCCAATATCTGCACTTGGCGAAATTGAAGAAATTCAAATAACGTATAACAAATATAGCATGCCACTTGAACTTACATTTAAAGATAAAACATATAAAATAGGTGGTTCAACCGTGGATTTGGAAAATAGTACTATTCCGACTTATGTAGAAGTACAAACTTTAAAACAAATAATAGGGGCAAAGTTGGAATTTAACTATAAAGAGCAAAAATTGAATATTGTAGTTAAATAAATGTTACAAGGGCAAGTAATTATTGTAAATTACTTGCTCTTATGCTATAATCCATTTGCAAATAGCATAAGATTAAGAAGAAATTAAATAGTTTCTTTTAAGGAGGAAAATTTGAAACGCATTTATATAATTTTAACATACAGTGGTACAGTACTTTCAAGAATTGTAAAAGCATACACAGGAGCCGAATATTCGCATGTGTCTATTGGATTAGACGAGAACTTAACGAAAATGTATAGCTTTGGAAGACTGAATCCATATAATCCATTTATAGGTGGATTCGTGCATGAAGGCATAAATATTGGAACATTTAAAAGATTTAAAAATACTCAGACAGCAGTTTATTCTATAATGATTTCGGATGAGCAGTATAATAGATTAAATCAGATAATACATAAGGTTGAGGCAACTTCTCAAGAATATAAATTTAATTTTGTTGGACTAGTAGCAGTTGCTTTACATATGAAAATTCAGAGAAGAAGGGCTTTTTACTGTGCAGAATTTGTGAAGTATGCTATGAAAAAGGCTCAAATTAGGAATAATTTGCCAGATATAGTAAAACCAGAGGATTTCTTAAACTTAGAAAATATAAGATTAGAATATAAGGGTGCACTGAAACAATATAAAGTTGAAGAACTGCCAACTTTAAATGTGGCAAATTTATGAGATAAACATATGCCAAATATGTAATTATAAATTTGAAATAGCTGTAATAATGAATGACAAAAGGAATGTGATAAAATAATGAGTAAAACAAAAATATTAAAGTTAGTGATGTTTGTAGTAGCACTTGTAATATGTATTGGAGCAACAATATATTTGTTTCCAGTAATGAAAAACTTATCAACTGTGGAAGGACAAGTTGCATTTAAGCAAAAAGTAGAAAGTTCTGGTATGTTAGGGCTAATTTCACTGTTTGCTCTTGAGGTTGCACAAATATTTTTATTTATAATACCAGGCGAACCGATTGAAATTCTAGCAGGAATGTGCTACGGAGCCTTATGGGGTACAGTCTTTATTATGGTTTCTGCAGGACTTATTTCTACAGTGATTTTCTTCTTGGTTAGAAAATTAGGAAAGAAATTTGTATATGAATTTTGTGATGAAAATAAAGTAAAGAAAATAGAAAACAGTAAACTTTTTCAAAATCCTAAAAAAATAGAAATGATAATGTTAATACTATTTTTATTGCCTGGAACGCCAAAAGATTTATTAGTATACATTGCAGGACTGTTACCAATAAAGCCAACAAGGTTTATAGTAATATCCACACTTGCAAGGTTTCCATCAGTAATATCATCAACATTAGCTGGTGCGAATATTGCAGTAGGTGACTGGAAATTGGGAATTTTATTATATGGAGTAATTGTAGTAGCGGTGGCAATTTTAATATTTATATATCAGAAATTTGATAAAGAAAAAATAACGAGTGAGGCGTTGAAAACGATAAAATAAGGAACGGAAAATAATTGTAAACTAATAGTTGTAAAACTATTAGTTTTTTGATATGATAAGTACGAAATGTATATAAATAGGAGGGGTTTGAATGTCTGAAGAAGAAAACTATATAATTGAAAATGAAACGCAAGATACAAAAAAGAAACAGGAATATTGGAATACAGGAATTGGTTTAAATAAAGTTGATAATTTAGAACCTTCTAAATATTTGATAGATTTGTCTAAAAAGAATATTAATGGAGAATTAAAATATTCAGAAGTTGAAAATCTATTAAAAACTTATTATGAAACACAGAATCAGAGTGACATAAGCATTCAAAGAGAAAAAGAATGCGATATAGTATCTTTAAGAATAGCTCAGTTATTAGAGGATAAAAGCTTTGGATTTAGTCCTGTGGCATTAAAGAATATCCATAAGTTTTTATTTAAAGATATTTACGATTTTGCTGGAAATTATAGAAATTATAATATAACTAAAAAAGAAGAAATTCTAAATGGAGATACAGTAAAATACGTAAATTACCAAGATATAGAAAGCTACATTGAGTACGACTTTAAAGAGGAAAAAGATTTTGATTATTCAAAATTAAATAAAGATGAATTAATAAGCCATATTATAAAATTTACATCAAGCATCTGGCAGATTCATCCATTTGGAGAAGGAAATACCAGAACGACAGCAGTGTTTATTGAAAAGTATTTAAATAGCATTGGATTCAATATTAATAATGATATGTTCAAAAATAATAGCTTGTATTTTAGAAATGCTTTAGTAAGGAGCAACTATGGAAACATTCCAAAAGGAATATATCCAACTTTTCAATATTTAGCAATGTTTTTTGAAAATTTATTGCAAGGCAAAGAACATGAATTAAAAAATAGAGAGTTATATGTTAAGGAATTATTTGAAGAGGAATGAGGGAAAATATGATAGATTTAACGAATGCAATAGAAGAAATAAATTATTATAAAGGCTCAGAAAAGAAGAAAACATTGCTATATAAGGGGAAGAAATATCTTGTAAAATTTCCAGATCCAATAAGAGAAAAAGGAAAAAATATATCATATATAAATAATGCCTTTTCTGAATATGTAGGAAGCAATATATTTAGAATATGTGATTTTTGTGTGCAAAATACTATGCTTGCAACTTACAAATATAATGAAAAGAAAAAAATAGTTTGTGCATGTGAGGATTTTACAGATAAAAATAATGTTCTATATGAATTTGAGAGTCTAGCATTAAGCACGAACCCAGATAAAAAGATCGAAACAGAGTTGATAGATATAATGGATGTTATTGATGAAAATAAAATGATAAATTCTGAAGAGACAAAGAAAAAGTTTTGGAACATGTTTATTATAGATGCTTTAATTGGAAACACTGACAGACACAATGGTAATTGGGGATTCTTAGTAAATACAGAGAAAAAAGAAATGAAGTTCTCTCCAATATATGATTGTGGATCTTGTTTGAATCCAATGATTGAAGATGAAGAACTTTCAAAATTGAACAATGCAGAACTAAAGAACTTAGCTATAAATTGCTATTCATGTATTAAGATAAATGGAAAAAAGATAAATTATATGACCTTCATGAAACAAATGAGTAATGAAGACTGCAATGATGCAATTAGAAGAGTGTTTGAAAAAATTAAAATAGATGACATTTACAACTTTATAGATAATATTACTGAAATATCAAATACAAGAAAGAGTTTCTACAAAAGGATTATAGAAATAAGGTATGAGCTATTAAAAGAGGTATACAATAAAATAAAGTAAGATTTTCTGGCTTTATAGTATATAAAAAATAAATTTTAAAACAGAAAATCCCTCTGCAATTACTGTTGACTTTTACAATTTTAATAAGTATAATCTAAGTGAAAACGTATGATTTAAGCATATATTTTTAATTATGATAAAAACTATATATATGGAGGTAATACAAATGAATGAGAAAATGTATGAAATTATGAGAGATGGAAGAGGATTTATTGCAGCACTTGACCAAAGTGGAGGAAGCAGTGCAAAGACTCTAAAAAATTATGGAATAGATGAAAGTGAATATAGCTCAGAAGAGGAAATGTTTAATCTAATCCATGAAATGAGAAAAAGAGTTATGACAAGCAAAGTGTTCACAAATGAGCACATTTTAGGAACAATTCTTTTCGAAAAAACAATGATGTCAGAGGTAAATGGAAAATTTACAGCAGATTATTTATGGGATGAAAAGGGAATAGTTTCTTTCTTAAAAGTTGATAATGGATTAGCCGAAGAAAAAAATGGCGTAAAGTTAATGAAAGAAATTCCAAACTTAAAGGAAGAAATAGAAGAAGCTAACAAAAAGCATGTATTCGGAACAAAGATGAGATCTGTAATATATGAAGCAAACGAAGAAGGCATAAGAGACATTGTAAACCAACAATTCGAATTTGCTAAAACAATATGTGATGGTGGATTAGTTCCAATAATCGAACCAGAAGTAGACATACATTCAGAGCAAAAAGAACTTTGCGAAAAAATATTAAAAGACGAAATAATAAGAAAACTAAAAGAATGGAATCCAGCAGACAAAATAATGTTTAAATTTACAATACCAACAGTTGCAAACCATTACTTAGATTTATATGATTACGACTGTGTTGTAAGAATTGTTGCTTTATCTGGCGGATACGAAATAGACGAAGCATGTGAATTACTTGCTAAAAATAACAGAATGATAGCAAGCTTCTCAAGAGCATTATTACAAGACTTAAATGCACATCAAACACAAGAAGAATTTGATACAGCATTAAACAATGCAATAGTAAAAATATACAATGCATCAATAGACTAATGTGCAATTTGGGGACGGAGAAGAAAGTGTACAATTAATTTGGAAAAAGGAGAAAAATTAAAAATGAATAAACCAGCAAACCGTTGTGGCTGTACACACACACACACACACACCATGCATTTTACCAAATGCAAACTTTAGCAAAATTTGTTAAGGCTTGCTTGTTGTACTCCAAAATATAAAATAAAAAAGATAGAAATGGAGTAAAAACTATTTCTATCTTTTTGACGTTAAAAAGACTTGTTTTAAAAAATTATACATAGGAGGGAAAATACTAAAAATGACCAAAAAAGAAAATGGAATTACTATTATTGCACTTATTGTTACTATTGTAGTTTTGTTAATATTAGCAGGAGTAAACATAAGCTTAATAATAAACAGAAATGGAATAATTTCAAAAGCAGAAGTTGCAAAACAGGAAACTGAGATTGCAGATGAAAAGGAAAAAATAAACTTATCAGCATTAGCAGCACAAGCTAATAATGAAGAGGCTGTTATAAGAAGAAATGACTTTGACAAAGAGTTGAAAAAGTTCTTTAATGAAGATTACACACTAGAACCTGATAGTGATGCTGAAGAGTATGAAGTAACTTGCAAAAAGAGTGGAAGAAAATACACTATAAAAAGTGGAATAACAAAGAAAAATCCGGATTACGAATTGAATAACAATAATACAACATTTTCATCAAGCCCAAGTGGTTGGACGAATGGTAATGTAATAGTTAATGTAAAGACAACTATTCAAGAGTATACATTGCAAACAAGTAAAGACGGTAAAAATTGGAATGATTCAAATGAACAATCTTTTTCTACTAATGGAATTATGTATGCAAGACTGTGGAATGGAAGTGAATCTGTTTCAGAGTTGCAATATGAAGTAAATAATATTGACAAAAGTACTCCGAAAGTATCTGCAACAGCGATAAATACTAATAGCATAAAAATAAGTGCGTCAGATAGTGAAAGTGGAATAATAGGTTATGCAGTAACAACAAGTTCTACGAAACCAGAAAACTTTACAGGAGTCACGAATACAAAAAGTTTTGAAAATAGTATATCAAAATTGACACACAATACTACATATTATGTATGGATAAAAGATGAAGCAGGAAATACATCACAATATAGTTTAAAAACACCGGAATTAAAGGCTGGAAGTTTAAAATTATCTAAGGCAATGACACAAACATCTGATGCAAGTGATGTAGCAAATAATATTGGCTCATATATAGGCAGTACAGTAACAAATTATACTCCTAATGGAGGAGATAAAAATGTCGGATGGAAAATATTTTATGCTGGTAAATCAGATGCGGGAGATTCATCAGAGGCTGATCATATATATTTAATAGCAGATGATTGTATAGACATAAAGAATTCAGCAGGGGAATATAATACACCCGTATCAGCAAATGGAATTCATGTGGATGCATTAGTTGACTCTCCAAAATGCGCAGCACTTGCTACTATAAAAAAGTCTGGATATTCAAGTTATAATAGCTTAGCCAAAAATTGGTTAAAAGAAGATTATGGTAGCTCTCCAATAAAATATATGTTAGATACAGAAGGATGGTCGAGTTTATATGGAAATGAATATGCTGAATATGCAATAGCAGGACCTACAGTAGAAATGTTTGCGAAAAGTTGGAATAGTAATGATGGATATCCAAAGTTAAGTTATTCTTATGATAATTATGGATACTCGATGGATAATATTAAATCTACTGATACTGGCTATAGTGATAGACTATATTTTCAAAGCATTGAAGAAGAAGTAAGAAATAGTTGCGATGGTTATTGGATAATAGGTCAAAGCGATTGGGGGGGGGAACAATAAGTATTTCAAATAAGAATGGAGACCACTCGGTAAATTCATATGCACCGTATGGACTAAATAGTATAGGCTTCAGACCAGTAGTATGTCTAAATACCAAGGTTAAACTACAAGCAGATGGAATGGACAGCAATGGAAAAACAAGATACAAAATAGTTGAAACATCTAATGAAGAAAGTAGTACTCAAGCTTATACGAGTGATGAATGGAGCTCACAAAATGTATATACAACTCTTGTTAATGTAACAACAGGAAGTGGAATAAATACAAGCTATGAAAGCAGTGTTGACTCTGCACAAAATGTAGCAACAGGAACAACAAATACAAGTGAAATAAATACAGAAGGAATAACAACATTAAGAGTTAAAACTACTGATGGTACAAATACGGTTTATAGCAATAACTATATTGTAAAAATAGATAAAACATCTCCAACTCCTGGAACACTTGCAATGAAACTAAACAGTAGTACTGGAGAAGAATATACTAGTGGAGCAACGAATAACAATATATATATAAAATTAAACAATGGAAGTGATTCTACAAGTGGACAGAGGAGTAACGTATATAAATTAAAGGGAGTAACTGAAAGTGAAAATTTAACAGAAACTTCAATAATTACAAATAAGGGCACTACAGTGGCAATAGTAACAACAGTGGATAATGCAGGAAATACGGCGACAAGAACCTATAATATTACAAAACAGTTGCCTAAACTAGCTACACCAAAATTGACTGCAGATGGTTATTCAAAATTGACTTGGGATAGAGTTGAAAATGCAACAAAATATGTTGTGCAAAGTATAATAGAAACAGTTGAGGTTGAAAAAGACAAAACATCTTATGATGCTTTAACAATGCGTAAAAATTTACTTAATAAAGGAGCGGATACGTTTAGTGCATTGGTAAGAATTAAAGCTGTTGGTGATGGCATAAATTATGAAGATAGTAACTGGTCAGAATCTGTATGGTTATATGAGTGTTTATCAGGTGAGACTGAAATTGATATATATGATGAAGAAAAGAAAAAGAGAAGAAAGAAAAAATTAAAAGACTTAAAAGTCGGGGATAAAGTAATTTCATTAAATACAGAAACGAAAAAATGGGAAATAGATGAAGTACTAAATGACGATATGCACGAAGTTAAATTTGAGCTAAGCTATGATATATGGATTTTCTCTGACGGCACTCAAATAACAACGGTAAAGAAGCATGAATTCTACAATGTGAGTCAGGAAAAACTAATGTATATTGATGAATGGAATATGGGAGATAAAATATACAAAGAAGATGGAACAACGCCAAGTTTAATAAAACATGAGCAAGTACAAGAGCCAATACGTCATTACACATTAATGAACCATAACCATAACTATATAGCAAATGGATGCTTATCTGGAACAAGAGAAATGAAAAAAATAAAAGTAAAAGATTTAAAACCAGTGGATATTGATTAAGAGTGAGGAGAAGAAATGAAGGGTAAAAAAATAATTTTATGTGTTATTTGTGTGGCAGTAATATTATCAATAATTATCGCATTTGGAGTAAGTCAAAAAGATAATGCAAAAGACAAAGCAAATAAAGAAAATCAGAATAATATGCAAATAGAATTACAAGAAGGCAGCAAAATTGATGTGAAAAATCTAGAAAATGCAAAAATTGAAAATGGAATGAAAGTAAACAATTCTCCAAAAGCTCAAGAAGAAAAGATAGTAGGAAATCTTAAATACTCAGAATTTTCAATGGATTCTAAGAATGGAGAAAGCAATTTTAGACTAAGAGTTACAAATATAGGAAAAGAAAAAACAGAAGAGCAATATGTAAAAGTAACTTGTTTAGATGTTAATGGAAATTCGATTGGAGAAATTTATTTATTAGTTTCAGAGCTTAAGCCAGGTGAGTCGATAAGTGCAACAGCAAATATAGCAGATGACTATATAAATTTATATGATTATGAAATTTCAAAATAAAAACAAAAAAGTAAACTAATAGTTGTAAAACTATTAGTTTTTTGATATGATAGGCGTAAATTTAGAACATAAGGAGGAATTTTTAATGAGTGAATACGAATGTGTTGACAGCGTTGAAACTTTGACAAAGACACTAGAGAGAGTTAAGAATGCACAAAAGGAATTTTCGAAATATTCACAAGAGCAGGTAGATAAAATATTTCAGGCAGCGGCTATTGCTGCGAATGAAGCTAGAATTCCACTTGCTAAGATGGCAGTAGAAGAGACTGGAATGGGAATAGTAGAAGATAAAGTAATTAAGAATCATTATGCGGCAGAATATATATATAATAAATACAAAAATGAAAAAACTTGTGGAGTAATTTATCAAGATGATAGTTATGGAATTAAGAAGATAGCTGAGCCAGTTGGTATTGTGGCTGCTGTTATTCCTACAACTAATCCAACTTCTACGGCAATTTTTAAAACTTTAATTGCACTAAAAACTAGAAATGGAATTATAATCAGTCCTCATCCAAGAGCTAAAAAGTCTACGATAGAAGCTGCAAAAACTGTTTTGGAAGCAGCAGTAAAGGCAGGTGCTCCAGAAGACATTATTGCATGGATTGATGTTCCATCGCTTGAACTTACTAATATGCTAATGCAGTCTGCAGATATAATACTTGCGACTGGTGGACCTGGAATGGTTAAGTCTGCTTATTCGAGTGGAAAGCCAGCTCTAGGCGTTGGCGCAGGAAATACTCCTGCTGTTATTGACGAGAGTGCTAATGTGATTTTGGCAGTAAACTCTATTATACATTCTAAAACATTTGATAATGGAATGATTTGTGCTTCTGAGCAATCTGTAATAGTAAGCGACAAGATTTATGATAAGGTAAAAGACGAATTTGTTAAAAGAGGATGCTACATTTTGAATCCTGAAGAGACTGAAAAAGTTCGTAAGACTATAATTATAAACGGAGCCTTGAATGCTAAAATAGTTGGTCAAAAAGCACACACGATAGCAGAACTTGCTGGAGTTAGTGTTCCAGAAAATACTAAAATTTTAATCGGAGAGGTTGAAAGCGTAGATTTATCAGAAGAATTTGCTCACGAAAAATTGTCTCCTGTACTTGCAATGTATAAATCAAGCAGTTTTGACGATGCTCTTGAAAAGGCATATAGATTGATAGAAGATGGCGGACTCGGACACACTTCATCTCTATACGTGAATACTGTTACAGAAAAAGAAAAAATAGAAAAATTTTATAGCAAAATGAAAACTTGTAGAGTTTTAGTAAACACACCATCATCACAGGGTGGAATTGGAGATTTGTATAACTTTAAACTTACTCCATCTTTAACACTTGGCTGTGGAACTTGGGGTGGAAACTCGGTTTCAGAAAATGTTGGAATTAAACATCTATTAAATATAAAAACAGTAGCCGAAAGGAGAGAAAATATGCTTTGGTTTAGAGCACCTGAAAAGGTTTATATGAAGAGAGGTTGCTTGCCTGTAGCCTTAGAAGAACTTAAAAACGTAATGAATAAGAAGAGAGTATTTATAGTAACAGATACATTCTTGTATGAAAATGGTTACACAAAAGTTGTAACAGACAAATTAGATGAGATGGGAATAGTTCACGAAACATTCTTCAATGTTGCTCCAGACCCAACTCTTGCTTGTGCAAAAGAAGGTGTAAAATTGATAGATGCCTTCAAACCAGATTGCATTATAGCAATAGGCGGTGGTTCTGCAATGGACGCTGCAAAAATAATGTGGGTTCTATACGAGCATCCAGAAGTAGACTTCCTAGACATGGCAATGAGATTCATGGATATTAGAAAAAGAGTTTATACATTCCCTAAAATGGGCGAAAAAGCTTACTTTATAGCAGTTCCAACATCAGCAGGAACAGGTTCAGAGGTAACACCATTTGCGGTAATAACAGACGAAACAACAGGCCAAAAATATCCACTTGCAGACTATGAATTGCTTCCTAAGATGGCAATAGTAGACGCAGATATGATGATGAATGCTCCAAAAGGACTAACATCTGCATCTGGAATTGACGCCTTAGTTCATTCAATAGAAGCATATGTTTCTATGATGGCAACTGAATTTACAGATGGATTAGCAATAGAAGCAATCAAGACAATATTCGAATATTTGCCAAGAGCTTATGAAGAAGGGGCAAACGACCCTATTGCAAGAGAAAAAATGGCAAACGCAGCAACGATGGCAGGTATGGCATTCGCAAATGCTTTCTTAGGAATATGCCATTCAATGGGACATAAATTAGGTGCTTACCACCATTTAGCACACGGAGTTACAGTTGGTTTAGTATTAGACGAAGTGATGAGATTTAATGCAGAAGAAGTTCCAACAAAAATGGGAACATTTCCACAATACGAGTATCCACATGCTTTAAGAAGATACGCAGAAATAGCAGATAGCTTAAATTTAGGCGGGAACACAGACCAAGAAAAACTAGAAAGATTGATAAATAAAATAGACGAATTAAAAGAAAGAGTCGGCTTCAAGAAAACAATAAAAGACTATGGAATTTCAGAAGAAGATTTCTTATCAACATTGGATGAGATGAGCGAAAAAGCATTTGACGACCAATGTACAGGTGCAAATCCAAGATACCCATTAATAAGTGAGATAAAAGAAATTTATTTAAAAACATATTATGGAGGTGAAATATAATGGAATTTAATTTGATAAATCCAATAGCTGAAAGAAAAACAAAAACTGTTTATAGAGATGGAGATAAGACAATAAAATTATTCGTAGAAAATTACTCAAAGGCAGACATATTAAACGAAGCTCTAATTCAATCAAGAGTGGAAGAAAACACAGATTTAAAAATATCTAGATTACAAGAAGTTACAAAAATAAACGAGAGATGGGCTCTAATTACAGAATATGTAGAGGGAACACCACTAGATGTTTTAATGAAAGAACATCCGGAAAAACAAAACGAATATTTAAACTTTTTCGTAGGAATTCAATTAGAAGTTTTATCGAAAAGAGTACCTCTATTAAATAGAATAAAAGACAAATATAGAAGAAAAATAACAGATGCTACAAACATAGATGACACAACAAAATATGAGTTGCTGCAAAGACTAGAAGGAATGAAAAATCATGACAAACTATGCCATGGAGACTTCGTTCCAAGCAACATAATAGTAAAAGAAAATGGCGAATATGCGATAATCGACTGGGCACACGCAACACAAGGAAATGGTTCAGCAGACGTAGCAAACACATACTTAATATTCTCTATGAGAAATCAAAAAGAATTAGCAGAAAAATATGTAAATTTATACTGTGAGAAGACAGGAACAGACAAGAAAGAAGTACAAAGATGGATTCCAATAGTTGCAGCAATAAGAAAGACAAAAGGAAAAGCAGAAGAACAAGAAATGTTGGAACAATGGATAAACATAGTTGATTACGAATAAAGATAGAATAGCTTACTCTAAAGAGAGTAGGCTATCTTCCTATTATTGTGAAAAAAGGTCTTATTTTGAAAAAAATTAAAAATTTTATATTTTCTCTTTATTTTTAACAGGCTATTGTATATAATTATAGCAAGCAAAGAGGAGATGATTGAATAAAAATTACAAACTTTCAATCAAATTTTACCCTCAAGAAAGGAATACAACAAAAATGAATTTACCAAACAAATTAACACTATTTAGAATAATACTAGTTCCAATAATGGTTATAGTATCTTTTTTTGATATACCGGGAAGTTTTTTAGGCATATCTACAACAATGTGGATAATGGAATTAATATTTATAATTGCATCAATAACAGATAAACTAGATGGATATTTGGCAAGAAAAAATAATCAAGTAACAAACTTCGGAAAATTTTTAGATCCAATTGCAGACAAAATTTTAGTAGTTGCTGCCATGATTTTATTTGTAGAAATGGGAAGATTACCAGCATGGATTCCAATTATAGTAATATTCCGTGAATTTGCCGTTTCAGGATATAGACTAATTGCTGTACAAAACAGTGGCAAGGTAATTGCCGCAAATGTTTGGGGCAAATTAAAAACTGTTACACAAATGATTGCGATAATTTTAATGTTTTTAACAACACAGCCTTACTTTGCATTTGTTATGAGAGCAAAAACTGAACAAGATGCGCTTGTAAACAGTGCACTTACATATATGACAACAGGAGATTTTATAATGAATATACTAGCAAGTGTATTTATGACAATATCTGTAATTGCAACAATTTTCTCTGGATATGAGTATTTAAAAGGCGGAAAAGATTTACTAAAAGATTGTTAATACGAAAAAATAATACAATATTATCAATTTTGAATAGAGAACAATATATACATAAGAGATAAAGGGGATAAAACATGAAAAAATTAAAGAAAATATTCATTGCATTGCTTTTAATAACGTTTATTTCAACAGTTACGATTGATTATAAAACATCAATTGCAGATGTAGGAAGTTTTGAGGATTACGACAGTGGTAGCTCATGGGATAGCGACAGTTCGTGGGATAGCGGAAGCTCATGGAGTAGTTGGGACGATGATGATTACAGTTCTAGTTATGGAGGAACAAGCCATAGTAGTGGAGGAGGTTCTTCGTGGGGAACAATAATAACTTTTATTATTATAATTGCTATAGCTTATGCTATTTCTTCAAAGAATAAACACACTCCAATTAGACCAGTTCAAACGTATCAACCAGCATCTAATTTTGATTCTGAAGAAAATGTTGAAAGAAAAGTTAAAGCTGTTGATGAAATGTTTAATAAAGAAGAGTTCTTATCTTGGACTAGAAGTTTATTCGTAAAATTGCAAGAAGCGTGGACTGCAAGAGATTGGAGTACTATTAGAGTATTTGAAACAAATGAGCTATTTGAACAACATCAAAAGCAATTACAAGGTTATATAGACAGAAAACAAATAAATGTAATGGAAAGAATTTGCGTATTATCAGTTAAGTTAGCAGACTTCAAGCAAACTGGAAATAAAGATGTTTTAACTGTTGTATTGAAATCTAGAATGAATGATTATATAATAGACGAAACAACAGGAAAAATAGTAAAAGGTGATAAGACAACTGATAGGTATAGCACATATAAACTTGATTTTATTAGAACAACAGGCGAAAAGACAAAACCAGGTTCTATTGAAATAAATACAACCAATTGTCCAAACTGTGGAGCACCAACACAAATAACATCATCAGGTAAATGTGAGTATTGTGGAAGTGTAATTACAACAGGCGAACATAGCTGGGCATTATCAAACTTAGAGAAAATAGGCTAAAACTTGTTCGGACATTAAAATAGGGTCTGCACAGGATAAATTATTAAAAGCTAAAAAATTTTAGGAGGAAAGAATTATGGGATTAATTAAAGCAGCAGCAAGTGCAATAGGAAGCACAATGCATGATCAATGGAAGGAAGCAATTAGATGTGAAAACATGACAAATGATATTCTTATGGTTAAGAAAACTACTCCAAATGGAGTTATATCAAACAAAAGTACAATTATAGTAGCACCTGGACAATGTGCAATTATATTTGATAATGGTAGAGTAATAGATGCAACGGCAGAAGAAGGAGTATATACTTTTGATAGTTCTTCTACACCTTCATTCTTTGCAGGACAATTTGGAGCAGTATTTAAAGAAATGTGGCAACGTTTTACATATAATGGAGCAAGTGCTAAACAACAGGCAGTATTTTTCTTCAACACAAAGGAAATAATAGATAATAAATTTGGAACAGCGGCACCAATTCCATTCCAAGATTGGTCACACCCAATACCAAACCAAATGACAAATACTTTAACACCACTAAGAGTAGAAGTAAAATGTTTTGGAAAATATACTTTTAGAATTGCAGACCCAGCTTTGTTTATGAGCAAATTAGCAGGAACTGCTGATATTTATAAAAAAGATGAATTAGTAGAGCAATTAAGAACAGAAGTTATGTCTGTATTTCAAAATGTTGCTAATGAACTTGGTACAGCTAAATACAAAGTTCCAGTTTTAGAAATGCCAAGTCAAACAGATGAAATAAGAGAAATGATGGACGAAAAGGTATTTGATGCAAAAATAAGAGAAAGAGGAATAGAAATAGTTTGCTTTGCTGTTGAATCTGTAACATTAACAGATGATTCTGCAAAGAAGATTGATGATTACGAATTAAGTTCAAACTCTTACATGCAACAAGGAAGAATGGTTGGAGCATATTCAAATGCTGTTGAAAATGCAGCAAAAAATGAAAATGGAGCAGCAAATGGCTTCATGGGAATTGGAATGATGAACATGTCAACAAATGGAATGATGCAAAATGCTGCAAACGGACCATGGAATCAAAACAATGATGCAAGTAGAATGGATTTAAGTAAACAAGAAGAGGCTAAGGCTGATGATACAACAGCTGAAGGCTGGACTTGTGAATGTGGTCATGTAAATCCAGCAGATGGTAAATTCTGTAGTGAATGTGGTAAGGCAAAAACATCAAAAAAGGTTTGCCCAAAGTGCAAAATGCCAAATGATGCAGGTAACAAATTCTGCAATAATTGTGGAGAACAATTATAAAGTTTTGTAGGAGGAACTTATATAATAATGGAGTTAGAGCAAGCAAAAACAGAGGTTAAAGAACTTAGAGAAAAATTAGAGTATTATGCAAAATTATATTACGATATGGATAGCCCTGCAATAACTGATTACGAGTATGATATGATGATGAACAGATTAAAAGCTTTGGAAAAAGAATTTCCGGAGCTTATTACTCGTGATTCATTAACTCAAAAAGTTGGAGGGCATGTTAAAGAGGGATTTAAACAAGTGGTGCATGAAGTACCACTTCAAAGCCTTCAAGATATATTTTCTTTTGAGGAATTGAGAGACTTTGACACAAGAGTTAGAAAAGTTGCAGAAGAAAATAATGAAGAGCTAAAATATGTTGTAGAAACAAAGATTGATGGTCTATCTACAGCACTTAAGTATGAAAATGGTGTTTTTGTACAAGGTGCAACACGTGGAAATGGCTTGATTGGAGAAGATGTAACAGATAATTTAAAAACAATTTCACATATTCCAAAAGAACTAAAAGAAAAGATAGATATTACGGTTCGTGGAGAGGTATTTATCGGAACAAAAGAGTTCGAAAAAATGAACGAAGAAAGAGAAATATTAGATGAAAGCCTATTCGCAAATGCAAGAAATGCAGCGGCAGGTTCTCTTCGCCAATTGGACTCAAAGGTAACCGCAACAAGACCGCTAGATATTTTTATATTTAATGTGCAAAAATATGATGAAGATACATTTGATTCTGAAAATTCACATTTTACAGAATTAGATAAGCTACAAAAATTAGGATTTAATGTTGTGCCAGTAAGAACATTGTGTAGTACAATAGAAGAAGCAATAGAAGCAATCAAAAAGATTGGAGAAGACAGAGAAAATCTATCATTTGGAATAGATGGTGCAGTTATAAAGGTTGATAATTTACGTCTAAGAGAGATATTAGGAACCACTTATAAAGTTCCAAAGTGGGCTATTGCATACAAATATCCACCAGAGAAAAAAGAGACAAAACTTTTAGATATCGTATGTCAAGTCGGAAGAACAGGAGCACTTACACCGACTGCAATATTAGAGCCAGTTAAGGTTGCAGGCTCAACTATTTCAAAAACAACACTTCACAATGAAGATTTTATAAAAGAAAAAGACCTAAAAATAGGTGATACAGTCGTAATTCAAAAGCAGGGAGACGTAATTCCAGAAGTTGTTGATGTTATAAAGTCGAAGAGAGATGGTACTGAAAGAGAGTTTGTTATGCCAACAGTATGTCCAGTCTGCGGAGCACCAGTAGTAAGAGAAGAAGGCGAAGCCGTTGCACGTTGTATAGGAATAGAATGTAGTGCAAAAATATTAAGAAATCTTGCACATTTCGTCTCAAAAGAAGGAATGGATATAGATGGGCTTGGAATAAAAATATTAGAACAATTAGTAGATAAAGGTTTAATAAAAAATATTGCTGACATTTACACATTAACAGCAGAAGAAATTGCATCACTTAAAAAGAATGGAAAGAAATTTGCTCAAAATCTAATAGATTCAATAAATGCAAGCAAAAACAATGATTTATTTAAGCTACTAACAGCACTTGGAATAAGACATATAGGAACAAAATCTGCAAAAGGATTGTGCAAAAAATACAAATCAATAGACAAAATTGCAGAAGCAAGTTTCGAAGAATTAAGCATGATAGATGATGTTGGAGAAATTACAGCACAAAGTATTTACGAATTTTTTAGACAACCACAAACGATAGACTTAATAAATAAGTTAAAAGAGGCCGGAGTAAATACTGAGGTAATACAAAATGAAAATACTAATACAGATGACAGATTTGCAGGAAAAACATTTGTATTAACAGGAAGTCTAGAAAAATATACAAGGCAAGAAGCTAGTGATATAATAGAAAGCTTTGGTGGCAAAGTATCAGGTTCAGTTTCTAAAAAAACGAGCTACGTACTAGCCGGGGAAGAAGCGGGTTCAAAATTAACAAAAGCACAAGAATTGGGAGTTGCAATTATTTCAGAGCAAGATTTTAAAAATATGATTGAAAAATAATTACAAATGTAGTAAAGTTGAAAATTCAAAAAAGAGAAGGTGGAAAAGAATTAAATTTTAGCAAGGAAAATAAATCCAAAAGGCAAGGACGCATACTTTTTGTATGTAACTGCGTTTTGAATGAAATTTGACGTAGTCAAAATTATAATTATTTTTCACCAGGGAAAGGACAAATAAACATATGGAAGGCAAATATTCATTTGAACGCATGGAAAACGAATTAGATAATGGGTATATAATTTTTTACACATATGTTAGAAACAGATACCAATTATTTAAGACATCAGAAAATTGCTATACACAGCAGTTACTAACAGAAAATTTAAAAAATCCATTACCACGTTTAACAATAATAACACACAAAAGATTAAAAGAAATATATCCATACATGGAAAACATAGAATATAAAACAAGTGCACTATAGTTGGAATGCGAGGGAGGCTTGAAAAATGTACACTTATGACGATGTAAAAGAACATAGCAATGACAGAGAATATGTAGAAAAAGCAATAGAAGAAGATGGACTTTTATTAGATGCAGCATCTCCTGAATTACAAGACGACAAAGAACTAGTAATGAAAGCTGTTATAAAAGATGGTGGAGCATTGGAATTTGCCTCAAAAAGGTTGAAAGCAGACAGAGAAATATTGATGCAGGCAGTTGAGAAAAAAGGCTGGGTTTTATGTTATGCCTCAGATGAATTGAAAGCAGATAAAGAACTAGCACTCAAAGCCGCAAAAACAGATGGACAAATTTTATATTATGTAAGCAAAGAACTAAGAGATGATTATGATGTTGTGCTAGAAACAGTAAAAAATAAAGGTTTAATTGTAAAATATGCTAGCAAGCGTCTGCGTTCAGACAAGACAATAGCAATAGAAGCAATAAAAAATGACAAAAGAGCTTATGATTTTATAGTACCAGAATTAAGACAAGATGAGGAAATACAGGCAATAATAAATCCACCAGCATAAAATTTTTGGTATAAAATTGGAACGGAGAAAAAATTTATATTTTTCCGTTCCAATTTATATTAATGCTTTTTGTGTTCTTCTCTGTCACCGTTTTGTATTATTGTATATTTTGAGGATTTGCATATAGGGTCTTATTATTTGTGTATATTACCATTCCTGGTTTTGCTCCATTAGGCTTTTTTACATATTTTATTAAAGTATAGTCAACTGGCACATTTTGAGACATTCTAGCCTTGCTGTAATATGCCGCAATAGATGCACATTTATATAAAATTGAATCTGGAACTGTGGTAGATTTATCAGTAAATTTTAAATTACTATCTGTTTTTAAGACAACATGACTTCCATGAATATCTTTCGTGTGAAACCAAATATCAGAATTTTGTGCGAGTCTGCAAGTTAAATAATCATTTTGTTTATTATTCTTTCCAATGTAAACAGTGTAACCATCAATATCACGTTTTTCTGGCATATTACTTGCGTTTGATTGCTTACTCGATTTAGAATTAGTAATTTTGCTCTGTTTATTGTATACATGATTATTTACTGTATTTGCATTTTTCCCGAAAATTAAATTATCACAAATTTCAGAATAAATATTGTCTATATCTTCAATTGTGGAAACTTCTTCTAACTCGTATACAATACTTTCTAAGTATGATAACTCAGACTCTGACAATTCTTTTTGCTTTTCTACAATAGCTATTGTGTTTTGTAGTTTTCTATATTTTTTGAAAAAATTCTTAGCATTTTTAGATGGACTAAATTTCTCATCTAATGGTATAGTAATTAAATTGTTGTTATCATAATAGTTTTCCAAAGTAACTTCAGCCTGTGGATAATCTGGTATTCTGTATAAATTTGAAGTTATTAATTCACCATATAATCTGTATTTTTCAGCATTTGCACAATCATCAATTTTTAAATCTATTGTGCTAATTCTTTCTTTTATCTTTCCAACATGATTTAAAACAAGCTTTAATACTGTATCTCTGTACTGTTTGAATTGCTCAGACTGTTCTTTTGAAGTATAGAAATCATCTAAATAGAAGTTCACAGCAAGTCCATCGTTTGTTGATTTATAAGCAAAGTAATCTTTCTTAACAGAAGGATATTCTTTTAAAACAACGTTATCAGGCATGTTTGCAAATAAATCTTTTAGATATAAGTAAACTTCTTTCAAATTATTAGTAGAAACAGCTGTTGGAATGTTCAATGTTTCTAATAAATATGATATATTTTTTTTTCCAAATCCATTGTAAACTTTAGATAATGTTGATGGAAAATTTTCGCTATCTATTGAAACATCTTTATAAAACTCATCGAAAGTTTTAACTGCAAGAAAGTCCTTTTTAGCACTTTCAATATTCAAATATTTCGAACCAGGGAAGATGTCTCTATTTGAGTTATCAAACTTATTTAGATGACGTAAGCTATCGATAACTGTATGCTCCGAATTTAGCAATATAATATTGCTGTGTTTTCCAATAAGTTCAACAACAAGAGTTTTTGTAATTAAATCATTAAGCTCGTTGTATACATCAATATCAATAAAAACAATACGTTCTAAGCCATTAGAATAAATTCTTTTAATAGTTCCACCAGTCAAATGTTTTCTAAGAACCATGCAAAAATTCAAAACATTTTGAGGGTTAGGTTTAGAATTAGTAGTTAAATTAATTCTATAGTTTACTGAATCTATAGAAACATTCAAACAATAATTCTTTCCACTAGAATAAACACCCAATAAAATCTCGTTTTTATTAGGTTCAAAAATTTTATTTATCTTTCCATTAATAAGGCAAGTGTTTAATTCTGAAACTACTGCTTTAGTTACAATACCATCAAAAGCCATTGCAAAAATCTCCTTAAATTTTAATAGAATGATTATACCGCAAAAAAGACTGTTTATCAATAAAAAATCTTATAAAAGTAGCAGTATAATAGGTTATATACCAAACTAATGAAATATGAAAAAATTAAAACAGAAAATCAAAATAATTTGCAAAAAATATTGACATTTCAAGCTTTTTTAGCATATAATACAAACCAATGAGGCACTATTAGGAGGAACTTACTAAAAGATGAACAACAATTATAATAATATGTCTGATGATGAACTACTGGAATTGATAAATAAAAAAGATACAGATGCACTAGATTTTTTAATATGCAAATATAAAGACCTAGTAAATTCAAAAGTGAATAAATATTTTATAATTGGTGCCGAAAAAGAAGATATAGTTCAAGAAGGTTTGATAGGCTTATATAAAGCAATTAAAGATTACAAACCGGACAAGCAGAACTCATTTAAATCATTTGCAAATTTATGTATAGAAAGACAATTAATAACAGCAATAAAATCCTCTAATAGACAGAAACATATGCCATTAAATTCGTATTTATCATTGAACATGACAGCTTTTGAAAACGAAGATGGAAACAATGATACGCAAATAGTGGACGTGCTTGAAAACACAGTAATAGAAGATCCACTAGATACAATCACGAAAAAAGAATACTTTTCAAGTGTAGAAAATGTTATAGACTCATCTTTAAGTGATTTTGAAAAGAAAGTACTTAATAGATATGTACAAGGCGAATCTTATGTAAAAATTGCAGAAAGATTAGATGCTCCAGTAAAATCTGTGGACAATGCGATACAAAGAATTAGAAAGAAAACTGCAAAAAATATACAAGCAGAAAGTAATATATAAAAGCTTCTGATTCAAACCAGAAGCAATATACGCTATCATAGCTCAGTAGGTAGAGCGCAGCCTTGGTAAGGCTGAGGTCACGGGTTCGATTCCCGTTGTTAGCTCCAGAATTTATAGAAAACTAGAATTTTTAGAGAATTCTAGTATTTTTTATAAAAAAACGGGAATTGAAAAGGAGAATTAGAAAATTGTCCAGTGGACAATTTTCCCGACGCGGGTAGATTCCCGTTGTTAGCTCCAGAATGAAAAAATTAGAGTTTTATATTACTTTAATTTTTTTTATTTTATCTAACATAAAAAAATATGCATATATTTTTAGTGTTCGCTTGTTTTTTATTAATATATATAGTATAGTAATTGATATAGGAAATGAGATAAGCAAGTGTGTTGCCACTTTACTTCATAGTATATACTATGGGAAAGTGAGGTGGTGTTTATGGGTATTATATTATTTTTAATATATGCATTGGGACTTTCCCTTACTATAAACGTAGCCTTATTAGCAATTATATACATAATTTTGTCAAATAAGGAATAAATAAAACAACACATCTTTGCTTTGGCCAGCAGATGTGTTGTTACAATAATATGTGGCAACCACGATTGTGGTTTTTCATTTCCTATATTTATTATATACATTAATTATCTGTTTGTCAATTTTTTGACAACGATTTTTGTTATAAATTTAATCTAGTTATATAAAAAATAAACCACCAGCAGAGTTGCTATGAAATGAGCGACTCTACTGGTGGTTGTGGTACATGTGATAAGGCATGTACCATGAAATGAAATTATGCGATTACGATAACATCGCCATCAAACGGCTTGTTGACCTCACCCAGATATTCGAAATCCTCGAACATCTTAAGGAGATAGAGAAACTTCATTTCGGTGTAACCATCAGGATCTTTTTTAGGAAGCTCCTGAGAATTTCCAAAAACTTTTTGAAGCAATTCATCGCCAATCTTGTTCAGCTTGACTTTGATTATGTCGTTCATCGATACTTTCATTAAAACTTCCTCCTTGTGATTGTTCGGAGAACTGTGTCTCTGAACTCTGTCTATATTCGAAGGCAACACATAAATGTGCTACTGGTAAAATTATACAATGCTTTACGGAAAAAGTTAAATATTTCCGATTAAGCTTTCTAAAAAAATAAATTTTTGTATAAATTTGTATAAATAGTCTCAATAAAAAAAATCTCGAATACAATATATTAGGAGGATTTAATATGGAAAAGATTAAGACGATAGCAAAATATACAATAAATGTTTTGGCAATTATTAGTGCTTTGGTTACTGGAATTAATGCTGTAGAAGGAATAACAATACCATATGCGATTCAAATAGTACAGGTAATAGCTGTTGTTCAAGGAGTAATAAGTACGTATTTATTAGGACAGAAGGCTATTAGCAATAGGGAGAAGAAATAAATATGAATATAATTAATACAAATTTAAATTTTAAACAAATGGATACACGTAGCTCTACTAAAAGAATAATTTTGCATCATGCTGCGGCCAAAAAGTGTTCTGCTGAAGATATTCACAGGTGGCATTTAAACAATGGTTGGAGTGGAGCTGGATATCACTTTCTGGTAAGAAAAGACGGCACAATATATAGACTTCGTCCAGAGGATAAGGTTGGAGCACATGCATATGGTGCAAATTATGATTCATTGGGAATTTGCTTTGAAGGAGATTATAAAGAAGAAATAATGCAAGAGGAGGAGATTAAGGCTGGAAGAGAACTTGTAAATTTTTTAAAAAATAAATATGGAATAAACACAGTACAAGTTCATAAAAATGTAAATGCAACAAATTGCCCGGGTGACAATTTTCCATTTGATCAAATAGCAAATTCAAATGAAAAAGAAGTATCAAAGCCAAGCCAAGAAAAGGGAAAAATAGCTACAATACAAACCTCTTTAAATGAAAAATATGGCTTAAATATTTCAGCAGATAATATTTATGGAAATGAGACAAAGAAGGCATTGGTGAAGGGATTACAAACAGAATTAAATAAACAGTTTGGAAGTAAACTAGCAGTCGATGGAATATTTGGAACTAACACTTACAATGCCTGCATAAATGTTCGAAGAGGAGCAGAAGGAAACATCACTTGGTTAATTCAGTCAATGCTTATTTGCAAATTATTTAACCTTAATGCAGACGGAATATTCGGACCCGCAACAGAAAGTGCGGTACGAGAATTTCAAAAAAGAAATGGATTACCACAAGATGGAATAGTTGGAAAGAATACGTTTAATAAATTATTCAAATAATAGTGAAAAATATATTTAAAATTCTATTTGGGGTTCCAATATGGAACCTTAAATAAATTAATTGCCAAAAGTAATAATTTGTGTTATATTATAATAGCTATAAGAAAAAGAAAGGTCGAAGATATAATGAAAATAGGAATTGTAGGACTTCCAAATGTAGGAAAGAGTACTTTATTTAATGCAATAACAAATGCAGGAGCAGAATGTGCAAACTATCCATTCTGTACAATAGAACCAAATGTAGGCGTGGTTCCAGTACCAGACGAAAGATTGGACAACCTAGCAAAGGTGTACAACCCTCAAAAGGTTACACATGCTGTAATTGAATTTGTTGATATAGCAGGTTTGGTAAAAGGAGCAAGCAAAGGCGAAGGATTAGGAAATAAATTTTTATCTCATATAAGAGAAACAGATGCAATTTGCCAAGTTGTAAGATGTTTTGAAGATTCAAACATAATACATGTTGATGGAAGCATTAATCCTGTAAGAGATATTGAAACTATTAATTTAGAACTTGTATTTGCAGACTTAGAGACTGTTGAGAAAAGAATTGATAGAGCTAGTAAATTAATAAAAGGTGATAAGAAATATCAATTAGAATTTGATACATGGAAGAAAGTAAGAGATGCTTTGCAAAATGGAAAACCAGCAAGAAGTTTGGAGTATACAGATGAAGAACTAGAAATAGTAAGGGATGGATTCTTACTAACAATGAAACCAATTTTATATGTTGCAAATGTTTCAGAAGATCAATTATTGGATGAAAATGATGCAAATGTAAACAGCGTAAAAGAATATGCAAAACAAGACAAGGCAGAAGTAATAAAGCTTTGCGTAAAAATAGAAGAAGAATTATCAAGTTTAGATGGTAATGACAAAAAGGAAATGCTAGAAGCATTAGGTCTAGAAGAATCTGGATTAGATAAAGTAATAAAAGCAAGCTATGATTTACTTGGATTAATGTCATTCTTAACAGCTGGAGAGCCAGAAGTAAGAGCATGGACAATAAAGAAAGGAACAAAAGCTCCACAGGCTGCAGGAAAAATTCACTCAGATATAGAGAGAGGGTTCATTAGAGCAGAAATAGTTTCCTATGATGATTTGATGAGAGAGGGCTCAATGACAGCTGCAAAAGAAAAAGGTTTAGTTCGTTCAGAGGGTAAAGAATACATAATGCAAGATGGAGATATAGTATTATTTAAATTTAACGTATAAATTAAGAGACGTCCTTCGCCCAAGAGGGACGCCCTTTTTTGGGCGATTTTAGCTTAAAGTATAACAAAGTCTAGTAATTTTGCTCCAAATCTCCCGTCCAAAATTGGCGAAAATTCACAAAACTTTCACAATAAAATTAGCAATCTCTATTGACTTTTGCTAACTTACGATGTATTATATACACAGTTTAGCACTCGAGGTAGTATAGTGCTAAAAAGAGGTGAAAAAATGCTAGACAATAGAAAGAAAAAAATATTACAAGCTATTGTAGAAGAATATATTGAAACAGCTGAGCCTGTAAGCTCGAAGTCTATTGTAGAAAAACATGGAATTGATTACAGCAGTGCCACGATAAGAAACGATATGGCTGAGCTTGAAAAGATTGGTTTGCTTGATAAACCACATACATCAGCTGGACGTATTCCGTCAGCACAAGGTTATAGATACTATGTTGATGAACTTTTAAACTATAATGATATTAGTATGCAAGAGATAAAATATATACAGACACAACTTGCAACTAAGGTTAATCAAATAGAAGATTTAACAAAAATTGCAACATCAACATTATCAGAAATAACCCATTACACATCAGTTGGAATAGGACCACGAGTTGCGAGCCAAAATATAGAAGAAGTTAAATTTGTATTGTTAGGTAGCAGGATTTTAATGGCAATAATTCTAACAGAGAGTGGACTTGTAAAAGAAACAATAATTAAGTTTGACGAAGACGTAACGCAAGAACAAGTTGATACAATAACGTATTTGTTTAACAACAAACTAAAAGGAAAACCACTTACTCAAATAGATAAACCGATGGAAGAATACATGCATTCAGAAATGAGTAGTGTATTAAATGTGGTAAAACCTGTATTAGAACAGTTAAATAAAGCAATAAACGAAGACGCACCGATTTATATGGAGGGGGCCAATAAATCGTTTGATTTACCAGAATTTAAGAGTTTAGATATAGCCAAAAATTTCGTAAATATATTAGACACAGACAAAACTAAACAGATGATAGATGTTTTGAATAGTGATGATAATCAAGATGAAATAAACGTTTACATTGGTGATGAAAATGTGGATGAAGCTCTAAAAGACTTTAGCATAATAACATTTAAACATAAAGAAGAAGGAAAAGATTTAGGAACGATTGCTATAATTGGACCTACCAGAATGGACTATTCAAAAGTAATATCGGCAATGAAATATATTAGTAAAAAGTTAGGCGAAAATAGCGAAACACCAAAACTAGACAATCAAAATTCTAGAGAGAGAAAGGATGATGATAATGGATAAAGAGAAAAAAGTGCAAGAAGAAAAAGAGAAAAAGCAAGAAGTAAAAAAAGAAGAAAAGACAGAAAATAAAGAAAAAGAATTAAATGAGCAAATATCAAAATTAAAAGATGAATTGGCAGACGTAAAAGATAGACACACAAGACTTATTGCAGAATTCGACAATTTAAAGAAAAGAAGTGCAAAAGAAAGAGAAGGGTTATACAATTCGATAATAGGGGATATAATATCATCATTATTACCAGTAATTGATAACTTAGAAAAAGCAACAGAAGCCGAGACAAAAGATGAAGAATATAAAAAAGGAATCGAACTTGTATTAAAGCAATTTAAAGATGTGCTTACAGCAAATGGAGTAAAAGAAATAGAGGCAGTAGGACAACCTTTTGATCCAGAATTACATGAGGCAGTAAGCATGATACAAGATGAAAAACTTGGAGAAAAAATAGTTGCACAAGAATACAGAAAAGGCTACATGATAGGCAATAAGGTTATTAGGCATTCTATGGTTGTTGTAGCAAACTAAAATTAATAAAAAGCTTCGTCTTGCGTTGTTAAATTTGCCACTAATAATCCTCTGGCGGACATGCAAAGTACGCCTCCGGTTATTAAGACAAATTTGCCTAGCAATATTTGCTTTTAATTAATTTAACAATTTTATATGTTATTAATTTTAAAAATTTATATAAATAGAACTTAAGAAAATTTAATATAGAAAAATAACTTTAGTATAGTAAAATAGGGAGGAAATTTATTATGGGAAAGATTATAGGTATTGATTTAGGTACAACAAATTCATGTGTTGCAGTTATGGAAGGTGGAGAGCCAGTTGTTATTCCTAATGCAGAAGGAAACAGAACAACTCCATCAGTAGTTGCATTTTCAAAAAATGGAGAAAGATTAGTAGGACAAATAGCAAAACGTCAAGCTGTTACAAATCCAGATAACACAGTTATATCAATAAAAAGAAAAATGGGTACAGCTGAAAAAGTTAAAATAGAAGGAGAAGAATTCTCTCCACAAGAGATTTCTGCTATGATATTACAAAAATTAAAGACAGATGCAGAAAATTATTTAGGACAAAAAGTTACACAAGCTGTTATAACAGTTCCAGCATATTTCTCAGATAGTCAAAGACAAGCTACAAAAGATGCAGGTAAAATTGCAGGACTTGAAGTATTAAGAATCATAAACGAGCCAACAGCTGCAGCTTTAGCATTTGGTATGGATAAAGAAGATCAAGACCAAAAAATAATGGTATACGATTTAGGTGGTGGAACATTCGATGTTTCTATACTTGATATTGGTGATGGTGTGTTCGAAGTTCTTGCTACAAATGGTAATACACACTTAGGTGGAGATGACTTTGACCAAAGAATTATAGATTACTTAATATCAGAATTCAAAAAATCAAATGGAATAGATTTATCAACAGATAAAATGGCTATGCAACGTCTAAAAGAAGCTGCTGAAAAAGCTAAAATAGAGCTTTCTGGAATGCAACAAACACAAATCAACTTGCCATTCATTACAGCAGACGCTCAAGGACCAAAACACTTAGATGTAACATTAACAAGAGCTAAATTTGAAGAATTAATCAGAGATTTAGTTGATGCTACAAGAGTACCAGTAGAGCAAGCTATGAAAGATGCAGGAGTTACATCAGCAGATATTCATAAAGTATTATTAGTTGGTGGTTCAACAAGAGTACCTTGTGTACAAGAAGAAGTTAAGAAAATAACAGGAAAAGATCCAGATAAAGGAATAAACCCAGATGAATGTGTTGCAATAGGTGCATCAATTCAAGGTGGTGTATTATCAGGTGATGTTAAAGACTTAGTATTACTAGATGTAACACCATTATCATTAGGTATTGAAACATATGGTGGTGTATTCACAAAATTAATCGAAAGAAATACAACAATACCAACAAAGAAATCACAAATATTCTCAACAGCAGCAGATGGTCAAACATCAGTTGAAGTACACGTATTACAAGGTGAACGTGAAATGGCTGCATACAACAAGACATTAGGAAGATTCCAATTAACAGGAATTCCAGCAGCACCAAGAGGAGTTCCACAAATTGAAGTTACATTTGATATAGATGCTAACGGTATAGTTCACGTATCTGCAAAAGATATGGCAACAGGAAACGAGCAAAAAGTTTCTATTACAGCTTCAACAAACTTAACAGATGAAGATATAGACAAAGCTGTTAAAGATGCAGAAGCACATGCTGCAGAAGATAAGAAGAAGAAAGACGAAATAGAAGCTAGAAACGAAGCTGAAAGCTTAATGTACAACTGCCAAAAGACAGTAGATGAATTAGGTGACAAGATAAGCGGGGAAGAAAAAGCAAAAGCTACAGCAGAAATAGAGAACGTAAAGAAAGCTCTTGAAGGTTCTGACATTGATAAAATAAAAGAAGCAACAGAGAAATTAAAACAAGCTTTCTATGCAATGTCTGAAAAACTATATGCACAAGCAAATCCAAACGGAGCTGCAGGTGCCGGAGCAAATGCAGGAGCAGGTGCTGGACCACAAACAGACGCAAATGGAAATGTATACAATGCAGATTACAAAGTAGAAGACGACAAAAAAGACGAAAACAAATAATAAAAATCGCCCAATAGGGACGCCCCTTTTTGGGCGATTTTCTTAAATGTTTTTCGCCCCCAAAGGGGAGTCCCTATTGGGCGGAAAAGGATAATTGTAGAAAAGGAGAAAGCAATGGCTGAAAAGAAGGATTATTATGAAGTCTTAGGTGTTGAAAAAACAGCAACAGATGACGAACTAAAAAAAGCATATAGACGTCTTGCAAAGAAATATCACCCTGATGCTAATCCAGATAATAAAGAAGAAGCAGAAGCAAAATTCAAAGAAGTAAATGAAGCATATGAAGTTTTGTCTAATCCGCAAAAGAGAAAAATGTATGACCAATTTGGAACAGCAGATCCAAGCCAAGGTTTTGGTGGTGCTGGAGGTCCATTTGGTGGAGGAACATATACGTATTCTACATCTGGCTTTGATGGATTTAGTGATATTTTCGGAGACTTAGGTGATTTATTTGGATTCGGAACTGGAAGATCATCAGCTAGAAATCCAAATGCTCCAAGCAAAGGTGCAGATTTGAAATATAGTGTAAACCTTACTTTTGAAGAAGCATATAGTGGAGTAAATAAAGAAATAAATATAACTAGAAATGAAAAATGTCCTACATGTTCTGGTACAGGTGCAAAACCTGGAACACATCCAGAAACATGCTCTATATGTGGAGGAAAAGGTACTGTTACAAAGATGCAGACTACTTTATTAGGACAAATGAGAGTCCAAACAACATGTTCAAATTGCCATGGAACTGGTAAAGTAATAAAAGATGTTTGTGATACATGTCTTGGAAAAGGAACGGTAAGAAAACAGGCTAAAATAAATCTAAAAATACCTGCTGGAATTGACGATGGTCAAACAGTAGTATTAAGAGGCGAAGGTGAACCAGGAACTAATGGTGGACCAAATGGAGATATATATGTAACAGTAAATTTGAAGAGACACAGCATATTTACTAGAAAAGATGATAATGTATATTGTGATATTCCAATCACATTTACACAAGCAACACTTGGCGCAGAGCTGGAAATTCCACTAGTAGATGGAACAAAAACGACATATAAAATACCAGAAGGAACACAAACAGGCACAAAATTCACAATAAAAGACAAAGGATTTGTACACATTAATTCTGGTTATAGAGGAAATCTAATATTCACAGTGCAGGTACAAGTTCCAAAACGTTTGTCTAAAGAACAAAGAGATTTACTTGTAGAACTTGCAAAAACTATGAATGAACAACCTCCTGTAAAAAAGAGAGGAATATTTGGATAAAATAAACAATTTTGAACTGACAGAGAAAAATAAAGTTTTCTGTCAGTTTTATTATTTATAAAAATTTTTATAAATAATAAACTTTGAGGTTGTTTTTCTTGCAAATTTTATAAAGATTGTGCTATAGTATAAATGTTAGATATAAGGAAAGGAATTATATTAATATGGATAAAAAGAAAAAAGAAAAGAAATATATTTTTGGAATAATAGGAGGTTTTATACTAGGTTTAGTATTTTCTATATTAACGACAGCAGCATATATTTATACCGATTTTATTGGAATACTTGGTGCAATATTGTTTATTGGAATTTTTGAGTATTTTGGATATAAAATATTTCAAGGAAAAATAGATAAAAAAACGCCATGGATTATTATGGGATTATCAATTGTAAATGTGTTAATAATGTCTTTTATGATTATTCCCGTGGCTTTGTTAGTAAAGTCAAATATACAATTTAGCTTTAAAGAAGCAGTAAATTTATATAAAAATTCAAACATATCACTTAATATAGTACAAGATTGTCTACTTTCATTGGTGTTATCATTATTGGGGTCATATACTATAGGTACTGTTATAAATAAAAAAGTTATGTTAAATGTTAATAAGGTAAAATTATTTTCATCTGACAATAAGGAAAAACAGGAATATAAGGAAGTTGCTATTAACGCTACAAAATCAATATTTGAAAAACTAGAGGCAACAGATGAAGCAAAGGCTGTAAAAAAAGAAGATTTAATTGAACAAATTAATAATAAAAATGCAAAGGAATATATTAATTACCTATACAGTTTACGCATTATAAAGAAATATAAAGGAAAATATTATTACTGTGAAGAAGCTGAAAGCAACATAAAAATACACTATGCGTATTGGAAGGATGCAATTGCTATTGCAATAGCAGTTGTGAGTATTGCTTGCATATTATTTTCATTTGGATTAATTAGTCAATCAAAGAAAAAAGTATACAACAATGATGTTAGTTTTTCAATAGATAATACTTGGAATGAATATAAAGTAAATCAAAGTACAGAAGATGATGAGACAACAGTTGAGAAAACTTGGAGGTATTATAAATACATGAATGCTAATGAAGTATTGGCAGGAAATGAAGAACATAGTTATCCTGAAACAATAACTGTATCATATGGAGATAATAACTTTGGTGAAAAAATAGAATTAAACGATTTACGAGATTTATTTGAAGGATATTTCTATGAATATATGGGCTTTGACAATTATCAAATAGAGGTACTTACGACAGATAATGGCTATGAAACATTAGAGATTATGTTGGGATATGAAGATGCCATGGTTTTTGATTATTATTTGATTAATGGAGACAAGATGGCATTTATTTCAGCAAGCACTTACAGCAATGATGAAAATCTATATGATAGTTTAGAAGAGTATACAAAAGAAGTGGTAAATAGTTTTAAATGGAATGAATAAAATTTATTGCAAAAATAAAAGATATTTGTTAAAATAATAATTAGTTTAAAGCATAATAAAAAATAGGCTAAAAAAAAACACCTTTTTAGGTATTTTTAGCCTATTTTTTGTTTATTGATGTAGTAGAAGGAGGAAAAAATGAGCACAAAATATGTATTTGTAACAGGTGGAGTTGTATCAGGTTTAGGAAAGGGAATTACAGCAGCATCTCTTGGAAGGCTGTTAAAAAATAGAGGGTATAAAGTGGCAAACCAAAAGTTTGACCCATATATAAATGTTGATCCAGGAACAATGAGCCCATATGAACATGGTGAAGTTTTTGTAACAGATGATGGCGCAGAGACAGATTTGGATTTAGGACATTATGAAAGATTTACAGATGAAAATTTAACAAAAAATTCGAGTATAACAACAGGAAGAATTTATCAACGTGTAATAGAAAAAGAAAGAAGAGGAGATTACTTAGGAAAGACTGTTCAAGTAATTCCGCATATAACAAATGAAATAAAAGAAAAGGTATATTCACTTGGAAAAGATGGTGCAGATGTTGTAATAACTGAAATTGGTGGAACTGTTGGAGACATAGAGAGTTTGCCATTCTTAGAGGCAATTAGACAAGTTGGAATAGAAAATAATCCAGAAGACGTGGTATATATACATGTTACACTATTGCCATACATAACAGGTTCAAATGAATTGAAATCGAAACCAACACAACATTCTGTAAAAGAACTTCAATCTTTAGGGATTAAACCAGACGTATTAGTGTGTAGGACAGAATTTCCGATAACGGAAAATATTAGAAATAAAATAGCTTTATTCTGTAATGTAAGACCAGAAAATGTAATTGCAAATATGACGGCATCAAATTTATATGAAGTTCCACTTATGCTAGAAAAGGAAGGTTTGGCAACAAGCATATGTAAACATTTAAAATTAGAAAAAATAGAGCCTAAAAATGAAGAATGGGAAAAAATGATAGAGCATTTTAAGAATGTAGATAAAAAATATAAAGATGAAAAAGTGAAAAAAGTAAAAATTGCAATAGTAGGAAAATATATAAAATTGGAAGATTCGTACTTATCTGTTGTTGAGAGCATAAAACATGCAGGATATGCAAATGAGGTTGATGTTGAAATTGGATTTGTAGATTCAGAAACAATAAATGCCGAAAATGCAAAAGAAAAACTTGAAAAATTTGACGGAATTATAGTCCCAGGGGGATTCGGTAACAGAGGAATTGAAGGAAAAATTCAAACTGTAAAATATGCTAGAGAAAATAATGTTCCATTTTTAGGAATATGTTTGGGGATGCAAATGGCGGTAATAGAATTTGCAAGAGATGTTTTAGACTTAAAAGATGCAGACTCAGTAGAGTTTAATCCAGATACAAAAAATCCAGTAATACATATAATGGAAGATCAAAAGAATATAACAAAAAAAGGTGGAACTATGAGACTTGGAGCATATCCTTGTGTACTTGAAAAAGGAACACTTGCAAGTAATTTGTATGGCTCAGAAGAAATATCTGAGAGACACAGACATAGATATGAATTTAACAATGATTATAAAAAGAAGATGGAAGAAAAGAAAATGGTATTCTCTGGAACATCTCCAGACGGCAATCTGGTAGAGATTGTAGAAATAAAAAATCATCCATACTTTATAGCAGTACAATTCCATCCAGAATTTAAATCAAGACCGGATAGACCACAACCATTATTTGTAGGTTTAGTGAAAGCAACAAAAAATAGAATTTAAATGGAAAATAAGAAAATTTTTAAGTATAAATGTTTCAAGAGTTATTAAAATAAGGAGTCCGAATTACTCGGGCTCCTCAATGAATTCTCTGTCTCCTTTATGACGAATATAAGCGTCCTCAAATTCGCCCAGAGACAAGTTTTCATCATACATGGCATTGTACAACTCCAACTGACGTACGATTTCAAGTTTTTGTTCTAGTGCTGGACCAGAAAAAGATTTGCAAAGTTCGGCGACTAGAGCGTCGCCAGGAAGCATATTGTAGATGTTAACAGCTCTCTTGGCGGACATGAGAATTCCCTCCTTAAAACTAGTTTTTTTACTTAGAACAGTAAATTTATAATATTATATACCCAATTAGTAAAAAAAGCAAACATTACATTAAAAAATCATTAATAGATGAAGTTTTTTGGATTAAAATATTTTCTGATTAGGCTGATATTAGATGGAAATGAAGGAATAAATTGAAAAATATGTCATATAATGAATGTGAAAGTTTTGTGAAAATTAGCAATCTCTATTGACATTTGCTAACAAAAGGTATAAATTATTAGCAGTCATAAAGAAAGAGTGCTAAGAAACGTTGGTGCAAGGTTAGTGAAAATAGTAAGGAGCTAAAAAATTTAGAATATAGCCAATTATTAATTAACTGTACATATTTAGAACTAATGTTATTAGAATTCCAACAGACTATGAATTACTGGAATTTTATAATTTTGGTAATAAAACAAGGAGGTAATTTAATATGTTAAAACCATTAGCAGACAGAGTTGTATTAAAAATGACAAAAGCTGAGGAGACTACTAAAAGTGGAATAATTCTTTCAGAAGGAAGCAAAGAAAAACCACAAATTGCAGAAGTAATTGCAGTAGGACCTGGTGGAAATGTAGACGGAAAAGAAATAAAAATGTATGTAAAAACAGGAGATAAAGTTGTAATAACAAAATATGCAGGAACCGAAATAAAATATGAAGGCGAAGACTATATAATAGTAAAGCAGAATGATATTCTAGCAATAGCAGAATAATCGCCCAATAGAGACGCCCCTTTGGGGGCGAAAAGAGAAAGGAATTAATTTTGAGTAAACAAGATTAATTATGTGAAAATATGGAAGAAAAAAAGAAAGTAACAATTTTATATACAAATTGGAAAGGCGAAACAAAATATAGAAATATTATACCTATGTCGGTTGAGTTTAAAGCCACGCAATGGCATCCAGAAGAACAATGGATATTAAATGCAATGGACATTGATAAAAATGCACAAAGGGCTTTTGCAATTAAGGATATAAAAGAATGGAAAGTAAATTAAATTGATTTTGAGGAGGAATTTAAAATGTCAAAAGAAATTAAATTTGGAGAAGATGCAAGAAAATCTTTATTAGATGGTGTAAATAAATTAGCAGATACAGTTAAGGTAACACTTGGACCTAAAGGAAGAAATGTTGTACTAGATAAAAAATTTGGTGCACCACTCATCACAAATGATGGTGTTACAATCGCTAAAGAAATTGAATTAGATGACCCATTTGAAAATATGGGAGCAAGACTTGTTAAAGAAGTATCTACAAAAACAAATGATGTTGCAGGTGATGGTACTACAACAGCAACAGTTTTAGCACAAAGCATGATCAAAGAAGGTGTCAAAAATGTAGCTGCTGGTGGAGATCCAATGGCAATAAAAAGAGGTATTTCTAAAACAGTTGATAAAGCTGTAGATGAACTTAAAAAAGTAAGCTCAAAAGTTGCTGGAAAAGAAGATATAGCAAGAGTTGCAAGCATATCTGCAAATGATAGAGAAATTGGTGAATTAATTTCAGAAGCTATGGAAAAAGTTACAAAAGATGGTGTTATAACAATAGAAGAATCTAAAACATCAAATACAGAGCTTAACATTGTAGAAGGAATGGAATTCGACAAAGGATATGTTTCTCCATACATGGTAACAGATACAGAGAAGATGGAGGCTGTTGTTGACAACCCATATATATTAATAACAGATAAAAAAATAAGCAATATTCAAGAAATATTACCATTACTAGAAACATTAATGCAACAATCTGGAAAACTAGTAATAATCTGTGATGATATAGAGCAAGAAGCATTGTCAACATTAATCTTAAACAAATTAAGAGGTGTAATAAATGTTTTAGCTGTTAAAGCTCCTGGATATGGAGACAAGAGAAAAGCTATGTTACAAGACATTGCAACATTAACAGGAGGAGAAGTTATAACATCAGATTTAGGGCTAGAATTAAAAGACACAACAGTTGCTCAATTAGGTAGAGCAAAACAAATAAAAGCAGACAAAGAGCGTACAATTATAGTTGATGGAAGCGGAGATAAGAACGCAATAGCAGAAAGAGTTGCACAATTGAGAGCACAAATTGAAGAAGAAAAGAGTTCTTATGAAAAAGAACAATTACAAGAACGTTTAGCAAAACTTGCTGGAGGAGTTGCTGTAATTGGTGTTGGTGCTGCAACAGAAGTTGAAATGAAAGACAAAAAATTAAGAATTGAAGACGCTTTATCAGCAACAAGAGCAGCAGTTGAAGAAGGTATAGTTGCAGGTGGTGGAACAGCATTTATAAACATTTTACCAGAAGTAGAAAAATTTGTAGAAAGCTTACCACAAGAAGAAAAATTAGGTGGTAAAATAGTAACAAGAGCATTACAAGAGCCAGTAAGACAAATTGCAATAAATGCAGGACTTGAGCCAGCAGTTATTCTAGAAAAAGTAAAAGCTTCACCAGCTGGAGTTGGATTCGATGCTGGAAAAGAAGAATATGTAGACATGAAGAAAGCCGGAATTGTAGACCCTACAAAAGTTTCAAGAAGTGCACTTCAAAATGCTGCATCAGTAGCTTCAATGATATTAACAACAGAAAGCATAGTAACAGACAAGAAAGAACCAAAAGCTTGTGGATGTGGAGACCATAATGATGGTGCTGGAGACATGGGTGGAATGTATTAGAAGTGAAATTGCATAAATTCAGTTAAATAGAATATTTTATAAAATTTAAATGAAATATTTAAAAATAAAGTAAAAAATGCTATAATAAAAGGCACAAGAATAGTATTATAAAATTCTTGTGTCTTTTATATTTTTATAATCGCGAGCATGCTGGAATTGGTAGACAGGCACGTCTCAGAAGCGTGTGCCTTATGGCGTATGAGTTCAAATCTCATTGTTCGCACCAATGATGTATCTGTTCGAATTATTAGAAAAGATAGGTAAAAAAATCAATCAGAAAATAAAATCTGTAAAAAGTAACTAATAAATTGAAAATATTGACAATACAATAAGCTTATGTTAATATAGTAATCGATGATAATAGTTAAAACAACAAAAGACAAGAGGATATGTTCCACTTGTCTTTTGTTGTAAAAAATAATATTATGGAGAAGAACATGAAAGTTGATGTAAGTATAGGTGAAAATTTTTTTGCTCCTAAGTGCGTAGACAGAAGTGAAAATTTTGACACTAGAAATTCACATGCAATGGCATATAGCAAGTGTAATTTTTCTTGTGCATTTTGTAAATATGCAGTAAAGACAGAGCATAAGCCTAATTATATGGAAATTGAAGATTTTAGATTAAGAGTACTAGAACTAATAAAAAAAGGAAATATGTTTAAGTTTACTGGTGGAGAACCTTGTCTAAATATTTATTTAGAAGAGGAATTACAGATTGTTAAACAAAATCATGGAATTGTGTTTTTAGATACAAATGGTTCGTTAACAGCTATTGTAGAAAAATTATTAAAGAAAAATTTAGTTGATGTTTTAGGAGTTTCTTTAAAGGGATTAACAAAAGAAGAAGCTATCGCTACAGCAGGAATAAAAAATTCAAATTTATGTTGGGACAATGTATTAAAAACCATTGCTTTATCATCTAAATATAAAAATGTAAGAACAATTGTTACTTTTGTGGCGTATAATAATTTTAATTATGAAGATATGCAAAAATTTGCTGATATCTTAGATAAATTAGGAGATAGAATTTATTTAAAAATAACCAATTTATGTGGTGAAAAACGAAGAGATAAAAGTTTAAAACCATTAAGTAAAGAAAACTTACAAAAAATAATTAAACAATTTTTGAATAAAAATAAAAAATGGAAAGGAAGAATAATTTTAATTAACGATTCAAGAGCGATTACAGAATATAATGCAATAGAGTTTTACTAAAGCAAGGAGCTTTATGAAAATCAGTTAAAAATAAATATTGAGTTTGAAACAGTATATATGTTGAACTATTTATTTGGAAATGAATCTAGCAAAAGTAAAAGAAGAATTAGATATGATAAAAAGTATAAAACTTATGAGATTCCCACATATAGAGAAATTGAAAAGGAAAGGTAATTATAATGAATCAGATATATAAATATGGAAATGTTGATACAAGGAAAAAAATAAATTTAAAAACCTTAAAAAATCCAATATCTGTATATATGAAAATAACTAGTAAATGCATGCTAAACTGTAAATTTTGTTCTCAATCAGAAAATAATAGTTGTGTAGACATGGATTTTGAACTTGCAAAAAAAATATTGAAAGAATTAAAATTAATAGGTGTATGTAATATATATTATACTGGTGGTGAACCATTATTATATAAATATTTAGAAGGATTACTGGAGTATGGATATGAACTAGGATTTAATCAGATACTAATTACAAATGGTGTATTATTAGAACAAAAAAATATAAGAAAAGTATTAAAATATATTAATTCATTAGGTGTATCTATACATGGAAACGAAAAAACACATAATAAACTTTCTCAAAAAGATTGCTATAAACAAATTATTAATGGGTTAAGATATGTAGAAGAAGAGTTTAAAAACATATCAATAAATATAAATTGTACTATGGTTCCAGAAAACACAGAATATAATAATATAAAATTTCTAGCAACATTGTGTGAAAAATATAATTGGAAACTAACAGTTGCACGACTAAATTATATCGGAAATGGAAAAAACTACACAAAGGATAATTTGAAAAATATGATTGAAATAGTAAATCAACTAAATAATGAAGGCTTTGATATTAAAATAAGTAATTGTATTGCTTTTTGCCAATTAGAAGATAAGTATAGGTATTTATGCCATGGTTGCGGAGCAGGCTATAAATTTTGTGCTATAGAAGCTAATGGAGATGTTAAGATTTGTGCAAGCTCAAATTTTGTTTTGGGAAATATGAAAAATGATAAATTTGAAAAAATATGGAAATGTAGAGAAAATAAAAAATTTCAGAAAATGAGCTGGTTACCGTTAAGATGCAAAAATTGTAATGAATTATTAAAATGTAGGGGAGGGTGCAAAGCAGAATTAAGTGGCAAATTTTGGAAAGAATCCTGCGATGAGCTATTAGAAAAAAATGAAATACAAATATGGAATGAAATAAAAAATAAAAAATTAAAATTAAAAATAAAAAATGTGAGAAAAGAAAAATATAATCATTATATTTTAATAGCACATCCATTAAGACAATGTAATAAAGCAACTTTAAATATATTAAAAATTATCGATGGAAACTATACTGGAGAATATATTGCAAAAATGAAACCTAAACTTTATAGTGAAACAAAGGAATTGTTAATTACATTAAAAAGAGATAAAATAATTGATATATAATTAGGAGGAAAGTATGAGAGAAGTTAGTGTAGAGGATTTTAAACTTTTTAAAGAAAAAGTGGACAACTTTATAACAAAAGATGCTGAAACATTTTATTTCAGAAATTTAATGGAAGCTATACATGATAGTGATTATATGAATGAAGTAAATTCTATAATTGAGTATGTTAGCAAAGAAAGAACTGCAAAAGAAATAGACGAATTATTTCAAATGCTGAGAGCAAAGACAGAAGGACAATTTAAATTGAGAGATAAGGCAGAAGAATATGAAAAGAAAGTAAATTATTCATTACGAGGTTTGGCGTATTTTTGCTTAGTAGAAGCACTAAATGAAAATAGTTCATTTAGTGAAAAAATAATAGAAGATATAAAAAAGAAATATGGAAAAGATTATCTAGATATTGTTAAAAAGATAGATAGAGCATATTTATCAGTCGATGGAAAAACGATATTAAAAGAACAGGATCTACAATTACCTAATGATGAAGAAATGAAAAAGTATTTGGTAATGAAAAAATGGCAAGATGAACAAAGACTTTATTCTATGAAACGAATTAGACCTCTTTATCCATTAGAATTAGAATATATAGATGAACCAGATCAAAACCTAATGTTAATACATAAAAAAACACTAGTAAAAAGAGCAAAAGAAGATTTGAAAAAAATGAAAATTGTACCAATAGAATATTTAGCAAAGCTCTATGAAGCTGGTTTAGAAGACGAATTGAAAGATATGATAGGTGGAAAAGCATTGGGATTGGCAAAATTAAGAGCAAGTGAAATTAGGATACCTAAAACTTATGTTATACCTTATTATGTTGAAATAAAAGACAATGAAATTAAAAATTTACTTGATGAAAATAAAAAATACGCTGTTAGAAGTTCTGCTAATGCAGAAGATGGTGGAATACACTCTTTTGCTGGAATGTTTGATTCGTATTTAAATGTTGAAAAGAAAAATATTATAGATAGAGTAAGAGATGTAAAGCAATCTGTAAAGAATGATAGAGTAAAAAAATATATTGAAATAAATAACTTACAACAACCAAATATGAATGTTATAATACAAGAATTTATTGAGCCAGAAATATCAGGAGTTTGGATAGGACAAAGTGAAGATAACGGCATTTTAGAATGGATAGAAGGAAATGGCGAAAAATTAGTTTCTGGAAAAGAGACTCCAATAAGAGAAGAATGGAATAGAACTAATGGTACGCAAGAAGGAATAAAAACTAACGATTATATAGGAAAGCAATTATTAGATATTCAAAACACACTAGCCAAGTTTAAAGGAGACACAGCTGATATGGAGTGGTGTGTTATAGATGGAGAATTGATATTATTGCAATATAGACCTGTTACAAGAGAAATTTCTATGAAAAAAAATAAAACCTTAACAAATTCTGATGAAGAAATCTTTGTAGGTTCTCCAGCATCAACAGGAGAAGTAATAGGAAGATCAGCTTATTATAGAAATCTAAAAGATATAGAAAAATGGAATGATGGAGATATATTAATATCAATGTTTACAGATCCTGATTGGCTGGATATTATGTCTAGATCATCTGGCTTAGTTACAGCTGTAGGAGGAATGCTATGCCATTCAGCTATTATTGCTAGAGAATTAGGAATTCCTTGTGTAACTGGTATTGGAAGGAAGGCTTTAAAAGCTTTACGAGACGAAAATGAAATCTATGTAAATGGTACTACAGGTGAAGTATGTTCAAGTAGAATATACGAAAAAACAAAAAAAAAAGAAAAGGAGGTGATTAAGGATGATAAAAGCTATAAAGAAGATTTTGAAAAGTAAAAAGTCTCCATTAATGGTCATTAATGAAAAAGCAAATGACAAAACAATGATTAGAGAATTAGGCGGAAATTATTGCCAAGACTAAGTAAAACATGAGAAGTCTAATTGAATTGGCTTCTCTTATTTTTATAAAAGGAAGAGTTAAAAGATGTATAATAGAAAAGAATGTAAACCAGAAGAAACAGTAAAAAAAATAAAAAAAATATTAAAAAAGTTTGAAATTAACGTAGTAGAAAAAGAAATTATTAATATAAATAATTCATTTTATTCAACTAGAGTGGAATTAAAAGAAATAAAAGAAATTGGAACAAATGGTAAAGGCGTAACCAAAGAATATGCGTTAGCAAGTGCATACGCAGAGTTTATGGAAAGATTACAGTCAAATTTCTTATTAAAATCATCATTTTTAAATAAAGAGGATATGCTAATTTATAAAGATGAAAAATATCTTGAATATAATGAATTTTATAATAAGTTTTCTAAATTTATTGAGGTAAATCAATTAAATGACTTAGTGAAATATAATGATAAGTATAGATATTATACATCGTATGAAAATATAATAAATAATGAAAAAGAAGATTTACCAATAAGATTAATTAATTTTTTAACTCACTCTAATGGCCTTTGCTCAGGAAATTCAAAGGAGGAAGCTTTAGTACAAGGAATTTGCGAAATATTTGAAAGATATTGTTATAAAAAAATTATATTTGAAGAGATAAAAGTAAAAAATATTGTGATAAAAAACTTAGAACAATATCCGGTAAGTGAGCAATTAAGAGAGTTGAAAAATATGGGATTTGAATATAAAATAAAAGATTGCTCATTAGGTGGTAAATTCCCTGTTGTTGGTCTTATGCTTCTTAAAGAAAACACAAAATATTTATTTACGGTTGGTTCGGATCCAAATTTTAATATTGCCTTACAAAGATGTATTACAGAAGCATTTCAAGGGTTAAAAAAAGAAAACATTGAAGCAAAGATGAAAAATATAAATAATTGTTATGAAAAATATAAAGAAGAATATGGTGAAGAATTTTTACAAAATAATTGGTTGAAATGTTATTCATCAAATTCAGGTATTCATCCCAATAGTATGTTTTTAGATAATGAAATAGACATAGAAAAGCTCCCTTTTAATAATGTAAAAGATAATAAGGAAGCATTAAAAACTATCCTCGAGATTGCAAAGAAAAATAAAATGAATATATATATTAAAGATTATTCAATGATGGGATTTAATACATTTAAGGTGTATATTCCAAATTTTTCAGAAATAGAAACTATTAAACCAATTAATCTAGAAATTTCTGCTAATATGAAGAAAATTAAAAATATATATTTCAATTTATTTGAAAAACAAGAAAATATAGAGTTTGAGAAAATATTCTACGAATGTTCAAAAAATATAAAATATACGGAATTAATTAAACCTAGTAATTTGATGGGAATAAATTGCTTGGTAAAAGGTGAGTATTTTGCTTTGGATTATTTTTACGTTTTTATTATTTATTTAATAAACTTAAAAAGATATGAAGAAACTATTGAATACATAGATGAAAGATTAAAAAGTGATATCGACCAATTTGAAAAAACTTATTTAAAGGAGCTAAAAGATGTAATTAGTAAAAAATCTAAAAGTAAAAAAATAAACGAAGTAAATTATATTGTATTTAATACGGAAATGTTTTTGAAGAAAATAAAAGCACCACAATGTCCAAATTGCAAGAAATGCCCTGCAAGGGAAAAGTGTAAATATAAACTTTGGAAAAAAATAAATAACATACTTGTACAAAAATATAGTGATTATATAAAAAACAAAAAGGAGTTCTAGTAGATGAAAAAGAAATATCAGAGGTAAAGTGTCTTTGTATTTTCCTTTGTCTTTAACACTTTAACAGTTCTTTTATGTTTTCCCAATAATTACTTGAAAATTTATAACTTTTATGCTAAATTAATTACAGAAGTTGATTGATATTTGTATCAAACGTCGAGAGAGTCAAAAGTTGTAGATAACTACTTCGTTGGCACCAAATTGGAGAAAAAAATGGGAATTCAAGCATCTAATTTAAACGAGCAGATTATAAAGGATTTGCTAAATAAAAATTATGGTATACAAATAATAGGAGCTGAAAAGATTAACAGGGGAACAGCAAATATATTCAAAGTCGAATCAAATGATAAGGTATATATTCTAAAGGAATTTAGTGAAGGAAGAACAGAGGAATCAGTAATAAAAGAAACTAACATAATTAACTTCTTAAAGAAAAAAGGAATAAACGTTCCTGTCTATATAAAATCAAAACAAAATAGTTTCTACATCAAATTTGAAAATAGAATAATAATTCTGCAAGAATATATAGATGGCTATACAATGGAAAACAATACAGGAGATTATAAAAAGACCATTGAAAGTGCCGTAATATTAGGCAAAATGACACAAGCATTGAAAGATTACGATGGTTTAGAAGAAAACGGAATAATAGAAAAATGGTTTTCAAAAGAAAGCTTGGAGAAGGGAATAATAAAAATGGAGGATTTAATAAGTAAATTAAATCCGGATAATCTATATAAAAAAACATTTAAAAAAGATCTTCAAGATAAAATAAATATGTCAAAAGATTTGATAAAGAACTTTGATTTTGAAATAATTAAAAAGATGACAATAATGAATAGCCATGGAGACTATAGTGTTCAACAATTAATTTATAAAGATAATGGTGAAACGACGGTAATTGATTTCGAAACAGCAAAGAAACTACCTATAATTTGGGAAGTAATGAGGTCGTATAGCTATATTGATAGAAAGGCCAAAAATGGCGAATTGCATATAGATACATTAGAGGAATATGTTAAAGAATTTGAAAACTATGTGCCATTAAATGAGTATGATTTAAAGTATGCAGCACAATTATATTTGATACAAATTGTAAGTAGTACATTTGGGTATAAACAATATAATGATAATTATGCAAAAACGGAATTACTAGAATTTGCATTGTTCAGAACTAATTTATGCAGATATTTATATAATAATTTAGAAAAAATAAGTGCAAGATTACAAGAATAAGTGCTTTGAAATATGCTATTTTCAGGCATTTGAAGAAACATTAAAAAAATATCAAAAAAAATTGAAAAAAATTTAGAATATGTATTGACAAATTTAAGTATTTTTAGTATACTAAGGAAGTCGAGAGAAATGGTCGCTTAGCTCAGCTGGGAGAGCATCTGCCTTACAAGCAGGGGGTCATAGGTTCGAGCCCTATAGCGACCACCATTTCTTTATAAGAAGATTTAGAATTATCTAAATTTTTTTATTTACGGCCTGGTAGTTCAGTTGGTTAGAACGCTAGCCTGTCACGCTAGAGGTCGACGGTTCGAGCCCGTTCCAGGTCGCCATTTTTTTGCCTTGATAGCTCAGTCGGTAGAGCAAAGGACTGAAAATCCTTGTGTCACTGGTTCGATTCCAGTTCAAGGCACCAGAGTAAGAGATTAACTAGAATTGTTAATCTTTTATTTTTTTGAGATTATTTAATCTGGAATCGAAAAGGAGGAATAGAAAATTGTCCAGTGGACAATTTTCCCGACGCGGCTCGGCGATTCCAGTTCAAGGCACCAGAGTAAGAGATTAACTAGAATTGTTAATCTTTTATTTTTTTGAGATTATTTAATCTGGAATCGAAAAGGAGGAATAGAAAAGCGTCCAGTGGACGGTTTTCCCGACGCGGCTCGGCGAATCCAGTTCAAGGCACCAAGCCAAAAACATTGTATCAACAGATATAGCAGTTTTTATTTTTCTATTTTGGGGCTCAACATTTTTAGTAATTTTGTGTGTCAAGAAGTGTGCAAAATTATCTATAAAACTAAGAAAACAGCAAGGAGGTTAATCCTTGCTGTTTTTGTCCATTACATCTTGCTTATAACAGACATGATTGAAAGTTCAAAAATTACCTGTTATTCTCAAATCCTTTCCATCAGTTGTTTTGCAGAAGTCAAATCCGCTAGAAAATGTTCGGTCTACTTTTGCAAGCCTAGGAACCAGAGATGGGTCACACAAATACGAATAATCGTAAATGTAAATTTCAAAGTCGTCATATTGAGAAGCCTCTTTGTCTGTCATGAAATTAATTCCGAGAACAGGAGGCTCTTCACAGTAAAACTCCCATACATCTCTGAAACCCAGAGCTTCATATTTCCTGTCATAGCTAAATCCGGGTAGAGCAATGTGTCTGCCATCTTCCAAAGTTGCAAAAGCAACAGAATTACTAATTTCAAAGTATGGCTGATGTGTTGCAAAGTATTTACATTCTCTGTAAGAATAATGAAATCTGTCAAATTTACAGTTCATTTTTAAGACACGTGGCTCTTGTGAAATAACAGCTTCTTGATAACGAGCATCATAGGAAAAATGAATTTTATCAAATTTAACAATATCTGCGAGTTCTAAAAGACCATTCAGACCATAAACTGTGTAATTTGACACCTGCTTGGCATCTTCATCGGAGTACCGATTAAATATCATACTGTGCGTATTAGGCATTTTACCATAAGGCGAGGCATCAAGAATGAATTTTAAATTTGCATTCGGGTCGACTAAACCGATTATGGCTGTTGGTCCGTCTCCAGGGCAAAAGCCATATTGAACAAAGCCGTTTGTGAATTGGTTTAGATTTTGAACTTCTTCATATCGATAAGTACCTTTGATAGAATAAGAGGCTTGAGCTGTGTCATTTATGGCTAATGTTACTCTTCCGTTTACTATTAATACTTGTATATCGCGATCAGGATAATATTCGTCATATAATTTTTGTAAAATTCTTTCAATCATATGTTTATTCCTCCTTTTGATTGTTCGGAGGACCATGCCTCCGAAGATATTGATGTTCGAAGGCAATATAATATTGCAATACAAAAAGTATATCACGATTTACATAAAAAAACAATAGATATAAGTCGTTAAAAGAATTGCAAAGTTGAAAGTAAAAAAATGATTTAAACCTAACAATATTGAAAATGCGATTATCTTATGATACTATTACCTTGATGAATATTTATAAGAGGTACAATATGTGGAGTATTAGAGAGATAAAACAAAATGGCAAGAAAACGTTAAAAAATAACTTATGGACTTTACTTTTAATTGGCTTATTTATGACAATTGTAGTTGGAAAGTACGCTGTTAATAACGATTCTTTATCAAACTTGAATGTTTTGAAACAATTTATAGAAGATAGAAAAAATGGGAAAGAGCTAACCTGGATTGACAAGGAAAATTCAGAAGTAATGTTAAATAAATATCTTGATGAGATGATTTCTCAGATGTTTTCTGGAAATAGTAGTGTTATTACAGATGTAATAAATGATTACAACGAAAAAAATAATGTTACTAAAGGTGTATTTTATACGGCGTTTAATGTTGTAACTAAGGGGCATGAACATGTTCAAAAAATAGTTCAAACTATTGCAAGTTATGAAAATAAAACAACAATTTTGAAAATTCTAATTATTGTAGTTGCTGCAGGAGGTATGGCAATAAAAATATTTATATCTTATCCAATTCAAATAGGAGAGACAAGAATATACTTAGAGAGCAGAAATTACAAGAAAACAAAAGTGTATAGAATGTTGTATCCGTTTAGAAAAGGAAGATATTTAAATGTAGTAAAATCTATGCTACGAATGGAAATATGTCAACTTTTATGGAATTTGACCATTGTTGGAGGCATTATAAAGAAGTATTCATACAAAATGGTTATGTACATAATTGCGGAAAATCCACAAATTAGTTCAAAAGATGCAATAAGGATTTCAAGAGAAATGATGAACGGAAATAAGTGGAGAACATTTTTATTAGATTTATCATTTATTGGCTGGAATATCTTACAATACATTACGTTTGGATTAGCTGGAATTTATGTTTCACCATATTATACTGCTACAGAAGTCGAATTATACGCATTTTTAAGAAAAGAATACATAGAAAATAAAAAATATGGATATGAATTATTAAATGATACAAAATTGTATGAAGAAAATCCAGGAACAGCAAGCTATCCAGATGCATTTGAATTTGAAAGAAAGAAGATAAAAATTGACTATAATAAAAATTATGAGCTTACATCTATAATATTATTTTTCTTTATTTTTTCATTTGTAGGCTGGGTGTGGGAAGTAGCATTATATTTATTTAGAGATGGAATATTAGTAAACAGAGGAACTTTATATGGACCATGGTTACCGATTTATGGAGTAGGCTGTACACTTATAGTGCTTTTAACAAAATTTAAAAAGCTTAGAAAGATGTTGAAAAATCCATTTTTAACATTTGGAGTGGTAATGTTTTTATGTTCTGCAATAGAATATGCAACTTCTTGGTATATAGAGGTTACTACTGGAATAAGATACTGGGATTATACAGGCGTATTCTTGAATATAAATGGACGAATTTGTTTGGAATGTTCACTATTCTTTGGTCTCGGAGGTGTATTATGTGTATATATTGTAGCACCATTCTTAGAAAGAAATTTGCAAAGATTAACAAATAAATTAAAAATATCAATGTGCATAGCCTTGCTATTGATATTTGGAGCAGACAATGTTTACTCACATTTTCATCCACACGTTGGAGAAGGAATATCGAGCAGTGTAGAAAATCCTACTAAAGTGCCAAACTTAATACAAAGATTTTAGAGAAAAAAGACGTTCTTAAATTAGACTAAATTGTCTAAAAAGAACGTCTTAAATTTTATAAAAATTTTTTCATTTGTTCTATATCATTTTTTTGTAATGTGACAAAGTCATTTAAAATATTTTTTACAGGTTCATTAGCTCTAGGATTATGGTTCAAAAGCTTTTGACATTTTATAATTCCCATGTCTCCTCCTTGAATCATAAGTTCCGCAATTTTCGAGTTACTCTTATCAGTCATAGTGTTCATTTGAGTCCCCATCCAAGCCATCATCTTGTCTGTAACAGGTGCTTCATCTGGAATTTCTCCATATTTATCAAATTGATTGTTTACTCTATCAATAATTCTGCCATATTCTGTGTATTGAAAAGTTAAATTTTCTTTCATATTCTCGTCGCCAACTTTTTTCAAAACATACGAGATAGAATCCATTCCCATCTTTGCAGCTTTATTAATCTCATTTAAAATAGTCAAATTAATATTTTCATCTTTTCCACTATTAAAATTTTCTCCCATAAAATCAGTCCTTTCAAATTTTATAATATTATTTGCAGAAAATGAAAAAATATGTATTTTTTGAAAAAGGTTACGATTGTACATTTTTTTCTCCGTCCCCGAATTGCACATTGAAATTTTGCTGTTTTTAATATATACTGGTACAAGAAATAAAATTCAATTACAAAAGTTTGAAAAATTTAGAAGTTTTCAAATTATAGCAATAGAAGGGAAATGAAAAAATTATGGCAAGTGTTAAATGGACTGATGAGCAACAAGCTGCGATTGATAAGAAAGGTTCAAATATTTTAGTCGCTGCTGCTGCCGGTAGTGGTAAGACGGCAGTTTTGGTTGAGCGTATTATTAAGAAAATTATTGTTGACCGTGTTGATATTGATAAAATTTTGGTGGTTACTTTCACTAATGCTGCAGCAGCTGAGATGAGAGAGAGAATTCTAGAAGCTATTTATAAGAAAATTGAAGAAAATCCAGAAGATGCAAATCTTCAAAAGCAGATTATTCTTCTTAATAAATCGAGTATATGTACAATAGACTCGTTTTGTCTTGATGTTATTAGAAATAATTTTTATGAGATTGATATATCTGCAAATGCGAGGGTTGCAGATAGCACTGAAATGTTGCTATTAAAGCAAGAAGTATTAGATGATATGTTTGAAGCTAAATACATTTCAGGTGATAAAGATTTTCTAGATTTAATTGATACATACACGAAGTATAACAAAGATGAAGATTTAAAAGACTTAATCTTGAAAATTTATACATATATTCAAGCATCACCTTTTCCAGAAGAATGGTTAAATGAAAAGGTAGAAATGTTTGATATTGAAGGAAAATACACAAACTTCTCTGATACACCATGGGGAAAGATTATAATTAAAAATGTAAGTGATATATTGGAAAATGGAATTTTAAAGCTAGAAAGTATTAGAAACAAAATGACTCGTTTTCCAGAACTTGAAAAATTTATAAATACGATAAATATAGACCTTGTGGATTACTACTTTTTAAAGGATAATCTAAATGATTGGGATAAGTGTGTTAATGCAATTGTAGCACTAAAAGATAAAAGAAATAATTGGCCAACTGATAAAAAAGTTACTAATGACCTAAAAGATGAGGCAAAAGATATAAGAGACAGTGTTAAAGAAGAATTTAAGAAAGTAAAAGAATTGTTAAATTGCACGTCAGATGAAGCGATTGCAGACATAAACTTTATGTACAATATTCTGAATAAACTTAAAAACATAATATTGGAGTTTTCTGAGAAGTTCTATCAGAAAAAAAGAGAGAAAAACATAATGGACTTCAATGATATGGAACACTTAGCTTTAAAAATTCTAGTAAAAAAAGATGAAGCTGGAAATGTTGTAAAAACAGAAGTTGCAAAAAAGTATGAGGAAAAATTTGAAGAGATTGCGATAGACGAATATCAGGATAGTAACTTAGTACAAGAGTATATCCTAACGAGTGTATCAAAGGGAAACAATGTTTTTATGGTTGGAGATGTTAAGCAGAGCATTTACAAGTTTAGACAGGCAAGACCTCAATTATTTATAGAAAAATACAATAAATATAAGTTAGAACCAGAAGCGGGCGAAGATAGAAAAATTCAGCTATTCAAAAACTTTAGAAGTAGAGAAAATGTACTAAACATTACAAACATGGTGTTTGAAGATATTATGAGCAAAGAGCTCGGAGACATAGATTACAATACGAATGAGTATTTGAATTTAGGTGCATCTTACTTGGAAATTCCAGAGCAGGATTACACGACTGATATCGAGATTATAGATACGAGTGATGAAGATAATGATATCTGGAAAGATGAGAATTCAGAACAATCGGTATACATACCATTAGAGGAAGATAGCAATGATGCAGAACAAGAAAGAGTAGAAGATGTTGTATTAGAGGCAAGATTTGTAGCAAAGAAAATTAAAGAATTAATTGATAGCAAGTATCAAGTTATAGACAAAAAAGAAGGAAAAAGAAACATTAGATATAAAGACATTGCAATCTTATTAAGAAGCATAACCGGAATTGCGAATGTTTATGAAAAAGAAATTTCTATGCTAGGAATTCCTGTATACAGTGATAGCTCTGGAGAATATTTGCAGTCAATCGAAATAGAAACCATTATGTCATTGCTAAGAATAATAAACAACCCAATGCAAGACATTCCACTAGTTACTGTAATGCGTTCGCCAATAGGTAATTTTACGGACAATGAACTTATTGAAATTAGATTGAATGATAGAAATTCAAACTTTTATGAAGCTCTTATGAAGACTGATACACCAAAGGTTAGAAAGTTTTTGCAATTATTAGAAGAGCTTAGAAATGATGAACAATATATGGCTCTAGACGAATGGATTTGGAACATATATACAAAGACTGGTTACATGAATTATGTGAGCCTAATGCCAAATGGAAATTTGAGAGTGTCAAATTTGAAGATGCTATTTGAAAGAGCAAAACAGTATGAATCTGCAAGTTTTAAAGGACTATTCAACTTTATTAATTTTATAGATAAGATAAAATTTAATAGTGAAGACTTAACTTCTGCAAAAATAATAGGCGAAAACGAAGACGTAGTAAGGATTATGAGTATTCATAAGAGTAAAGGACTAGAGTTTCCAGTTGTAATATTAGCAGGAGTTGGAAAGCAATTTAATATGCAAGATTTAAACGAAAAAATATTACTGGATCAAGATTTAGGACTCGGACCACAATATATCGATTCGGAAAGACATATTGAATTTAAGACTCTAGCTAAAAAGGCACTAGCAATAAAAGCAAAAAGAGAAGCAGTGTCTGAAGAGATGAGAGTTTTGTATGTTGCATTAACAAGACCAAAAGAAAAATTGATAATAGTTGGAAGGCAAAAAGATGCAAACAAAAAGATAACTGAAAAGCAAAAGGCTTTAGAGGTGTATCCATCAGACGATAGTAAAATTAATGCATATTTATTGCAAAAATACAAAACATATTTGGATTGGTTAGAGCTAATATATGAAAAAGAGGGAGTAGCAAAAACAGAAAAAATATTCAGAGTAAATGTGCATAATAAAAAAGAACTATTAGAAAATTTGAAAAAAGAAGAGCAAATAGAAGAAGACATTTATCAAAAAATAATAGAAAATGCTAAGAAGTCTGCAAAAGAAGAAAAGCAAAAAATATTAGAGTATTTAAATTGGAAATATCCACATGAAGAAATAGAAGGAGTTCCAACCAAGACGTCTGTAACAAAAATAAAAGAAATGGTAAATGCAGAACAGGTAGAAGAACAGACTAAAAATGTGAAATTTGCAGTAGAAGAAACAAAAGAGGCAAAAGTTATAACACAAAAACCTAAATTTGTAAACAATAATGAAAACGCAAAGATTAGCAATGCACAAAAAGGAACTTTAATGCATTTATGTGTTCAGAAAATGAATGAAAAAGAAGAATATACAGCAGAAAAAATTCAAGAACTAATAGATGAATTAAAACAAAGAGAAATAATAAGCAAGGCAGAAGCGGAGAATATAAATATAAGCAAATTACAAGGATACACGAAATCCGATTTATGGCAAGAATTGAAAAATGCAAAAGAAATCCATAAAGAAAAAGCATTTTATATAAATGTAAAAGCAAGCAGAATGTATGATATAAACAAGGAAAATGATGAAAACATATTAGTACAGGGAATTATAGATTTATATTATATAGATAAAAACGGAAAGCTAGTACTAGTCGATTACAAAACTGACTATGTAGAAGCGGGAAAAGAAAACGAGTTAGTAGAAAAATACAAAGAACAATTATATTTATATAAAGATGCACTGGAAAAGGCGTTAAATAGAAAAGTGGATAGGATGTGGATATATAGTTTGTATTTGAATGAATCGATAGTGATTGAAAAATAATTACAATTTTTGCTACGTCAAATATCATTTCAAATGCGGTTACATACAAAAAGTATGCGCCCATGCCTTTGAAATTCATTTTCCTTGCAAAAATTTAATTCTTTTCCAATCAAATTTAACCTAAAGAGAGAAAGGAGGAAGTGCACTTGCAGTGTACAGAAAAAATGAGATTAGACAAATTTTTAAAAGTTTCAAGAATAATAAAGAGAAGAACAGTTGCAAACGAAGCGGCTGATGGTGGAAGAATATCTGTAAATGGTAGAGTAGTAAAACCGAGTTATGAAGTAAAAGTTGGAGATATTGTAGAAATCAAATTTGGAGATAAAATATCAAAATTTAAGATAGTAGCAATACCAACAGTACAAGGTAAAAAAATGCCACAGATGGTAGAAGAAGTGGAGCAGTAATTCAATAGAAAAATGTAGAAAAGTAAGCAAATGTGTAAGAATTTGACGTACGATTTTGCTTGCTTTTCTTTTGTTTCGAGAATATAATTATAGAGCTTGGAATAGATGAAAACATCTATGAAAGTATTAACGTTAATATATATTTAAATTTATCAAATTATTTTTAATCAAAAAGATTAATTTCTTTATTCGCTATAGCGAAAGGTAAAATCCAAAACCAATCAACATGTTGTGTTGCAAATGAAAAAATATTATTTTGAAAACATTCAGAGAAAATTTATTGAGATAAAATACATAAAAATTTTACTTATGAGTTGAAAAATAATCAATAGAATGGTAAAATGGAAAGGAAGCAAATGGACGATTTAAAAGAAAATAATATTAGAATAGAAGACACAAAGATGATAAGGTTACCACTAACATCAGATTATGTTTTTAAAAGGATATTTGCAAGAGAAGAAAATAATTCAATGTTAAAGGATTTCTTAGAGGCAATATTGAATATACATATAAATAAAGTAGAAGTAAAAAATCTAGAATTAACGCCTAATATGGCAGATGAAAAACTTGGAATATTAGATCTAAAATTGGATATAGATAATGAAAGAGTGGTAGACGTAGAAATGCAGGTTTCAAATGAGCATAATATAAAAGAAAGGTCTAGCACATATTTATCAAAACTTGCAGCAGAGCAATTAAAAGCTAAGCAGAATTATAAAGAATTAAAAAAGATAATAACAATAAACATATTGAAATATAATTATTTAGAGAGAAATGCATATCATTCAATAGCACGAATGAAATATGAGGATACAAAACCAATAGAATTTGTTGATATGGGCTACAACAAGGAAGAGAAAGAAGCAACAAATACATTTGAAATGCACTTTATAGAATTACCAAAATTTAAACAAAAAAATCCAGACTGCAACACAAAGCTAGAGCAATGGCTATGGTTGATAGATGGAAGTAAGGAGGAGAAAGTAGAAATGTCGGCCAAAGAAAATAAAGAAATAGACAAAACAGTAAAAGAACTAAATAAATTAAGCAAAGATCCAGACGAAGTCGCAAAGTATGAAGAACGTGAGTGGAGTATAATGAGATACAATGTAGAGATGCAAACAAACAGAGAACTTGGAGAAAAAGAAGGAAGAAAAGAAGGAGAAAAGAAAACAAAAGAAAAAATCGTGAAAGCGTTAAAAAACATGAATTTATCTATAGAACAAATAGCTCAAGCAGTTGAACTAACCAAAAAAGAAGTAGAAGCAATATTAAAGACACAGGAAAATTAGAGAAAAAGTGCAAGGTTCAATCAAGTTTGTTCCGTCAAATGAATTTAGCGAATTCTTTTAAGGAGGTAAAGGAGGTTCCCGTTTGGGAACCTCTTAAATTTTTATTATAATTAAAGAGAAAAGAATATAATCTGTATTGAAAAATCTCCCTTTTGATGATAGAATTAGACAAAATATTACAAATGGGGGAAAAGCAATGCCAGATTTTGTACATTTACACGTGCATAGTGAGTTTAGTTTACTAGATGGAGCAAACAGAATTAAAGATTTACCAGTTAGAGCAAAAGAGCTTGGAATGAAGGCTATGGCTATTACAGACCATGGCGTTATGTTTGGTGCAATTGATTTTTATAAGGCATGTTTGGCAAATGGAATTAAGCCTATAATTGGTTGCGAGGTGTATGTTGCCCCAAGAAGAAGAGAGGATAAAGACCCTAATATTGATGCAAGGTATAACCACTTAATTTTACTTGCGAAGGATAATGAGGGCTACAAAAACCTTACAAAACTTGTTTCTATAGGATTTACAGAAGGATTTTATTACAAGCCAAGAATTGATAAAGAAGTGCTAGAAAAGTACCATGAAGGATTGGTTTGCTGTAGTGCTTGTTTGGCTGGAGAGGTTTCTCAGGCAATTCTAAAAGGAGATATGGAAGAGGCTGAGAGAGTTGCTACATGGTTTAAGAATGTATTTGGAGAAGATTATTATCTAGAAATACAAAATAATGGAATTAAAGAGCAAGTTTTAGTAAATCAAAAGCTAATTGAACTTTCAAGAAAGTTGAACATAGAGCTTGTTGCAACAAATGATTCACACTATTTAAGAAGAGAAGATGCTTACAACCATGAGATTTTACTTTGTATTCAGACTGGCAAAAAGATTACCGACGAAGATAGAATGAAGTTTGAAACAGACGAACTATATATTAAGTCACCAGAAGAGATGGCAGACTTTTTCTCTGGCGTGCCTGAAGCAATAGAAAACACTGTAAAGATTGCAGATAAGTGTAATGTAACTTTCGAGTTTGGACATACAATACTTCCAAATTATGATGTACCAGAAGGATTTGCTACACATTACGATTATCTAGAAAAGCTATGTAATGATGGTATTAAAAATAGATATGGAGACAATCCATCACAAGAAATTATAGACAGAAAAAATTACGAGTTAGGCGTAATCAAGAAAATGGGCTATGTTGACTATTTCTTGATTGTATGGGATTACATACATTATGCTAAAACTCAAGGAATACCAGTTGGACCGGGAAGAGGTTCAGGGGCTGGTTCTATTGTTGCGTATGCCATAGAAATTACAGACATAGACCCAATGAAGTATGCTTTACTTTTCGAAAGATTTTTAAATCCAGAGAGAATAAGTATGCCCGATTTTGACGTTGACTTTTGCTACGAAAGAAGACAAGAGGTAATAGACTATGTTTCTAGAAAGTATGGCCCAGACCATGTTTCACAGATTATTACATTTGGAACTATGTCTGCCAGAATGGTTATAAGAGATGTAGGAAGAGTTTTAGATGTTCCTTATGCGACAGCCGATAAGCTAGCAAAAATGGTTCCAAATGAGCTACACATAACAATAAAAAAGGCACTGGAACAAAACAAGGAATTTAAAGATGAATATGAGAACAATCCAGAAACAAAGAAGTTACTGGATATTGCAATGGCATTGGAAGGAATGCCAAGACAGGCTTCTACACATGCCTGTGGTATAGTTATTACAAAAGACCCAGTTGTAACCTATGTTCCACTATATGTAAGAGATGGAATGATTTCGACACAATACATAATGACAACTCTTGAAGAATTAGGTCTATTAAAGATGGACTTCTTAGGACTTAGAACTCTAACAGTTATACAAGATACCATAAATTTGGTTAAGAAAAATAGGGGAATAGACGTAAAATTTGACCAAGGAATGAATGATCCAAAGGTATTCAAATTATGGCAAGACGGAAACACGATGGGAATATTCCAATTTGAGAGTCAAGGAATGACAAACTTCATGAAGGAACTTAAGCCAGATTGTTTGGAAGATTTAATTGCCGGAGTTTCATTGTACCGTCCTGGACCAATGGACCAAATTCCAAGGTATATATCGAATAAAAAAGACCCAGACCATGCTGTGTACACACATGATAGCCTAAAGCCAATATTAAAAGTAACTTATGGCTGTATGGTTTACCAAGAACAGGTTATGCAGATAGTTAGGGACTTAGCTGGATATTCGCTAGGACGTGCAGATTTGGTACGTCGTGCCATGGGTAAGAAAAAATTAGAAGTAATGGCAAAAGAGAGAAAAATATTCATACATGGTCAAGTAGACGAAAATGGGAACATAATTGTACCAGGCTGTGTAAGAAATGGAATAGACGAAAAATCTGCCAACAAGATATTTGATGAGATGTCTGAATTTGCAAAATATGCGTTCAATAAATCACATGCTGCTTGCTATGCAGTTGTATCATATAGAACAGCATACTTAAAAGCATATTATCCAACAGAATTTATGGCAGCAATGCTAAACAGCTTCTTAGGAAATCTTGATAAAATTCCAGAGTACATTGATGAATGTAAAAGAATGAACATAGAAATTCTAAAGCCAGACATTAATAGGAGTTATACGAAGTTTACAGTAGATGGTGGCAAAATAAGATTTGGACTTGGAAGTATTAAAAATGTTGGACTTGCCGCAGTTGACACGATTGTTGCAAATAGAGAAAAGAATGGAGAATACATAAGTTTTACAGACTTTTGCGAAAGAATGGAAGGTGAAGCCGTAAATAAAAAATGTATAGAGAGTTTAATAAAAGCAGGAGCATTTGATAACTTTGCAGAAACTAGAAGTACATTAATGGCTTCGTTTGAAGACATAATAGACACAATTTCTGGAGCATCAAAAAAGAACATACAAGGTCAAGTTTCGATGTTTGATATGGCAATGTCACAAACAGACTCAAGCAAAGACGATATGGAAAAGTTAAAATACAAATACACAACTCTAAAAGAATATTCAGATCAAGAATTATTATCAATGGAAAAAGAGATGCTCGGAATATATGTATCTGGACATCCACTTGAAAAATATAGAGAGCTAATAGAAAAATTTGCAGATGTAAACACACTTCAAATGAGAGACACAAGCGAATTAGTTAGCACAGAAAACGAAGAAGATGTGTCACCAGAAAAATTAGCTGGAAGAGTACAACAATTAAAAGACGGACAATTTGTAAAATATGCTGGAATAATAACTGGAATAAAGAAAAAATATACAAAAAATAACAAATTAATGGCATTTGTCACAATAGAAGATTTATATGGAAGTGTAGATGTAATCGTATTCGAAAATTGTTACAATCAATGTTCAAACGAATTGATAGATGAGAACATAGTACTTGTAGAAGGACGTCTAAGCATAAGAGAAGATGAAGCTCCAAGCATAATTGCAAGAACAATAAGGAACTTAGAAGATGTAGCAAATAATCCAAGTTCTACAAATATATCAGTTAATAACGAAAATGGCGCAAAGCAAGCAGTAAAAATATCTAAAAAAAGATTAAACATAAACATAACTAATTTAGATGAAGCACAAAAAGACAGACTAAGAGGGGCATTGAAATTCTTCAATGGGGATAGAAACAACACTCAAATAGAAATAATAAATGGAGAAAAAATAGCTCCAGCAGGAGGCTTATTCGTAACGCCAGAAATATTGGAAGAAATACAAGAAATTGTAGGAATAGAAAATGCTGTATTTGAAAAATAATTTTCAATATTAACTATGGCAAATTACAATGAATATGCAGAAATTGTCGAACGATTATAAGGTTAAATTGAAAAAATATATTGCAAAACTAATAAAATATAGTATAATAATAAATGAAACGTTTTTTGGACAGAACACTAAGTTTCGTATGAGAATGGGTAATCAAAGATTACCAAAAAAATCAGGTATGCTCGTACATACCTGATTTTTTGCTATTTATTGAATAAATCAATAATAGCTTTTAGCTCTTTTAAAATTTTAAAAGCATATTTAAGAGTAATAACTATAATATGTAAAGTTTTAAAAAATTTTTTTGAGCTTTTTCTTCTCTTGTTTTGTCTTTTGGACATCATTCTCACCTCCTTTCTTATGAGAATTACATAATTATAATACATAAGCCATGAGAAAGTCTGTCGAAACGTGTAGCCTAAGACATATTTTTTATGAGACCATGGAGAGAAGTAAATGCAAGATTTGTCGAACGATTTTTAAGTTAATTTTAGAAAAAATATTGCAAAACTAATAAAATATAGTATAATAATAAATGAAATGCTTTTGGTGCATAACACTAAATTTCATATGAGAATGGGTAATCAAAGATTACCAAAAAAATCAGGTATGCTGTGAACATACCTGATTTTTGCTATTTATTGAATAAATCAATAATAGCTTTTAGCTCTTTTAAAATTTTAAAAGCATATTTAAGAGTAATAACTATAATATGTAAAGCTTTAAAAAATTTCTTCGAGTGTTTTCTTCTCTTGTTTTGCTTTTGATGCATCATTCTCACCTCCTTTCTTATGAGAATGACATAATTATAATACATAAGCCGTGAGAAAGTCTGTCGAAACGTGTAAGTAACTAAAAAAAATTCACAAAATTTTCATTGAATTACTATTTATTTAATGGTAAAATTATTAATGATTAGAAAATAATTACAACCTTGTGAAAGGAAATATAAATTATGAAAAAATCACTTTTAAAAGATAGTGTAAGACAAATAAAAAATACGTTTAAGCGATTTCTATCTATTGTGGCAATAGTATTGCTTGGAGTAGGATTTTTTGCTGGAATTACGGCTACAAGTCCAGATATGAAAGATACTGTAGATACATATTTTGATGATGAAGATGTAATGGACATTGAAGTAATTTCAACACTTGGTTTAACAGATGAAGACATAGAAGCATTGAAACAAGTAGATGGAACTAAAGAAGTAGTGGGAACTTATAGCATTGATGCTACTTTTAGCAATGATAAGAAAGAGTATGTTGTTAAGATTGAGTCTATGCCAGATACGATAAACAATGTAATTCTTAAAGAGGGAAGCTTGCCACAAAATGCTGATGAATGTGTGGTTGAGAGCTCGTTGCTAACAATGACTGGATATAAAATTGGAGATTATATCACATTAAATCCACAAAAGATTGAATCATCTACAAGCCTCGGAGATATTGATATAAGTAATGATGAAGATAGCAATGATAATAATAGCAACAATGAAGAAAGTGATAGTAACAATGATTCAACTGTAAAAAATAAGAAAGTTAAAATAGTAGGAATGGTTCAATCTCCTTTATATATTTCTAGGTCGAGAGGTTCTAGTAAACTTGGAGCTGGTTCTGTAAATTTTTATATGTATATGCCAAAAGAAAACTTTAATATGGACGTTTACACAGTTGCATACATTACTGCTGATGGTGCAAAAAATTTAAAAACATATAAAGATGAATACCAGAAAAAAATTGATGAAGTAAAAGATAATATAGAAGCAATATCTGATGAAAGAAAACAAGCTAGGTATAATTCTATTGTAAATAGTGCTCAGAGTAAGTTAGACGATGCTCAAAAAGAGTATGATGAGCAAAAGCAAAAAGCAGAAGATGAGCTTCAAGATGCACAAAATAAGATTGATGATGGAAAAGCAAAAATTGAGGATGGAGAAAGAAAACTTGCAAATGCAAGAAGACAAGCTGATACTGAATTTGCAAATGCAGAGAAAAAGCTGGAAGATGCTGAAGCACAGCTAAGTAGTGCAAAGTCTGAATTTGAAACAAAGAAGCAAGAAACAGAAGCACAATTAGAAGAGGCACAGAAAAATGTTGATAGTTTAAATCAAATAAAAACTAACTATGATAATCTTGTAACTCAAAAACAGACTGTGGAGAGTCAAATAAAACAGATAGAAGAGACTCTAAAAATATTAAATCAAAATCCAGAAGCAAATGCGGAAAAGATAACAGAGTTAACTACAAATAAAACAGCGTTAGAAGCAGGACTTAGTCAGATTAATGCAGGAATTTATCAAATAGAAAATGCTCTTTCAAGCCAGGGAATAAAGGCAGAAAATTTAAGTCAGACTATAAGTTCTATAAATTCTCAAATAGAGCAAGGAAAGCAGGAACTCGCAAAGGCAGAAAACACAATAAACGAGAATGAAAAAGAGCTGGAAAGCCAGAAAAAGAAACTTGCACAAACCAAAACAAGCACATACAAAACTATAAAGAGCAATGAGCAAAAATTAGAAAATTCTAAAAAAGAGATTGAAGAAAATGAACAAAAGCTTGCAGATGCTCGAAAAGAAACTCAAGAAAAATTAGAGGAAGCACAAGAAAAATTGAATGATGCAAAGACTCAAATTGCAAAAATAGAAAAGCCTTCTTGGTATATTTTAGATAGAAATTCAAACTATGGATATGCAGAATATATTCAAGATACAGATAGAGTTGCTAATTTAGCAAAAGCATTCCCAATAGTATTCTTCTTAGTTGCAGCATTAATTAGTTTAACATCAATGTCTAGAATGATTGAAGAACAACGTGTTCAAATTGGAACTTTGAAAGCGTTGGGGTACAACAAAATTCAGATATCATTTAAATATCTAATTTATGCATTCTTAGCAACCATGATTGGTGGAGTAGTAGGAATGATAATCGGATTTAAACTAATACCATCAATAATAATAATGATGTATGAAATGATGTACACTATTCCAAAAGCTGACTGCATAATTCGCATTGAAATGGGAGTTATAGGATTGGGATTTGCACTTGTTTGCACATTGGGAGCTACAATTTATACATGTATTAAAGAATTGAAAGAAAAGCCAGCAGAACTGATGCTTCCAAAGGCTCCAAAGCCTGGAAAACGCATAATACTTGAGAAAATAACATTTATATGGAAAAGATTGAAGTTTACTAATAAAGTAACTGCAAGAAATGTATTCAGATATAAGAAGAAAATGCTTATGACTGTAGTTGGTGTAGCTGGTTGTACATCGCTTATAATAGCAGGATTTGGTATAAGAAATGCAATAGGAAACATGATTCCAAATCAGTATGGCGAAATTTTTAAATATGATGGAACAATCGAATTTAAAGAGGATGTAACAAAAACACAAATTCAAGAGGAAAATGAAAAAATAAAGAACCTAGATAAAATTGCAGACACATTGCCAAGTTACATGAAAACTGTTGAAATAACAAGCATTCAAAATTCACAGACAATAAACCTTGTAGTACCAGAGCAGTCAGATAAATTAGATGAATTTATAGGATTAAGAAACAGAAAGCACAAGAAGGAAACATACACATTAGATGATGACTCTGTAATAATTTCAGAAAAGATTGCAAGCCTATTAAAGATAAAGGTTGGAGATACAATAACCATAAAAAATACAGATGATATAGAAAAAGATGTAAAAGTAGGAGCAATAACAGAAAACTACATCTATCATTATATGTATATGTCTAGTAATTTGTACAACAAACTATATGGAGAAAATAGCTTCAAGCCTAATACTTTGCTAATAAAAGAGGCAGAAGGTACAACAGAAGATGATGAGGATAATATTGGAAAAATAATATTGCAAGATGATACAACAGTCGCTGGTGTAAGTTTATTATCTGGTACGAAGGATATTTTTGCAACTGTAATGGAACAAATGCAATTAGTAGTATATGTGCTAATAATATCAGCTGGATTGCTTGCATTTGCAGTTCTATATAATTTATCAAATGTAAACATAAGTGAAAGAATACGTGAACTTGCTACAATAAAGGTACTTGGCTTTTATAATAAAGAGGTATTTAATTATATAACAAAAGAAACAAGAATATTAACAGTTATTGGAATATTTTTCGGACTATTTGGGGGATATTTCTTGTCGATGTATGCGGTAAAAACGTGCGAGCTTGATATGATGATGTTTAATTACGAAATAAGCAAAATGTGCTTTATATATGGAATTATAATAACAATAATGTTTGCAGAAATAGTAAATTTAGCAGTAAATAGAACTTTGAAGAAAATAAGTATGACTGAATCTTTAAAAAGTGTAGATTGAAAAATAATTAAAATTTTGACTTTGTCAAATAAGGAGGGCAATATGGCCTATATAGAATTTAAAAATGTTGTAAAAGAATATACTATGGGTGATAATAAGATTAGAGCCTTAGACAATGCAAATTTTGAAATAAATAAAGGTGAACTTGTTGTAATTGTTGGGCCGAGTGGGGCAGGAAAAACTACTGCCCTAAACGTTCTTGGAGGAATGGATAGTGTAACTTCTGGAGATGTTGTAATTGACGGAAGACATGTTAATAATTACAATGAAAAACAACTTACAAAATATAGAAGAGAAGATATTGGGTTTGTATTCCAGTTTTATAATCTTGTTCAAAATTTAACTGCAATTGAGAATGTAGAACTTGCAACTCAAATCTGCAAAAATCCATTATGTCCAGAAAAAGTAATGGAAAAAGTTGGACTACAAGAAAGAAAAAATAACTTTCCATCTCAACTATCTGGAGGCGAACAGCAAAGAGTTGCAATTGCAAGAGCTATTGCAAAAAATCCCAAAATACTTCTTTGCGATGAACCAACTGGAGCTTTAGACTATAACACAGGAAAGCAAATTTTAAAACTTTTGCAAGATACATGTAGAAAAGAAAATATGACGGTAATCATAATAACACATAACAGTGCAATAGCTCCAATGGCAGATAAAATAATACACTTTAAAAATGGAAAATCGGAAGACATTATCATCAACAAAAATCCAACACCAATAGAAGAAATAGAATGGTAAAATGATGTATAAGTTCTAAAAAATCTAAAGTACAATTGATTTTTTTAAACTTATATGGTATAATGACACATATAGAAAGGAGCTCCTATGAAAAGAGAAATTATAAAAGATTTACTTAAATGGAAAGAATCATCAAATAGAAAACCATTAATTGTACATGGTGCTAGACAAGTTGGGAAAACATATATAATAAAACAATTTGGAAAAGAAAACTACAATAATTTAATATATGTTAATTTTGAGACAAATCAAGAGTTTAGTTCTCAAATATCAGAACATATAGATGCTAAATATATAATAAATAAATTGGAACTTTTTTATGGAGAAAAAATATTACCGGGAAAAACATTAATATTTTTCGATGAAATACAGGCTAATGAAAGGGCATTAACAGCATTAAAATATTTTTATGAAGATGCGCCAGAATATCATGTTATTGCAGCAGGTTCATTATTAGGTGTAGCAATAAATAGAGAAAACTATTCATTCCCTGTAGGAAAAGTACAAATGCTTAATATGTATCCATTATCATTTAAAGAATTTTTGATTGCTGTTGGAAGAGATGACTTAATTGAAGTAATACAAAAACACTTTGAAAATGATGAAAGAATGGATAAAACTATTCATGAGTTGTGTTTAAAATTATATAGAACATATTTAGTAGTAGGTGGAATGCCAGAAGTCGTAGAAACATACTTGACAGAAGGTAAAACAATATCTGCTATTGATGTACAAGCTGAAATTTTAGAATCGTATGTAAGAGATATGACAAAATATGCAGACAATAGTTTATCAAATAGAATTATATCGGCATTTGATTCTATACCGGTTCAACTTGCGAAAGATAATCCAAAATTTCAATACAAGGTAATAGCAAAGGGTGGAACTTCAAGTATATTTGGAGAAGCAATAATGTGGCTAAAAAATAGTGGAATTGTAAACCAAGTATATAAAACAACAGCTGAGCTTCCGCTGGAAATGCATAAAGACTTATCATCATTTAAACTATATATGAGTGATGTTGGACTATTCGTAAATAAGGCAAGGTATCCACTTTATCAAGTAGATTTAAGCCAACAACCGGTAATGATTGCCATGGGACCATTAACAGAAAACTATGTAGCAAATGAATTAAGAGTAAAAGGATATGATTTATATTACTGGGAATCTGACGGAAAAGCCGAATTGGATTTTATGATACAAAAAGAAACAGACATTGTGCCAATAGAAGTAAAAACTAGTGTACACACGAAGGCAAGAAGCCTAGATTTATATATGAAAACATATAGTCCAAACTATGCGGTTAGAATTTCGGAGAAGAATTTTGGATTTGAAAATAATATTAAATCTGTACCCTTATATGCAGTTTTTTGTATATAGTAAATGCAAATTCCAACATTAGAAGTTGAAGGAGAAATATAATGCGAAACAGAAGAAATACTAGAAAAAGAAATGTAGTACTAGATACAATTACAAATAGAAATTTTATAATTATTGTATCTATTTTACTGGCAGTCATTATAGTTGCAGAAGGAGTAATTCAAATACGAAAATATCAAGACAGAAAGTTATTAGCAAAACAGGCAGAAGAGCTAGAAAAACAGACTGGCGAAATCTTTACAGCAATAGAGAATAATCTTACAAACCCATCAAGTGATGATGAGACAACAGGAATAACAAGAACAGCAAGGATTTCGGCTGTTGGAGATATATTGTGCCAAATGGATATGATTGATGATGCAAAAATAGACGATGGATATGACTTTTCTCATATGTTTACTGGAATTTCAAAATTTGTAAAAAATTCAGATATTGCTATTGGAACATTAGAAACAAATTTTGTTGATGGAAAATATTCTGGTGTTGGTAAATATAATTCACCAATTGAATTTCTAAAAGCAGTTAAATATTCGGGAATAGGACTAGTTTCACTGGCACACAATCACGTGTTGGATTATGGAACTCAAGGATTAGAGACAACAATAAGTAAAATTAAAGAACAAAATATTGAAATTACAGGAATTAAAAACAAAGTAGATGAATCAAATGAAAACACACTGGATGAAGAAAAGACAAAAGAACAAGAAAACTCGGATTTTACAGGAAACATTAAAGAAATTAATGGAATTAAAGTTGCTTTTTTAGGCTACACATACGGTTTAAGCAATGAAAATGAAGTTACAGATGAAGAAAAAAAGTCAGCTAATATTTATTCAGAAGAACTTGCACAAAAAGACATAGAATATGCAAAACAAAATTCAAATTACATAATAGCAATAATGCATTGGGGAGATGTAAACAGTTCGGAAATATCAGAATATCAAAGAAATATAACAGCTTTCTTAGTGAAAAATGGAGTAGACATGATTTTAGGTTCACATCCATCAGTTGTAGAACCAATGGAAATAATTCAAACAGAAGAAGGGAAAAATGTACTAGTTGCATACTCTCTTGGAAATTACATTTCCACTTTAAAATATGCAAATGCAGATGTAGAACTTATTCTAAACATTCAAATTGCAAAGAGTTCAGACTCAGACAAGGCAATATTGCAAAAAGTTGATTACACACCAATATATGTGTTAGATAATGGAACAAAAGCAGAAAATAGATTTGAATTAACAGATATGAAAAAACTTGCACAAGATTATGCAAATGGAGATACCAGCAGAATTTCAAGAAAAACTTATGACAGTATTATATCAAAATTAGAAAAATTACAAAGTACGGTAAATAGCAAATAAATGTATTAAAAAGTTTGAAAAAAATTATAATTATTTTTCAACGCAAAGAAGGGAGAAAAAAATGAACGTAGGCTTCATATCACTAGGGTGTAGCAAAAATTTGGTAGATACAGAAATGATGATTGGAATTTTTAAGGAGAATGAGTTTAATATTGTAAATAATCCTAAAATTGCAGATGTTATTGTTATAAACACATGTGGATTCATAGAATCCGCAAAAGAAGAAGCAATAAATACAATCTTAGAAATGGCAGAGTATAAGAAAACAGGAAGATGTAAGGTATTAATTGCAACAGGTTGTTTAGTAGAAAGATACAAAGAAGACCTAGAAAAAGCACTTCCTGAGGTAGATATTTTCTTGAAATATAGTGATTACGCAGAAGAAAAAGGCAACTCATCAGTAGTATTTGCGAAAGTATTAAAAGAAGTATATGATAAAATTGAGAGCAAGGAAAATGTGAAATTGGTCGATACTGATTTAAATTTTATGAATAGAGTTATCACAACTGGAGAACAATATTCATATATAAGAATTGCTGAAGGTTGTAGCAATAGATGCACATATTGTGCTATTCCATATATCAGAGGGAATTTCGTAAGCAGAAGGATGGAAAATATAATAGAAGAAGCTAAGCAAATTGTTGCAACAGGAAGAAGAGAACTTATCTTAATTGCTCAAGATACATCAAAATACGGAAAAGACATTTATGGAGAGCCAAAACTTGCAGAATTATTAACAGAGTTATGCAAAATAAAAGACTTGAAATGGGTAAGATTTTTATACACATATCCAGAAGATATAACAGATGAATTAATAAAAGTTGTAAAAGAAAATGACAAAATATGCAAGTATTTTGATATTCCAATACAACACATTTCTGACACAGTTTTAAAAAGAATGAACAGAAAGTGTACAGGACAAAGCATAAAAGATACAATAAGCAAGTTAAGAAGAGAAATCCCAGATGTAGTAATAAGAACAACTTTAATGGTTGGATTTCCAGGAGAAACACAGGAAGACTTCGATAAACTATATGAATTTGTTAAAAAAACAAAATTTGATAAATTAGGTGCATTCACATATTCAAAAGAAGATGGAACACCAGCTTCAAGACTTAAAGAACAAATTCACCCAATGACTAAAAAATCTAGATACAACAAAATAATGAAATTACAACAAGAAATTTCTAAGGAAAATGAAAAAAAGAATATAGGAAGAGAGCTAGAAATTTTAATTGAAGGAATTACACCAGACAAAAAATATTATGTAGGTAGAAGTTACATGGATGTTCCAGATATAGATGGAGTAGCTTACGTAAAAAATACATCAAATGAAGATTTAATTGGCAAATATGTAAAAGCTAAGGTAGTTGATGTAAAAGACTATGACTTAATTCTAGTTGAAAAATAAAAAAGAAATAATAAAAAAATACATATTGACTGTTATATTAAATTATAGTATAACTAAGTCAGTTCAAATTACAGGAGGTAAATTATAATGGAACTTAAAGGATCAAAAACAGAGAAAAATTTAATGGAGGCATTTGCTGGTGAATCACAAGCAAGAAATAAATACACATACTTTGCAAGTGTTGCTAAAAAAGAAGGATATGAACAAATAGCTGCTTTATTTTTAGAAACAGCAGAAAATGAAAAGGAACATGCTAAAATTCACTTCAAATATTTAAATGGAATTAGTGATACAAAGGCTAACTTAGCAGCTGCAGCAGCTGGAGAAAACTACGAGTGGACAGATATGTACGACAGAATGGCTAAAGAAGCTGATGAAGAAGGCTTTACAGAAATAGCTGCAAAATTCAGAGGAATAGGTGCTATCGAAAAAGAGCATGAAGCAAGATTTAGAAGATTGCTAGAAAATGTTGAAAATGGTGAAGTGTTCAAGAGAGGAAGCATAACAATTTGGAAATGTAGAAATTGTGGACACATTGTAGTTGGAACAGAAGCTCCAAAGGTTTGCCCAGTTTGCAACCACGCACAATCTTATTTTGAAGTTAAAGCAGAAAATTATTAATTAACCAAGAAGCAATTAATATTTGAAAAATAGTAATTGCTTCTTATTAAATAGAACATCGTAAGGAGTATATGAAAATGGAAAAAGTTAGAGGATTTGAAATTGCAAAAGGTTTTGAAGATAAAGGAATAAACTTACCAATTAGAAAAACAAAACACGCAGCAGGCTATGACATTGAAGCTGCAGAAGATTGTGTAATACCACCTTTCAAATTAGGTCAAAAACCTACACTAGTTAAGACTGGATTAAAAGCATATTGCCCACCAGACGAGTTCTTTTTACTATGTAATAGAAGCTCTGGACCTGCAAAAAAAGGACTAGTTATGGCAAATAGCGTTGGAATTGTAGACTGTGACTATTATGGGAATGAAGATAATGATGGACATTTTATGTTTGCATTTTATAATTTCTTTGACCATGACGTTGAAATAAAAAAAGGAGACGCAATTGGTCAATTAATATTCATGAAATATTTAACAGCAGATAATGATAATGCTCAAGGCGAAAGAAAAGGTGGATTTGGTTCTACTGGTAGATAAGCTGAACATAATAAAAACTTGTGATTGTATTCAAAGCTATTAAGTATAAATTAAATATTACTTACATAAAAAATAATACATAAAAAAGAAACATAAAATTATTTCTAAAAAAATGTAAAAATACGTAAAAACGTTGAAAATACTGGAAAATACGGCAAAAAATAAAATGGCAAAATCTTTGACTTTTGCCATTTTTTATGGTATAATAGAAACGTAGTTGAAAGAGATAAATATACCTTTATTAACTCTAAAATATACAGTATGGAAGGAGATAATTACATGTTTAATGTTGGTGACAAAATAGTATATCCTATGCATGGGGCAGGAACAATTGACGCAATAGAAGAAAAAGATATCTTAGGAGAAAAACAAAATTATTATATAATTAAAATGCCTGGAGAAGTAAAGGTTATGGTTCCAATATCAAAAGCAAGTGATATAGGAGTTAGAAGTGTAATAGATAAAGCAGAAGCTGGAAAAGTACTTGAAGTATTAGAGGCTAATGAAACAGAAATGTCGAATAATTGGAACAAAAGATATAAAGAAAACATGGAAAAAATGAAGAGTGGAAGTATTTACGAAGTAGCAGATGTTGTAAGAAACTTAAGCTACAAGCAAAAAGAAAAAGGACTATCTACTGGAGAAAAGAAAATGCTAAATAATGCAAAACAAATTTTGGTAAGCGAATTAGTTTTAGCAGAACATGCTTCAGAAAATGAAGTTGAAAATCTAGTAGAAAATAAAATAAATCTATCTTTTGAAGAACATAGGAACATGGTGGAACCAGTAAGTGCAAACAATATAGTAAGCAAATTTATACCATTTAATGATGCAAGTACAGGAAATCCACAAAATTTATAAAAAACAATAGAGCTGACATTAGTGTTAGCTCCTTTATTTTGAAGTTGAAAAATAATTATAATTTTCCAACTTGATTACGTAAAGTGGAATTTTAAGAAGGAATACCAAACTTTATGTCGAATATAATATATAATGGAGAAAGGTTATTGCAAATGGTAAGATATAGTGACGAATTATTAGATGAAATTAAGAGTAAAAATGATATAGTTGATATAGTGTCACAATATGTGGTTTTAAAAAGAGCAGGCAGAAATTACATGGGATTATGTCCATTTCATAAAGAAAAATCCGGTTCATTCTGCGTATCACCAGACAAGCAAATATTCCACTGCTTTGGATGCGGAGTAGGTGGAAATGTTTTTCATTTTATAAGCAAAATAGAAAATTTGAATTTTAAAGAATCTGTTGAAATGCTTGCAAATCGTGCTGGTGTGGAGCTACCAGTATCTAGCAATTCAGCTGAAGATGATAAGCGTGAAAGATTGAAATCGAGAGTATATGAAGTAAATAAATGTGCTGCCGAATTTTACCATGAAAATTTATACAAACCAACTGCAAAGCCAGGACAAGAATATGTAAAGAAAAGACACTTAGATAACAAAACGTTGAAAGCCTTTAAAATAGGATATTCTGGAAGATTTAATGAATTATATACAGAATTAAAATCTAAAGGTTTTACAGAGGAAGAAATTCTTGCTTCATGTTTAGTTAATAAAAATCCAGACGGAAAATTTATAGATAGGTTTAGAAACAGGTTGATGTTTCCTATATTTGATACCCATGAAAGAGTAATTGCTTTTGGAGGAAGGGTATTAGATGATAGTAAACCTAAGTACATAAATTCTCCAGAAGATATTGTTTACAGTAAAGGAAGGCATCTTTTTGCGTTTAATATTGCAAGAAAGTACAATTCAAAGACAATAATAATGGTAGAAGGGTACATGGATGCTGTATCACTTCATCAAAGAGGAATACATAATGCAGTGGCGTCTTTAGGGACAGCATTAACAGAAGCCCAAGGTAGATTATTAAGAAGAAGTTGTGAAAAAGTAATAATTGGTTATGATGCTGATGGAGCAGGACAAGCTGCTACTTTAAGAGGTTTGGAAATACTTCAAAATTTAGGATGCGACATACGAATATTACAAATAGAGGGTGCGAAAGATCCAGATGAATTTGTTGTAAAATACGGACCAGAAAGATTCCAAATGTATGTAGACAAGGCGATTTCTTTAGTTGAATTTAAAGTAAAAATGTTAAAGAAAAGCCTAGATTTAGACAATGTAAATGATAAAATTAAATTCTTAAACGAAGTTGCAAAAATTGTTGCAAGAGTCGAAAATAGCATGGAGAGAGAAGTATATGTAGACAAAATTTCTCTTGAATATAAAGTATCAAAAGACGCAATTTATGCAGAAATAAATAAGCTATTATATGCAAATTCAAGAACAGAACAAAAACTTGAAAAAAAGGTAGTTCCTGTAAAAAATATATCAATTCAACAAGATGAACAACCTGTAGACGTAAAAACAAAGAGATTAGAAAGCTTAGTTATATATCTATTAATAAACTACCCAGACAAAAGTTTCGAAAGACTGAAAAAACTCATTGATAATAATGTAATCAAAATAGAAAGAAATAAGGCAATAATAAATAAACTGTATGAAGAACACGAAAAAGGTAATATTAATATAGAAAATATATTAGATTTATTCGAAGACGAAATTACAGTTAATTATTTGTCTGGAATAATGTCGTCGGATTTCGAAATAACAGATGTAGATAAATGCATAGAAGATGTGCTTGTAACATATAGAAAAGAGTTATTATTACAAAGAAGAAATGAAATATTAGGTAAAATAGACAACAGCAATTTAACAAAAGAAGAAGTAGCTAATCTGGAAGCTCAACTCAACGAGGTAATTATCCAATTAGCCAAAATAAAATAGGGAGGTTATATTGTAATGAAGAAAGAAAATGAAAACGAAAAAGTACAAAGCAAAGTAGAAAAGACAGTTGAGCATAAAGATAAAAAAGATGTTACACCAGAAGAAAAATTAAATAATATAATAAAAAAGGCAAAAGAAAAAGGAAAAATAACATATGGCGAACTTGCAAGCGAATTAGATGATGCAAATACTGAGCAAATAGATAAAGTATTTGATGCATTTGAAGACATGGGTGTAAGTGTTTTAAAAGAAGACGATTTAGACTTAGAAGAGCCAGACATAGATGAACTAGAAGCTGTAGAAGATATAAAAGTAGAAGACATAGACCTAGCAAGTATGGAAGGTATCAATATAGATGACCCAGTTAGAATGTATTTAAGAGAAATAGGAAGAATTCCGCTTTTATCATATGATGAGGAACTTGAACTTGCAAAAAAAGTATTAGCAGGAGACGAAGCTGCAAAACAAAAACTTGCAGAATCTAACTTAAGATTAGTTGTAAGTATAGCAAAAAAATATGTTGGAAGAGGAATGTTATTCTTAGATTTAATCCAAGAAGGAAACATGGGATTAATAAAAGCTGTTGAAAAATTCGATTATACAAAAGGATACAAATTCAGCACATATGCAACATGGTGGATTAGACAAGCTATAACAAGAGCAATAGCAGACCAAGCAAGAACAATAAGAATACCAGTACACATGGTAGAAACAATAAACAAATTAATACGTACATCAAGACACTTATTACAACAATTAGGTAGAGAGCCAACCCCAGAAGAAATAGCAGCTGAGATGGAAATACCAGTTGAAAAAGTAACAGAAATACAAAAAATAGCACAAGATCCGGTATCTCTAGAAACTCCAATTGGAGAAGAAGACGATAGCCACTTAGGAGACTTCATACAAGACGATGACAGCCCAGCACCACAAGATGCAGCTGCATATACATTATTAAGAGAACAACTAGAAGAAGTAATGAAAACACTAACTCCAAGAGAAGCAAAAGTATTAAAACTAAGATTTGGATTAGAAGACGGAAAATCTAGAACACTAGAAGAAGTAGGAAAAGAATTTAATGTAACAAGAGAAAGAATAAGACAAATAGAAGCGAAAGCATTAAGAAAACTACGCCATCCAAGCAGAAGCAAAAAATTAAAAGATTATATGAATTAATGTGCATTTTGGAGACGGAGGAAAAAATGTACAAAAATTGCCCAGAAAGTTCATCATTTATAGATGTTCTTTTTGGGCAATTTTCTTTATCAAATAAACTTATATGTAAAAATTAATTGACAAACATTATAAAATATTTTATAGTATATATGCCGACTTGCTTAGTGGCAGGAAGGAGGTTACTTTGTGAAAAATTTAATAAAATTGCTAGTTTTAGTCATTATTTACATTATTGTAAATGATAATAAGGATTAGCACACAAAAATACTAGGTTTTTGCGGAACCTAGTATTTTTTAGTTACTTCGTGAAAAATTTTTTGCAATTGCTATAATTATAATAGCACTTTTTCTATTATATGTCAAATACTAAATTTAATTCATGGTAGCGACGAGTGGATTCGGCGAGCCGCGTCGGGAAAACCGTCCACTGGACGCTTTTCTATTCCTCCTTTTCGAATCCACAAAAATGCTATAAAAAATAAAAGAACTGTAATATTCAAATTACAGCTTTAATTTATGGTAGCGACGAGTGGATTCGAACCGCTGACCTAACGGGTATGAACCGTTTGCTCTAGCCAACTGAGCTACGTCGCCATTTCTTACAACAGATATTATTATAAAGGGAAAAGAGTATTTTGTCAAGCAAAAATATAAAAAATGCATACAATTTTTTGCCTGTGAATTATAACACAATATTTTTGATTTTTAAAACAATTTTTAATAAATATCTGCATGCATTTTTATAAATACTCTTATTAAATTTCAATAAATATATAAATTTTTTATGCTTAGAATATTACATTTCACGTTCGTCATCGTCTACAATTTTTACTGTTGGTTCTTTTCTAGTAGTAGCTCTTGTTGTACGATTTACAGCAGATGCTTTGCGTGTTTGCACTTTTTCACGATTTTGAGTTCTAGCATTAGTTTTAGCTTGTACCGGTTCTTTTACAGATTTAACAAAAGCTTCATATTCTTTTAAAGCTTCCATAGGATCTTTTGCAAGTTCGCCAGTTAATTCCACATCATCAACTTCGCCACCATTTACTAATTTGCTAATTGCAAGACCCAAATTTTTAAATAAATCTATTATTGAGTTTCTAGTTTTTTCCATTATAATTTGCTCTTAACTATAGTGTTAAGAAGCACACCTCCGATTCGTTAATTAAAATTATTCCACATACATTATATCATATAATTTGGCCTAAATCAATAATTATTCTACTTTTCTTCCAGAATCTCGCGAAAAATCAGATTTAGATGTTAATTTTTCATATTCCTTGCATTTTATTTTGTATTCCATTTGCATACTCAAATAACGATAATACATGTAGGCTTGCTCGTATTGCATAAGTGGATTAAACATAGCATTTGAGTCCATTGTTGGGTCTGCGTTCATGTCGTACATGTTTGGCCCAGAAAATGGAGGCATTCCGTAATAATTATAGTCAACATTTTTATCCATAGAATTAATTCCTTATAATGTATTTAGGTTTTTTAAGGTTTTACCCATAAACCAATAAGAAAAAGATATACTCAAGTTAATATTAAAATAGATGTATTTTTTACCAAACGAAGGTTGTAATTAGGTATTTTTAGTGGCTAAGTAATAATGTAGAGTAATAGCCATAATAAGCAATAATGTAATTACAAGTTTAAGAAAAACATTGGTATTAGGTTTATTAAAATATATGTGTAAATTGCTGCAATAATTCCTTGTAAAAGTTTTCCGTAAATGTATTTTTTTATAGATAAATCTGATTTTGATGTTATGCTTAAAACCTGAAGTAATACTGATATTCCGCCGAACCCGAGTAAAAATGCACAAATGATGATATTGAAAGAAAGGGCTTTACTTGTAACTGAGCTTACAAGCAATACTCCATTAGTTAGTTCTATAATTCCAGAAATGATTGGTTTTGCAAAAGATAAATCTATATTTAAGAGCTTTAATGGTATGTATAACAAGTATGAAAATATTTCTAAAATTTTGCTGTTTCCTAAAATAGAAATTATTACAGAAAAGATTACTACAAACCCACCAATCATTATAATTGTTTTGCTAGATTCTAGTATTGCATTAGAAAGTATGCTTCCTAAATTGTTAAATGTACACAATTCATTAGTTGATGAATTATACGAATGTTCAAAAATATTATTTTTAAATTTATGCTTTAAACGTGCTAATTGTCCTAATAAAATTCCAACAGTTATAGCTGAGAGTGTATGTGTAATAAATAAAAGCAAGCCAATATTAGAATTGGAAAACATAGAAATTCCGTACTGTTCCAATTATAAAGAGAGGACCAGAATTATTTGTAAAACAAAGCATTCGTTCGCCTTCATCTTTAGTGCAATTATTGTTGGTGCGCAAATCTGTAACAATTTTAGCACCCATAGGGTAGCCACTAATAAGTCCTAAAACAAAAGCATATGCAGATTCTCCGGGCACATTGAAAATAGGACGCATAAATTTGTTACATTTCTTGCTAATATAATTTATTATATTAGTGTGAGATAAAAGATTAGTTGCAATAAAGAAAGGGAAGAGGCTTGGTACAACATTATTAGCCCACAGCTTTAAACCAGATTTTGCTGCAGTTAGATTACTGCTAGAAAAAGTAACAAGGCCAATAACAAACAAAACAAATGTAGCAGGCAGAATATATTTTTTAATAGAAAAAACAGCAAAACGTGTTTTAACATTTTTAGAAGAAGTACTTATGCTAACCAAAACAACACCCCTAAATAAAATCTAGTAATAAATATATTATAAAAAGGAAAAAATAGACCAAGAAAGAAAATAAAAAAATAATGGTGTTCGACAAAAAACGACAAAATTGAAAAAATAAGAAAAAACTATTGCACTGGTGTGAAAATAATGGTATCATCTAGGTGGAGTATTTATATCTATAACGTATATAGAAATAAATACGATTA
>OGCN01000214.1_pt1 | contig 101900 bp, 69 predicted proteins | sample 1570181 | NCBI WGS metagenome assembly OGCN01 (sample SAMEA4370584, study PRJEB24528) | human gut metagenome | reverse complement strand
GGGTCTGACTACGAATCAGAACGTCATAGGTTCGAATCCTATACGCCGCACCAATCGAACTTAAAGCCTCCGGCAACGGGGGCTTTTCTTTTACGCCGGCGCCGCATGGATTCGAACCTCGGTCGAGGCGCGAGCGTGAAGCGGACGCGGAGCGTCCGTAGCGAGCGGGCGAGCGCGCCGGCAGGCGGGCGAAGCCGGTGCGGATCAGCATGACAACTTAATCAGCGCTTCGTAAAATTTTTCCAAATTGTCGCTTGACCCATCGGGGGCTCACGTGCATAATAATCCGTGCGTTGCGGCGTTACCTCAGCTGGATAGAGGGTCTGACTACGAATCAGAACGTCATAGGTTCGAATCCTATACGCCGCACCAATTGAGTTTTTTAGCCTCCGGAAACGGGGGCTTTTCCTTTACGGGGGCATTGCGGAGATTCGAACCTCGTTCGAGGCGCGAGCGTCAAGAAAACGCGGAGCGTTTTTAGCGAGCGGGCGAGTCCGCCGGCAGGCGGGCGAAGCCGGTGCGGATCCGCGCAGCGGATGCGCGGAATCCTATACGCCGCACCAATCGAGCTTTAAAGCCTCCGGTAACGGAGGCTTTTCTTATATCGCGATGCGTCGAAGATCGCATCAAGTGGTCAAAATGAGTAAAAATCAAATTCAATAACTTTTTTTGAAAAACGCTTGACCTTTATTCAGTACATGTGCATAATAATCAACAAGTCGCGGCGTTACCTCAGCTGGATAGAGGGTCTGACTACGAATCAGAACGTCATAGGTTCGAATCCTATACGCCGCACCATTTGAGATTAAAGCTCCCGGCAACGGGGGCTTTTCTTTTACGTAAGCACTGCATGGATTCGAACCTCGGTCGAGGCGCGGGCGTGAAGAAAACGCGGAGCGTTTTTAGCCCGCGGGCGAGCGCGCCGGCAGGCGGGCGAAGCCGGTGCGGATCCGCGCAGCGGATGCGCGGAATCCTATACGCCGCACCATTTGAGATTAAAGCTCCCGGCAACGGGGGCTTTTCTTTTGCGCCAGCTTGAGTGCTTTCGTCCAAAGGGACGATTTCCTGTCGACTCGTGTAAGATTCCGAGTAGATGTCGCGACTTATTCGCGACCACTCCTTCTCTAGACGACCGATCAGGGTGATATTTCGTGGCAGAGCGTCCGACATACAAGCTCAGGTTTCTCGATCCCAAGAAGCGCTTTCCGGCGATGCCCGAGCAGCCTGCGGGACGCTCATATGGCGTGGTCTGGAAACTCTTTGGCGAGGATCAGCATGAATCTTGTTATGTCGTCGAATTCGATGGCAAAAGTCATGTGTCGCTTTTGGGCTACGTAAGCGTTTCGGGTGAGGTGTACAAGGTGGACCGCCCCGTTAGCGAGGCTCCGCTGTCCAACGATCCCGACATGGAACTGGTCCTTGACGAGTCGGATTCCAGTATTGGTGAGATTATGGTAAGGGAAGCCAGCGGTGCAATGCGCGCGTGCGCGCGAACCGTCGGCTCTCCCGAAGGCCCCATGCGCGAGCAGTCCGATCACGAGACATGGAATTCGGCCCGCTCCCTTCCTTACGGCGAGTTCATGGCATCGATGTTCCTGCGCTACGTGATATTTGCCAACTCCGAAAGCGCTATTGCGAACACGGCGGGCGTCGACGGTCTCGATGCGGATATGCAAAACGTTGTCGACAAGATCAAGCTCGTAAAGTTGCCCGAGCCGGTCGAGGTGTTTTTGGGCTTTAACACGTCACCGCTCCCCGATGCTATCGAGACGCTGCTTTACCGCGTTGACCATGCCGAGAATCCGAGCGGTATCGAGCGCTATGCCGCCGCCCTTATGAGCGAGGTCGACTTGCCCCGTCTGCGCACCATTGCCGCCAAGTCCGAAATGAGCCTAGCGCGCATCGACCGGTCAAAGTTGTTCTATCTCAATTTTGATCGTAGCCTGCTGGACCAGGACGAGATTGACATGCTGCTTGCCATCGAGTGCCGTCTCAACCGCCTCTCCGGCATCCTCGAGCGCATCGGGGCTGGATTGGCCCCTGCGGCATCCTCGCCGAGCCTTGAGGGCTGCGCGCTCTTTGATGCGTGGCATATCGCCAAGACGACCAACGATGTTCCCCGACTGCTCGATACGGCCTCGAGCGATAACCCGTGGGCCAAGCCGGGAACGGTTTCGTGCCAGCCGGGCGGCGAGTGGGACGTGCGCACCCGTTTTGCGCGAATCGTTGAGGCGCTCAACGTGGTCACGCGGCTCGACTATACCTATCGGGCAAACGTTGCCGAGGGGATTATGCTCGTTCGGTTTGGGCAGTCTGTCGTTGATGCCATGCCGCAACGTGAATACGACGCTCAGGATGACGCCTGGCGCGAGCTGGACGAGGACACGCGCGCGATCTGGGCCGCGGAGCACGATGCGCGCGTGGCGCTCACGCTTGCGGCAGCGTGTTTTGCCGCGGGCACCTGCATCACGCGCTGCTATGTGCAGATTGCTGCTCCCGACAGTGAGCAGGGCGAGCGCGTTGTTGCAACGTATTTCTTTGGGCGCGCGGCCTATCTGGCCGATTGCGTGCCTGTCGCCAAGGATCTTGAGAGCATGGACATGGACGATATGCCGTGCAAGCGTGTGCTTGAGGCGTATGAGTCAACCGCTCCGGAGACGATTGAGCCTGCGGAGGTTCATGCTCGTCCGCGTGATGACCATCGCACGCTGCCGCCGGCGCTGCGCGATCTGCTGCTTGCCGATACGGCTGACGAGTTGGAGGTCATGGAAGAGGACGATGACCCATACGTGGCCCGTGTTGTTGAATTGCGCGAGCAGGCAAAAGTAGACCGTACAGGTGCTTTTGAAGGCTTTTCCCGTCTTGTCGAGGAGTTGGAGGCTAAGTGCACTGTCGCCGAGCTTTTGGCGACAGGTCCGGTTCAAACGCAGTTTTGCGATAACCAGCTGGTGCGCATGGTGTTACCGGTATTGGAAGAAGACCGCTCTGTGCGAATCCTTCGTGCGCCCGATGCGCTGTACTTTGCCCAGCACGAGATCTGCAGCTTTTACGCCGAGCAAGAGGACTTTGAACGAGCACTGCCCGAGGTGCGCCATCTTTACGATCTGGCGCGCTCGTCCATGCAATCGCACTTTGCGCTCATCAACGTGCTTGCGCGTCTGGAGCGCTTTGACGAGATTATCGAGGTGGCGCGCCACGGCCTACGTATTGCCAGCGATCGTTCTGCAATTGGCTACCTGTTCTATCGCTTGGCGTTTGCCTATTGGAATTGCGATCAGCTCGACCTAGCGCTGGCTTGTTACCGTCTAGTGCCGCGCGGCGAGGAGTCGGGCAGCAGCGCGCTGGAAGAAATGCAGGGCCTTATGAACGAGATGGGCGTCAGCGAGCCTCCGACGTTCGAAGAAGCGGTTGAGACCATCCACAAGGCTGGACTCGAGCTGCCGCCAGTGTCCGCCGTGACGAATCAGCTGGCAGATGCCGCTGTTCAACTGGTCGACAACGGCTTCTTTTTCCTGGCACGCGGTTGCATCTTCCAAATGTGGCGCACTATGGGCAACGACGAGCTCGGCTCCCTCAACCGCTCGCTGGGGTAGGGGCGATATAGAGGGGCCGCACCGCGCTATTTGTATCGGCGCGGGCGGGAGGACCCGGCAGGATCGGTAAGGCATAAAGCCGCCGAGCCTGCTAAAACTGTTAAACTCTGCTAAAGTTGCTAAACTTTGTTAAAGTTGTTAAAACTAGCAGAGGAGGGCAGAATGACGAAAGCTGTTAACCCCTTTAAGCCAACGGCGGGCATGAATCCGCCTGAGCTTATCGGACGGGACACTGTTTTGGATGACTTTGCCGAGGCTCTTGAGAATGGTCCTGGTGCCCCCGATCGACTCATGCGCATCTCGGGCGTCCGAGGCACAGGTAAAACGGTGCTCCTTAATGCATTGGGTGACCTTGCACGCAAAAAAGGATTCGAGGTCGTTGACGTTGCCTCCAATGCTGGTTTTTGCAATAGAATCCTCGAGGCTCTGCAGCGAAACGTTCGTCTTGAATCAATCTCGATTTCCCCGTCGATTTTAGGGGTCAGCCTTGGCTCCATGGAGATGTCGAAGTCGGCCTCTCATCTGGGCGAGGCGATGTACGATGCTGCGAAGCGCGGTGGTCTGCTCATTACGCTCGACGAGATCCAGGATGCCTCAACTGAGGAAATGCGCGAGCTAGGCAATGAGATGCAGCTCTTGATCCGCCAAGGAGCGAATGTCGCTTTCGCTTTCGCCGGGCTGCCGACATCGGTAGATGGCGTGGTGGTGGATGATACGTTGACGTTCCTTCAGCGAGCCAAACATGTTGAACTTACTCGGCTTTCCGATTTTGAAGTTGGCGGATCGTTTGAGGATACGATGAGACGAGCGGGCAAGGAGCTCGACAAAGGTGCCGCTGAGCTATTAACAAAAGCTTCGGCAGGCTATCCCTTTATGGTCCAGCTGGTCGGATATTACGCTTGGCAGGTTGCTGCGCGCAGTGGGGCGGAGAGCGTGAGCGAAGAGGCGGCTCGTAAGGGTATCCAGGCGGCTCTTGATAGCTTTAATGCTATGGTGATTGCCCCAGCGCTGCGCAGGGTGTCGGAACGGCAGTTTCAGTATCTCGCGGCGATGGCTCAATGCGAGGGCGTCGATATCGCCAACGGCGATATCGCCAAGAAGATGGGTTTGTCGGCGAACAAAGTTGGGTCATATCGCAAGCGTCTGATCGATGCGGGGTTGATTGAGCCCGCGGGCTATGGCTGTGTTTCGTTTGCAATTCCGTACATGCGCGATTATCTGTTGGAGACCGTTCGAGAGGACTAATAAAGAATGGGCTGTCCGCGCTGTCGCTGGGGCCGTCCTTGTATCTTTGTCTCAACCTGTAACATCTGGAGGGGATTACGGCCTGCAGATGTTACAGGTTGAGATGATTGACTGAGACGTTTACTGGTAAAAGAGAGGTAAAAGAGGAAACGCCTCAAAATTCCCCTTGCCCAACTTCGGCTGTTTGGTTACTATAGAACGGCTGTTACGGAGAGCTGACCGAGAGGCCGAAGGTGCTCGCCTGCTAAGCGAGTATGCCCCAAAAGGGCATCTGGGGTTCGAATCCCCAGCTCTCCGCCAGTAAGACTTTAAAGAAGGGTTCCGAAAGGGGCCCTTTTTTAGTTGAACCACGTTAGCTGGGGATTCGAACCCGAGAGGGCACGGGCGTTAAGCAAACGCGAAAGCGTTTGTAGCCCGTGGGAGAAAAGCTGCCAGGCTTTGAAGCCGGAGGGCATGCGCAGCGTGCCCGGACATCCCCAGCTCTCCGCCAGTACGAATTTGAAGAAGGGTCCCATTTGGGGTCCTTTTTTATTATCAAGAATGGCGGCTGGGGATTCGAACCCTCAAAAAGGAGGCATCCTTTCGGACGCCTCCTTTCAGTGGACTTATTATTCTTGCGCCCTACATCTCAGGAGCCTTGGCGACGGTCTCGCTTTCTGCCGTGAGTGGGCGGTTGTCGATGCGGCGGCCCAGGCGGTCGAGCTTCACGAGCAGCCACTCGATGGGATTCGGCCCCGAGCCTTCCTCGTCGGCGACCAGGTCCATGACGGCGATCTTGGTGCCGTCCTGCTTGAGTGTAACGCTGCCCACCTTGTCGCCCACATGCACCGTGCCCGAAAGATCGTCGTAGCTAACCTTTTCGGTCACCTCGCCGGCAAGAGAAAACACGGTCGCTTGCGCCGTGGGATCGGCGAGCGTGGCGTCGATTGTCTTATCCGTCCAGTCGGTTTGACTAATGCGCGCCATAAGCGGGTTGCCGTTGGCGGTCTTTTCTTGCGTGTTGGCGATTGCGACCGTCACCTTGTGGTCGTAGTACCAGTTGGCAAGGGTGGCGGTATCGGTAAAGCGCTGATCGGTGGTGGTGGAGTTCAAAATAACGGTGTAGATCTCGTCGCCGTCGCGGTTGTAGGCGCTCGTAAAGCAATAGCCCGCGTCGTCGGTGGTGCCGGTCTTGCCGCCGATGTTGCCATCTTGGCCCAGCAAATAGTTATGCGTGTCCATGGAATGCGAATGGTCGGTGCCGTCGGCGCCCGTGACTTCGATCCAGGAATCCTCGCTCGCTACGACCTCGCGGATCGTGTCGTTTTTCATGGCCTCCTGCATCATCAGCGCTACGTCGTGTGCGGTTGAGTGCATATTGCCAGCCCACTCATCAAAGTCCAGACCATGCGGGTTTTCAAAAAGCGTACCGGTGCAGCCGAGCTTCTTAGCGCGCTCGTTCATGGCCTTCACAAATGTGGCCTCGGCGTCTTTGGTCTTAGGGTCGATTTTCTTGCCCACATATTCGGCGAGCACGATGGCGGCGTCGTTGCCCGAGGGAATCATCAGGCCGCGCAGTGTCTGCTCCACGGTAAGCTCGTCGCCTTCGAGCAAGCCGGCGGTCGAATTACCCACGGTGGCTGCGGCGTTGCTCACCGTGACCTTCTCGTCCATCTTGCAATTCTCGACGGTTAGGATTGCGGTCATGACCTTGGTGATCGAGGCAATCTTGACCTGCTCATCGGCGCCGCGCCCATAGTAGACGGTGCCGTCTTTGCCCATGACGAGGGCATTGGTCGCATCGATATCGGGCAGGTTTTCGGCCGTGATGCCGCGCGCATCGGCGGTTTTGCCGCAAACATTGTCGGTCGTGAGCACTTGGGCGCCGGCGACGGTGGGCGCGCCAGCGGCAAGGGCGATAGCGCAGACAAAGCCGGCGGCAAGCTGGGCTGAGCGCTTTGCAAAAGAGGTGAGGGACTTCACAGATTTCGCTTTCGACGGGATGGTCTCTTCTGAAACTAGAGTATATCGTTTGCCGGCGTCGGCGATCATCGCGTGCGCGCTTGGCCCACATCCGCACCCGAACGGGCACAAGGGTGCTTAAGGCCGACTTAATCACCCACGCTTGTTGTGTGTGGCGTGCGTCGCCTCAGGCATAATGGAGCGCGAGAGGAGCACGCATGAACGAGCGCATTTTGGTAGTTGATGACGAGAAGGCCATCGCCGACTTGGTTGGCATCTACCTTACAAAAGAGGGCTTTGATGTCCAGATTGCCTATAGCGGGGCCGATGCTGCCAAGGCGATTTTGGAGCAGGAGTTCGATCTGGCGCTGCTTGATGTCATGCTGCCCGATATCGATGGGTTTGAGCTGCTGCGTACGATCCGTTCCAGCCATACCTATCCCGTGATCATGCTGACGGCGCGCGATGCCCAGCAAGACAAGATCGGGGGCCTTTCGCTTGGCGCGGACGATTACGTGGTTAAGCCGTTCCGTCCGCTGGAGCTCATCGCGCGCGTGCACGCTCAGCTTCGCCGCTACACCAGCTACGGTAGCCGTGCACAGGCGGCCGAGTCGCCGACCATTCAGCTCGACGGCTTGGAGATCAACCGCGATGCTCGTTCCGTGACAGTGGACGGTTCACCGGTTCGCCTCACGCCAACCGAGTATTCAATCTTGCTGTATCTGGTCGAGCATCGCGGCAGCGTGGTGGCCGTGGAGGACCTGTTCCGCGCGGTGTGGAACGAGGACTTTATGCCCGGCTCCAACAATACGGTGATGGTGCACATTCGCCACTTGCGCGAAAAGATCGGCGACGACGCACAAAAGCCGCGCTTTATCAAAAACGTCTGGGGCGTCGGCTACCTCATCGAATAACGCTTTTCGCTTGTGAGGATCTTGATATGACAAAAGACGATAGGCAAGCGTTCGAGGTGCCCGATCGACTCTTTGAATACGTGAGGTCAGTCGTCGACAACCGCGCGCTTGCAACGGTGCTGCTCTTTTTGCTGAGCCTGCTGCTGATTGGCATCGATAACATCGCTGGAATCTTGGCGGTGCTGCTTGTTGGCTTTTTGCTGATCGATCGATTTGAGATCGTGTGCCGCTGCGTGGTGATTGGCGGCGCCGCGTGGGCCATGACGTTGGCGATTGGCGCCATGGCGCTCGGCGGCATCGAAGGGCCGGTGTTGTTCGATGCCGGCTTTGTATTCAACATGCTTGGCTTTGTGCTGGCGCTTGCCGCGTGCGTGCTGTTCTTGTGCGGCCGCGCCCTGTACTACCAGGGCTATGAGCAGGGCGAGCAGCATGCCGATTGTGTGCTGGCTGCTCGTATTCAAGATCGCCTGATCGATCACCCCGACACCTGGGACAACATCGACGGCGACTTCTTGGAGGTCGAGGGCGCCCTTAACCGCGTGCGTGACCGTGAGCGCAAGGTGCAGCAAGCTCTGCGTGACGAGTCGCATCGCAAGGACGATTTGGTCACGTACTTGGAACATGACCTACGCACCCCGCTTGCCAGTGTGGTGGGCTATCTTTCGCTGCTGCAAGAGGCTCCCGAGCTGCCGGTTGAGCAACGTGCGCACTTTACGGGCGTGGCGCTCGACAAGGCGCACCGGCTCGATACGCTCATCGAAGAGTTCTTCGATATCACGCGCTTTGACTTCCACGATATCGTGCTCACGCGCGGCTATGTTGATCTGGGGTTGCTGCTGGCTCAGGTGGCTGACGAGTTCTATCCCATCCTCAACGAGCAGCATAAGGAAGCCCAAGTTGATATTCGCGAGGACCTGACGGTGCTCGTGGATGGCGACAAGATGGCTCGCGTGTTCAACAACATCATGAAAAACGCTATTGCCTATAGCTATGAGGGCTCGACCATCACGATCGAGGCCAGACGCCGGGACGACGGTGGCGTGCGCGTGCGCTTTATCAATCAGGGCGATCCCATCCCTGAGGCAAAGCTCAAGGTGATCTTTGAGAAGTTCTATCGCCTGGATGCGGCGCGTGCGACCAATCGCGGCGGCGCTGGACTGGGGCTTGCCATCGCCAAGGAGATCGTATGCGCGCACGGCGGTACCATCGCATGCGAATCGACGCCCGAACACACGATATTCACCATCGAGCTGCCCGCCGCATAGCCAGCGTGCCCTTACAAACACTTGACAATGTGCTCACGTGCGTATGAGCCACGATTCCTACTATCGATACTGCTGAATTGATATCGATATGGAGGTATGCGGTATGACGGCTGCTGCGGCGATGGAGCCTACAGAGCTTGAGGAGCTCATGGAGGCGCAGGCTGAGGCCGCGCACGAGCGCGAGGTTGGGGATGCGACTCGCCCCACGGCAGAGGATCTTGCCGCCTCGCCGACGCGCATCGACGTCGAGGGCCTCGACCTGTTCTATGGCGACCATCATGCGCTCAAGGACGTGAATATCAAGATCCGCGACAAGCAGATCACCTCGTTCATCGGGCCTTCGGGCTGCGGAAAGTCAACGTTGCTGCGCTGCTTTAACCGCATGAACGACGGCATCAAGGATTGCCGCATCGAGGGCAAGATTGCGCTCGATGGTCAAGATATCCTGGGCGATTACGACATCTGCCGCCTTCGCCAGCGCGTGGGCATGGTGTTTCAGCGCCCCAACCCGTTTCCCATGAGCATCTACGACAACGTCGCGTACGGTCCTCGCGGCATGGGAGTGCGTGACCGCGTCGTGCTCGATGAGCTGGTCGAGGACTCCCTGCGTCGCGCTGCCCTGTGGGACGAGGTCAAGGACAAGCTCAAAGAGTCGGGCCTGGGTCTTTCGGGTGGACAGCAGCAGCGCCTGTGCATCGCCCGCGCGCTTGCCGTGCAGCCCGACATTCTGCTGATGGACGAGCCGACCTCGGCACTCGACCCTGTGTCGACGCTGGTGGTTGAGCAGCTGGCCTGCGAGCTCAAGGAGACATGCACGCTCGTGGTCGTGACGCACAACATGCAGCAGGCCGCGCGTATTTCCGATTCGGTCGCGTTTTTCTTGCTGGGTGAGTTGGTGGAGCACGCGCCCACCGCGCAGCTCTTTAAAAATCCGACCGATCCGCGCACGGCGGATTATTTGACGGGACGTTTTGGCTGATACAATCTAGTAAAGGTACCTTTAGGGTTAAGATGCGGTCATGCCGGCCGCAAAGGGGTTCAACATGATCTATTACGTCGAGGACGATGACAACATCAGGGATTTGACGGTCTACGCGCTGCGCAAGCAGGGGATCGAGGCCGAAGGCTTTTCGTGCGACGGTGAGTTTAAAGCTGCCGTGGCGCGACGGGTACCCGATGCCGTCCTGCTCGACATCATGCTGCCCGATACCGATGGCTTGGCGATTATGCGTCGCCTGCGTGCCGATCGCCTGACGGCGACGGTGCCCATCATGATGCTTACCGCCAAGGACACCGAGCTCGACAAGGTGATGGCGCTCGATGGCGGTGCCGATGATTACCTGACTAAACCCTTCTCGCTCATGGAGCTCGCCAGCCGCTGCCGCGCACTGCTGCGTCGCGGCGGCATGGTCAAACAGGCAAGCGATGTACTCAGCGTGGGCGACATCGTGCTCTCGCCCAGTCATCGCGAGGTGACCGTTGCCGGCGAGCCGCTTAAGCTCACCCTGCGCGAGTTCGACCTACTCGAGTACCTCATGCGCAAGCCCGGCGTGGTCTTTACCCGCGAGTCGTTGCTGCAGAGCGTGTGGGGCTGGGACTTCGACGGCGGTTCGCGCACCGTTGACGTGCACGTGCAAACGCTTCGCCAAAAACTGGGCGAGCATGCCGGCGCCATCGAGACTGTGCGCGGCGTGGGCTACCGCTTGGCCGAGCCTTCTGCCGGTGATGGTGCCGAAGGTGACGACACCGCGCCCGCCGCATCGGAGGAGTAACCCGTGGTCTTCGCCCCCCAGGGAAAACATACGCTGTCGCACCGCGTTTTTGTGACGATCTTTGTCTGCGCCATGGCGGTTATCGTGGCGTTTACGGTGCTGGGTGCGTTCTTTGTGCAAAACACCTTGGCGGATGCCACGAGTGCCAATCTGGCGCAGGAAACCGAGCTCATTGCTGCCGCCCTCGACGAGCAGCAGGAGCCCATCCCGTTCTTGCGTAGCCTCGATCGCGAGGACTTGCGCATCACGCTGATTAACAAGGATGGATCGGTTGCCTACGACAACGAGGCGTCGCCTTCCACACTGCCCAACCATGGCGATCGCCCCGAGGTCATCGAGGCCTTTGAGAGTGGTTTGGGTTCCGCGGAGCGCGCAAGCTCTACGCTCGACGAGATTATGCTGTATCGCGCCGTCGCCCTTGATAACGGCCAGGTTGTCCGCTTGGCGCAGGCCCAGCCTGGCGTTGCGGCGATTTTACTGTCGATGGTGGCGCCGATGCTGCTTATCGCAGCAGCGGGTGCGGTACTCTCGTTTTTTATGGCGCGTCGCGAGTCCCGTGCCATCATCGCGCCGTTGCAAGAGGTGGATTTGGACCACCCATGCCGTAGCTATGAGCACGCCTATGCCGAGATGGTCCCCATGCTTGAGCGTATCGAGTCGCAGCGCCAGGAACTCAAGCGCCAAATGGCGGTGCTGGCGGACAACGACCGTATGCGCCGCGAGTTCACGGCGAATATCACCCATGAGCTCAAGACGCCACTTACGGCGATTTCGGGCTATGCCGAGCTCATTGCAAACGGCATGGTCGAGGGCGAGGACGACCTGCGCAACTTTGGCGGTCGCATCTATCGTGAGGCGGGCCGCTTGGCAGCGCTTGTCAACGACATCCTTACGCTGTCTAACTTGGACGAGGCCGAGCGTGCAACTGAGGGCGAGGCGGTGCCCATTGGGTCCACGGAGCCTATTGAGCTCTCGCGTGCCATCTACGCGGTTGAGCAGCGTCTTGAACAGGTCGCCCGTCAGGCGAATGTGACGATAAGTCATGAGACCAAGCCTGTGGTCATCGAGGGCGTGTCGCGCTTGATTGATGAGCTCATCTATAATCTGGCAAGCAACGCCATCCGCTACAATCGACCCGGCGGTACGGTTACGCTGCAGTGCGGCACCAACGACGAAGGCCATCCGTTCCTTGCGGTCGCCGACACGGGAATCGGTATCGCGCCTGAAGAACAGGGCAAGGTATTTGAGCGGTTCTATCGCGTGGACAAGAGTAGGTCCAAGGCACGTGGCGGAACCGGTCTGGGGCTTGCCATTGTCAAGCATGCGGCCCTGTATCATCACGCCACGCTCGATCTGTCGAGCGAGTTGGGCGTGGGAACCACCATTACGGTGACGTTTCCCATACAGCAGGACGAGCCATTCGCATAGCGATACAACATAGATATTGGTAGACGCCGCATTTGACTTTCGGGTGCGGCATTGTTGTGCAATTTTACGATTGCTTCCGACATTTTTACAGGAGAGCCTGTTTCTTATGTATAGAGTTTGGTCTCGGTAAAAAGATGCGATAACATACGGACAGTTTTGTCAATCCGAACTGGGGAAATGAAAGGCAAGCTGCATGACCCTTCTCGAACTGTTCCAGCTGCTCAAAAAGCACCTTCAGCTGGTCATCACCCTTCCGGTGGTCTGCGCGATCGCCATGGGCATCGTGTCCTTCGCTGCGATGGACAACACCTATACCGCGACGACGAGCATGTACATTCTCGCCAAGACTGACGATAGCGGTCAGATGAGCTACAACGATCTCTCGGCGAGCCAGATGCTTTCCAACGATATCGCCACGCTGCTGGATAGCGATAGCGTTAAGAGTGGCGCCGCCAAGGAACTGGGCCTCACCGATCTGGATGACTACAAGGTGTCTGTTTCCTCCGAGACCACCACGCGTGTCATTACGCTTTCGGTTACCGGCACCGATGCCAAGGAGACGGCTGAGGTCGCAAAGGCCATAGCTAGCTCGGTGAGTACGGTCGCTCAGAACGTCGGCGCTGCCCAGAGCATCAACGTTATCGACGAGGCTAAGACCCCCGAAGCCCCCAGCGGCCCCAAGCGTATGCTGTACGTTGCTGTCGCGTTCCTCGCGGGCATCTTTATCGCAGTTGCCTATGTCGTTTTGGCAGACATGCTCAACACCCGCATCCGCGGTGCAGAAGAGGCAGAAGAGCTCCTGGGTATTCCCGTTGTTGGCCGAATTCCGGCTATGAAAGGTGGTAAATAGGCATGGCTAAGGCAAAGAACACCGATAAGCTCGTTGTACAGAATGCCGCCAAGACCCTTCTGGCCAACATCCGCTTTGCGAGCGTGGACGACCCCATTCGCACCATCACCGTTACGTCCTCGATTCCCAACGAGGGCAAGTCTACGGTTTCCATCAACCTTGCCCAGGCTATCGCCACCAGCGGCAAGAGCGTCCTGCTGGTCGAGGCTGATATGCGTCGCAGATCCCTTGCCGATATGCTCGGCGTCCGCTCCCGCGGCGGACTCTATGCAGTCCTTTCCGAGCAGGTTTCTATTGACCAGGCGATTGTCGAGACGGGTCAGAAGAACTTTTACTTCCTCGATGCCGAGCCGCATATTCCCAATCCTGCCGACATCATCGTCTCTCACCGCTTTGCGAAGCTGGTAAAGGCACTGTCCGCCAAGTTCCAGTACGTCATCTTCGACGCTCCCCCGGTCGGCACCTTCATCGATGCTGCCGAGATCGCGAGTCTGACCGACGGTGCGCTTTTTGTCGTGCGTGAGGATTTCACCAAGCGCGAGGAGGCGCTCAACGCCATCGGTCAGCTTAAGAAGTCCGAGAAGGTCAAGCTCATCGGTACCGTTATGAACTACTGCGAGACCGAGACCAGCGAGTACTACTACTCCTACTACACCAAGGACGGTAAGAAGGTGAAGAAGGGCTCCGACGATCAGGGGACTTCCAAAAAGGGCATCTTCACCAACCGAGCAAACGTTTAGTTGATTAAGGCTGACCTATGCGTGACATTCATTGCCATATCTTGCCGGGTGTAGACGACGGCGCCGCCGATCTCGATGAGAGCTTGGCGATGCTCGAGGCTGCCAAGCGGGCCGGTGTAACCAGAATCGTTTGCACTCCTCACTGCCGTGATCCCTATTTTGATTACGACAAGATGTGGGATGCCTTTGAGCTGCTGCGTGATAACGCTGACGGTTTTCCGCTCCAGATGGGCTTCGAGGTCAACCATCGAAAGCTCGTTGAGCTTGGTATCGATGCCGCGGAGCACTTGCATTTCGATGGGACCAACGAGTTTCTGCTCGAACTTTCGACGCATGCCGATGCGTATGCGTTTAGAGAGTACGAGAACACGATTTACGACTTGCAGTGCCGTGGCTACCAGGTGATCATCGCTCATCCTGAGCGCTATCGTGCGGTTCAAAAGGATGTAAGCGTGGCGGAGCGTCTGGTCGATATGGGCTGCAAGCTGCAGGCTTCGGCGGACTTTATTGCCGGCGGTCGCTTTGGTCGCGAGAAAAAGCCGGCACAGCGCCTGTTCGATCAGAACCTGTACAGCTTCATCGCGAGCGATGCCCATAACGTGGGTCATTACGAATGCCTGGCGAAGGCTCGCGCGAAGTTTAGCGTGCGCGGAGCTCATTTTCGCTAATATCTGTCCCTAACGTTCGCATTGAATGAAAGGGCAGCCATGGATATTCAACTTAAGACGGGATGTTTTGATGACGCGGCGTTGGTGCGCCGCGTCGTTTTTATAGACGAGCAGGGCTACGAGAATGAGTTCGACGCTATCGACGAGGATCAGAACTGCATTCATGTGACGCTCTATGTAGACGGCGAGCTTGCCGGTTGCTCGCGCGTGTTTCCCGAAGAGCTTGAGCGCGTGGCTGACGCAGAGACCCCGGTGTTGCCGGCATGCGACATGGACGAAGGCGTTGCGGCGGGGGAGACCTACATTATGGGGCGCGTCGCCGTGCTGCCGGCTATGCGTCGTCGCGGACTGGCGAGTGCGATCGTCGAGGCCAGTGCTTCGTGTGCACGCGATGCCGGCGCTAAGCTTATTAAGCTGCATGCGCAGGAATACGTGCTGCCGCTCTATGCAAAGGCGGGCTACACGCAAATTGCCCCGGTAGATTACGAAGACGAGGGCCAACCCCATGTCTGGATGGCCAAGCGCGTAGATGGCAGATAGGGACGTTCCTTTTCTGCCGGCAGTTGGGGACACTCCTTGGTAATTGGTGCATCGGAGCGCTTAGACATACAGTTTTTCGATTCCGTATGTATATATGCGCGCTAATGGGTTATAAAATCTAAGTCTGAACATAGCAGGTCTGCGATACGGCTCGGGCAACCGGGCCGTTTTTGCGGACGGGGGTAGCGCGAAAGGACTGCACATGCGTCAATTTAAGACCGAGAGCAAAAAACTGCTCGACCTTATGATCAACTCCATCTACACCAATAAGGAAATCTTCCTGCGCGAGCTTATCTCTAACGCGAGCGACGCCGTCGACAAGCTCAACTTTAAGAGCCTGCAGGACCCGAGCGTCAAGATCAACCAGGGCGACCTAGCTATTCGCGTCTCCTTTGATAAAGACGCCCGCACCATTACTATCTCGGATAACGGCATTGGCATGACCGCCGAGGAGCTCGAGCGCAATCTGGGCACCATCGCCCATTCCGGCTCCGAGGAGTTTAAGACCGAGAATGCCGAGCAGCAGGGCTCCGATGTCGACATCATCGGTCAGTTTGGCGTGGGCTTCTACTCGGCCTTTATGGTCGCCAGCCATGTGAAGGTCGTCAGCCGCGCCTATGGCGAGGATGTTGCCCATGTGTGGGAATCCGACGGTCTTGAGGGCTACACCATCGAGGACGGCGAGCGCGCCGAGCACGGTACCGATGTCATCCTGACGCTGCGCGAGAACGAGAAGCTCGATGCCGACGGCGAAGCCGAGACCTACGATCGCTTCCTGACCGAGTGGGGCCTCAAGAGCCTGATTCAGCAGTACAGCAACTATGTGCGCTACCCGATCCAGATGATGGTGTCCAAGAGCCGCCAGAAACCCAAGCCCGAGGATGCCGGCGACGATTACAAGCCCGAGTACGAGGACTACCAGGAGCTCGAAACCGTCAACTCCATGACGCCGATCTGGAAAAAGCGCAGCTCCGACGTTGAACAGAAGGATTACAACGAGTTCTACAAGTCCACGTTCCACGACTTTGACGATCCGGCACGCACTATCAGCTTCCATGCCGAGGGTACGCTCGAGTACGACGCCCTGCTATTTGTGCCGGGTCGCGCGCCGTTCGATCTGTACAGCAAGGACTACGAGAAGGGCCTGTCGCTCTATAGCTCCAACGTGCTGATTATGGAGAAGTGCGACGACCTGCTGCCCGACTACTACAACTTTGTTCGTGGCGTCGTGGATTCCGCCGACGTGTCGCTCAACATCTCGCGCGAGACGCTGCAGCAGAACCGTCAGCTTAAGGCCATCGCCAAGCGTGTGGAAAAGAAGATTACCGCCGACCTTGAGGACATGCGTGACAACGACCGCGAGGCCTACGAGAAGTTCTTTGAGAACTTTGGCCGCGGCCTTAAGTACGGCATCTACTCGAGCTATGGCATGAAGGCCGATGAGCTTGCCGACCTGCTGCTGTTCTGGTCTGCCAAGGAGCAGAAGATGATCACCCTTGCCGAGTATGCCAAGGGCATGCCCGAGGGCCAGAAGGCAATCTACTATGCCGCCGGCGATTCGCGCGAGCGTCTGGCCAAGATGCCCGTCGTGAAGGGCGTGCTCGACCGCGGCTACGATGTACTGCTGCTGACGCAGGACGTGGATGAGTTCACCTTCCAGGCCATGCGTGAGTACGTGGCTGCCGATATGCCCAAGGTCTACGAGGATGACGCTGCTCGCGAGGCTGCCGAGAAGGCAGTTGCCGATGGTGCCGAGCCTGAGGTCGAGGATCGTCACCTGGAGCTTAAGAACGTCGCGACCGGTGATCTTGACTTGGCGACCGATGACGAGAAGAAGGAGGCCGAGGACGCCACCAAGGAGAACGAGGACCTCTTTAACGCTATGAAGGAGGCGCTCGGCGACAAGGTCGAGAAGGTTGCCGTCTCCGCGCGCCTGACTGACGCTCCCGCCTGCATCACCACCGAGGGTCCGCTTTCGCTCGAGATGGAGAAGGTGCTTCAGAAGGGTCCCGAGGGCGCGCCCGACGGTATGCCCAAGAGCCAGCGCGTGCTCGAGCTCAACGCTAAGCACCCGGTCTTCGCCAAGCTCGTCGCTGCCCAGAAGGCGGGCGATGCCGACAAGATTAAGCAGTACTCCGGCCTGCTCTACGACCAGGCCCTGCTCGTCGAGGGCATCCTCCCCGAGGACCCCGTAGCCTTCGCGGCAGCTGTTTGTAACTTGATGTAGTTAGCAAGTTACGCGGTTCTACGAACCGCGTAACGGCTCGACGCTGCCCTCAGTTCCGCCGTTCTAACGAACGGCGGACCAGTCGACGCTGCGCGGGCGCCAGAGCGACAACTTGTCATTCAAAGAGGACGGCATGACCAGAAGGTCTATGCCGTCCTCTTTTCATGCCAATTTGTTCGCTCTGGCGCCCGCTCGCTGGCATTGCCAAAACATCGACGTTGCCGTGGTCCTAAGTAGTCATTGGGGACGTTTTTGTTTGACTAGTCGTTTAAGAACGTCCCCGATGACTATTTGAATTGCTAATTTGTGCGGGTTGTGGTTTTGTGACCTGCTGAAATTTAGGATACTGTACATCTGTACGTTAACTCATCTTCGTAGTATATTGCTACCCGCAAAACTCAACACCATTGTGCTTTGAGACGTTAAAGCGCCTACTACAATGGTTGTCGATAGTACGATTCGATTTAACGACAGGATGGATGGTCCAAGCGTGAGTCTCGGCAGCAAACTATCCAATGCAAAGGTGTCCTTTGCGATCTTTAAGCGCGACATCAAGCGACTGCTTGTGAACCCCGTCGCCCTGGTGGTTACCCTAGGCGTGTGCGTTATTCCCTCGCTGTATGCCTGGTACAACATCGTGGCAAACTGGGATCCGTATGGAAACACCCAAGGCATCAAGATTGCTATCGCCAACAACGATCGAGGCACCCAAAACGACTTGGTGGGTGAGCTCAACGCTGGCGACAAAGTGGTCGACCAGCTCAAGGAGAATCATCAGTTGGGCTGGACGTTCGTCGACTCGACGGCCGATGCCAAGGAGGGCGTCGAGAGCGGCGAGTACTATGCCGCTATCGTGATTCCCAAGAACTTCTCGGATAACCTGGTTTCGATGCTCGACGGCAACTACCATCAGCCCAAGCTCACGTACTACGTCAATGAGAAGAAGAGCGCCATTGCGCCCAAGGTTACCGATACCGGTGCAAACACCATCGAGGAGCAGATCAACTCGGAATTTGTCTCTACGGTAGGCAAGACTGTTGCCGGTATCGCCAAGGATGCCGGTGTCGATTTAAAGGACAAGGCAACCCAGACTCAGGACTCGCTGGCAAGTTCGGTGTCCGAGGCGTCCGACACCTTGGGCGAGGTGCGCGATTCGATTGGCGATATGAATGCCGCCATCGATAAGACGAGTGGCGCTATCGCCTCGGCTGATGCGGCACTTGCCGGCTTGCAAGGCCAGGCACCGTCGCTGACGCAGGCGATCTCCCAGGGCAACGACCTGCTGAGCGAAGCTCGCACCACGGCGGGCAACTCTATCGCCTCGCTCTCCAAGGCGCTCTCGGAAGGCAGCCTTGCGCTCACCAAGACGTCGGCCTCTGCGAACGCTGCCATCGGCAAGCTGACGGGCGCGGTCACATCTACGACCACCCGTATCGACAACTCGCTCGAGTCTCTTCAAGCGACGATCGACCACAATAAGGCCGTTATCGGGCACTTGGAGATTCTCGCCAATGACACGTCGACAGGTTCCGAGGAAATTGACGCGCGCATTTTATCGACCATCGATTTGCTTCGAGAGCAGAATGAAAAGCTTCAGAGCATCAAGGACGGTCTGTCCGCGCAGTCGAGCGCCATGGCGAATGACGCAGCGGCTGTTTCGGGTGCCAGTGACGCTATCAATAACGCAATTCATACCGGTGCGACCAACCTTGGCCAAGCCCAGACGGACTTGGGCCAAAACGCGCTGCCGAAGGCCTCGAGCGCGCTCGACTCTTTTGCTGCCGTTTCGGGCGACCTGACCGGTATCGTTTCGGGTATGACACCTACACTTGCAAATGCGCGCGGCACGTTGGCGCAGCTTAGCGCTACGCTCGGCCAGGCCAAGACCACGCTGTCCCAGACCGATTCCTCGCTTGCCAAGGTCCAGGACAAGCTTGCAACCGCCGCCAATGACATCGCGGCGCTGCAGACCTCCGAGTCCATGGGCGAGCTGGCCGATCTGATGGGCGTCGATGTCAATGACGTGGCAGATTTCATGGCGTCTCCGGTTGAGTTGACGTCCAAGTCAATCTATCCGGTCAAGAGCTTTGGCTCGGGCATCGCTCCCTTCTACACCAATCTGGCGCTTTGGGTGGGCGGCTATGTGCTCATCGCCATTTACAAGCTCGAGGTCGACCGTGAAGGTGTTGGCAGCTTTACGGCGCGCCAAGGCTACTTTGGCCGCTGGTTGCTCATGGTGATCCTGGGCGCGTTGCAGGCCATCATCGTTACGGTAGGCGATCTGGTGATTGGCGTGCAGTGCGTCAGCCCGCTGCTGTTCGTGCTGGGCGGCATCGCCATTTCGTTCACCTACGTCAATATCATCTATGCGCTGTCCACCACGTTTAAGCATATCGGCAAGGCTATCGGCGTCATTCTCGTCATCGTGCAGATCCCGGGTTCGTCGGGCATGTACCCCATCGAGATGATGCCCGGCTTCTTCCAGTGGCTGCACCCGCTGCTGCCCTTTACCTACGGCATCAATCTGCTGCGCGAGACGGTCGGCGGCATGTATTCGTTCAACTACCTGTTTAACCTGTGCATTCTGGGCGTGTTCTTGATCGTGGCGCTCTTTATCGGCCTGCAGCTGCGTCCGCTGCTGCTCAACCTTAACCTGCTCTTTGATAAACAGCTCTCCACGACCGGTATGATGATTTGCGAGTCCAACGACCTGCCGCGCCAGCGCTACTCGCTGCGCACGGCCATGCGCGTCATGCTCGATTCCGATTCGTACCGTCGCGAACTGCTCGATCATGCGGTCGCCTTTGAACATCGCTACCCGTACTACATCAAGGGCGGTTTTGCCGCCGTGGTGGGCGTTCAGGTCCTGCTCTTTGTCCTGTCGACGGTTCTCGATATCGACAATAACGGCAAGATCATCCTGCTTGTCATTTGGATCATCTCGGTTATTGCCATCTGCGGCTGGCTTATCAATATCGAATATATCCGAGCGAGCCTCAATACCCAGATGCGCATCTCGGCGCTTTCGGATGAGGACCTGCGTCGCGAGATGCGCGAACACACGGCCGCCATTCCTGCCGCCCGCCACATGTTTGGCCTCAACGCCAGCGAGCGTGGTGCCAAGGGCGGCGATCAGTCCACGGGCCGCTTGCCGCATATCGGCTCGCACCATAAATCTCAGGGCAGCGACAGCACAGCCACAAATGATGGAGATACCACCGCGCTTGGCAAGCACTCCAAAGGAGGTGAGGCATAAATGAAGAACATCCTGCATCTGTTTAAGCGCGATGTCCAAAACGTGTCTCGCTCCGTGATCGGCTTGGTTGTCGTGATGGGCCTCATTATCGTACCGTGTCTGTACGCGTGGTTTAACATCGCCGGCAGCTGGGATCCGTACGGCAACACCGGCAATCTTAAGATCGCCGTGGTCAACACCGATGAGGGTTACGAGAGCGATTTGATCCCCGTCGAGGTTAACGTGGGCGAAAACGTGACCGCCACCCTACGCGGCAACGAGAGCTTCGATTGGGTTGTGCTCAACAATCGCGAAAAGGCTATCGAGGGCGTTAAGTCGGGCGCGTACTATGCTGCCGTCGTTATCCCCAAAACGTTTAGCGCTGACATGATGACGCTTTTCTCGACCGACGTGAAGCATGCCGATATCGAGTTCTACGAGAATCAGAAGGCCAACGCCATTGCGCAGATCGTGACCGAGAAGGGTTCGAGCGCCGTCCAGAGCCAGGTTAACAAAACTTTTACCGAGACCATTACGACGATCGGTCTTAAGACGGTGTCCAGCCTGCTCGATTACATGAGCACCGACCAGGTCAGCAACTTTATCGCCAACCTGTCCTCGACGCTCGGCGATTCGGTCCAGGACCTGCAGGACGTTCAGGCCAGCGCAACGTCGCTTGCGGGCATTTTGAGCTCCACGTCCGATTCGCTGACGTCGGCGAGCGGCATGCTCAAGCAGACGGGCACGGTCGATGAGTCAACGAAGCAGCTGATGGAGCATGTCAAGAGCGGTATTAGCGATTCCAAGGAAGCGCTGAAGGACGCCAACGACGCCATCAATGCCGCGATTGACGGAAGCGCGGGCTCGTTTGACAACGTGTCCGCCGAGCTTGCGAAGGCATTTGATGCCGCGAATCAACATGTCCACCTTACAGTGTCCCAGCTCAACGATGCCGCGGCGGCGCTCAATACGCGCGCCAAGGATATCGATGAGATGGCCGATCAGCTCCGCAGCCTTGCCGACCAGGTGAGCGATGAGAATTTGAAGGGCGGCCTCAAGTCCGCCGCGACGTCGCTGGACAGAATCGCCGTTGAGTACCGCAACAATGCCGAGGATCTGGCGGCCACCGCGAAGTCTCTCTCCGATAGCATGGCCGAGGTCAACAACTCGCGTGCCGAGGTCGATCAGGCCATCGCCGATGCCAAGGCCGGTATCGCGGGTGCCAAATCCGATTACGATTCCACGTTCTCGGTTAAGGCCAAGGAGCTCAAGAAGACCGTCTCGGGGGTTCTGGATTCACTGAATGGTATTTCGGGCGATCTGGATAGTGCCGTAGACGACCTGACCGACGCATCCGGTTCGCTGGCAAAGGGCCTCTCTAAGGCTGCAAAGCTGGTCAACAAGGCTTCCGATCAGCTGGGCGAGGCGTCGGACAAGATCAGCGCGTTTAAGGACGAGCTCGACGGCGCCTTGATGTCGGATGACCTCGCTACGATCAAGACGATGATTGGCAACGACCCCGAGGGCCTTGCCGTGTCGCTTTCCGGCCCCGTCGCGCTCGACCGCAAGCCGGTCTATCCGATTCGCAATTACGGTTCGGCCATGGCGCCGTTCTACACGATTCTGTCGCTCTGGGTCGGCTCGATCGTACTGGCGGCCATGATGAAGGTCTCGGTTGACGATGAGCTCATCAACGAGCTCATCCCCGTGCGCCTGCACGAGATCTACCTGGGTCGTTACCTGTTCTTTGGCGGTTTGGCCCTGCTACAGGCGACGCTCGTGTGCGCGGGCGACATCCTGTTCTTTGGCATTCAGTGCGACAACCCGCTGCAGTTTGTGTTGGCGGGCTGGGTCGCGAGTCTCGTGTTCTCCAATATCGTCTACACGCTTACGGTGTCGTTTGGCGATATCGGCAAGGCGCTCGCTGTCGTGCTGTTGGTCATGCAGGTCGGTGGTTCGGGCGGCACATTCCCCATCGAGATGACCGGCCCTGTGTTCCAGGCGATCTATCCGTTCTTGCCGTTCACTCACGGTATCAACGCCATGCATGCCGCCATGGCTGGCGCCTACCATATGGAGTACTGGGTTGAGCTGGGTATTCTGGCGAGCTATCTGGTTCCGTCGCTAGCCCTGGGCGTCGTCTTCCGCCGCCCAGTCATCAAAGCCAACGACTGGATCATCGAAAAGCTTGAAAGCACGAAACTTATTTAGTGCAACAGCGTGACATCGACGAAACATCGAGGTTTACTCTGCCGACGCTTTAGTGGGCTGGATTGCGTGGGCTGCTTGGTTGTTGCTACAGTAGCGGGGCGTGCCGGGGGTCCGGTGCGCCCCGTTTTTATTTGACCATGAGGCGGCACGCAGCCATACGCGTGCGGACACCACGCCCAGATTGAGTGTGAGGATGTTCCATGGCCCAATACGCTGCCAACGAAATCGAAAACATGCCCGATAGCCCTGTGGCCCGTGAGGATTTGGGCGCGGGCGGTATTCCCAGGGGCGCCGGCGCACGCTCCCCGCTGTTCTGGAAAGTTTTGCTACTTTCGGTGGCGGTCATCTGGGGCTACTCCTTTACCACTATGAAGGACGCACTCGGCACCATTCCGGTGTTCGAGCTGCTCTATGTACGCTTTCTGCCTGCAGCGTTGGTCATGTTTGCCGTCTTCCACAAGCGCATCACTGCACATTTCAACGCTCGCAATCTGATCGTTGGCCTGAGTATGGGCGTGCTCATGTGGGCGGCCTATGCGTTGCAGACGGTCGGTCTGGCATATACTACGGCGGGCAAGAATGCTTTTTTGACGGGCACGTATTGCATCCTCGTGCCGTTCGCGAGCTATTTTCTGTGCGGAGAAAAACTCACCCGCTATAACCTGGGCGCGGCACTGCTGTGCTTGGCGGGCATTGGCTTGGTGGCGCTCGATAGCGTCGAGTTCAACATCGGTGACGTCATTACGCTGGCAGGCGCGGTCTTCTTCGCCATCCAGATGGCGGTGACCGCCAAGTACGGTCGCAAAATGGACATCAACGTTATCACGTTTTGGATGTTTGTGGGCAACGGCGTGCTGAGCCTGGTTTCGTCGCTGTTATTCGAGACCCAGGCGCCTCTGTCCGTGTGGACGCCGAACTTTATCGGTGTGATGGCGTTTCTCTCGGTGGGCTGCACATGCGTGGCTCTGCTCATCCAAAACGTCGGCCTGGCGCATGTCCCGGCTTCGACGGGCTCACTGCTCCTTTCGATGGAGTCGCCTTCGGGCGTGTTGTTTTCGGTGCTGCTGATGGGGGAGGCGCTCACCTCGCGCCTGCTCGCCGGCTTCGTGCTTATCTTCCTGTCGATTATCTTGAGTGAGACTCACTTCGATTTTTTGCGCAAAAAGCCGCGCCCGCAATTGTAAACAACTTGTTGCGCCGCCCTCCCGGGGCGGCATTTTTTATGCGTCGCCCTTAAAGTTGTACCTTGCACTTTATGCTATCAAAGTGCTTGCTGCAAAAACGTTACTGGAGGGCATCTATGGCACCAGCTCTGTCCGATTTTCAACCGCAACCAGCGCCCAAGGCTACCGCAGCGGCGCAGGCCGCTATCGGTGACGGTCTTGTTGCAGAAGCTCAGACTTTTGCAGACGAGCTTGCTGTGTGGCGACACGATCTACACCAGATGCCCGAGCTGGGTAACAACCTTCCGCAGACGTCCGCCTTTATCCAGGCGCGTCTGGACGAGATGGATATTCCCTATGCCGTGCTTGTCGACCGCTCCTGTGTCGTTGGCCTTATCGGTGCCGGCGCGGCAGCTGCTGCTCGGGGTAACGGTACGTGCACGGACAAGCAGGCCGGTACGGTCATCATGCTCCGCGGCGACATGGATGCCCTTCCCGTTGCCGAGGAATCCGGCGGGCCCTTTGCATCCACCAATGGCTGCATGCATGCTTGCGGTCACGATATGCACGCGACGGCGCTGCTTGGTGCGGCTCGTATGCTCAAGGCCCGCGAGTCCGAGCTTCTCGACGCCAACGCCACGGTTAAGTTGCTGTTCCAGCCGGGCGAGGAAACCTTTGAGGGTGCTCGTGCTGCCATCGTCGACGGTTTGCTGCAGAGCCCACGCCCCCAGGCCGCCTTTGCCATGCATGTCAATAGCCAGTCGCCGCTTGGCCTGGTGCTCTACGGCAGCCCGGCGCTTTCGGGCGTGTACGGTTTTCGCGTCACGCTTCAGGGCAAGGGCGGCCATGGCTCGAGCCCCGAGATCTGCATCGACCCCATCACGGCCGGCGTCCATGTGCATCTGGCGCTTCAGGAGCTCATCTCCCGCGAGGTGCCGGCGGCCAAGGAGGTCGCGCTTACCGTTGGCAAGTTCGCCGGCGGTCAGGCCGCAAATGTCATCCCCGACACTTGTGTGCTCGAGGGAACGCTGCGTGGCTTCGACGTCAAGCTCATGGAGCACCTCAAGACCCGCATCGCGGAGGTCGTCAAAGGCGTTGCCACGACCTATCGTACGCCGGCGACTATCGAGACGCTCTCGGATGTTCCGCCGCTGGTACTCGATGACAATATGACCCAGGCTTCACTTGGCTATGTGGGTGCGACACTGCCCAAGGCCACCTTCCTGCCGCTGTTCCACGCCATGGCGAGTGAGGACTTCGCGTTGATCTCGAGTGAGATCCCGAGTGCGTACTTTACCGTGGGCGCTGCCGTGACTGATACGGACGAGCATTTTGCTCAGCATCATCCCAAGGCACGTTTTAGCGATGCCGAGCTTCCCCTTGGCGCCGCGGCTTATGCGGCAGTCGCTTTGGGCTACATCGCCGACCACCGGTAGCACCCAATCTTGCTACTCGTTTGTTTAAAAAGGAGCAGTATGTCCCAGCAGTGTAAGTTCTTCCCCGGCTGGCTCGTGGTGGCTTCCGGCTTTGTCATCATGGCCACGTGCTACACGATTTTCGTTAACTGCATGAGCCTGTTTCAGCCGCTCGTCGTCAGCGACCTGGGCATCACGCTTGCGCAGTACAACATCTCCAACGCCATCTCCACCGTGGTGAGCGTTATCGGCTCACTTGTGATCGGTCATGTTGCCGATAAAGTAAGCGGTCGCGTTTTGGGCTCCCTCACTGTAATCGCCACCTCTGCCGTTCTTGCCGGCATGAGCCTTGTCGGTGAACTGTGGCAGGTCTACGTGCTCTTTTCTGTTTGCCCCGTTCTGTTTGTGGCCGCCCTGGAAGCCGAATGTATGCTCGTACCATCATTCGGTTTCCAAGGCGGCCACGGGCCTACGAAATGATCCGTTTTCCTCCGTCCCCAGCAGATCATGTGACCCGAAGGGGACGGAGGAAAAGGGATCACAAATAGCGGCGGCGCATCTGGCCGAACGAGTCCCCATACCCTCGTTCGGTCAGACGCGCCGCCGCGTTGCTGCTTTGTGCCGTATAATGTCCACTACCTATGACGCGATACAAAAGAAAGGTGTTTGCCCATGCAGGCACAGAAGGCGGAGGGAACCCGCGACCTTATCGGCGCCGAGATGCGCGCCTGGCAAAAGATGCAGCAGATTGCGGCCAGCGTATTCGAGCCGTTTGGCTTTAAGCCCATCGAGACGCCCGCGATCGAGCAGGTTGACGTGTTTGTCCACGGTATCGGCCAGTCGACCGACGTCGTGCGCAAGGAGATGTTCCGCGTGTTTAGCGGCGCCAACCTGGAGCGCGTCTTTACCGAGGGCACCGACACCAAGCTTAAGCCCAAGCAGCGCCTGGCCCTTCGTCCCGAGGGCACGGCCGGTGTGGTGCGCGCCGTCGTGGAGAACAACCTGGTGCCCCAGGGTTCCACGCCGTTTAAGGCTTACTACGCCGAGGCCATGTTCCGCGGCGAGCGTCCCCAGAAGGGCCGCCTGCGCCAGTTCCATCAGGTGGGCATCGAGTGGCTCGGCGCTCCCGATCCGGCGGCAGACGCCGAGTGCATCATCATGCTCATGGAGTTCTACAAGCGTCTGGGCTTCGATCTTTCCAAGCTCCGTCTGCTCATTAACTCGATGGGCGATCCCCAGTGCCGTCCGGCCTATCGCGAGCAGGTTAAGCAGTTCATTCTCGACCACGCCGACGAGATGTGCGACGAGTGCCGCGAGCGCGCCGAGCTTAACCCGCTGCGCGCCTTCGACTGCAAGAACGACCATTGCCGCGAGATCATGGCCGAGGCTCCGCTGATGGGTGACAACCTGTGCGACGAGTGCCGCGAGCACTACGAGCAGGTCAAGCGCTATCTGGATGCCGCCGGTATCGAGTATGTCGAGGATCCCACCTTGGTGCGCGGCCTGGACTACTACACCCGTACCGTCTTTGAGGTCGAGGCCCCTGGCGCCGGCGTCGGCTCCATCGGCGGCGGCGGCCGCTACGACGGCCTGGTCGAGCTCGAGGGCGGCAAGCCTACGGCCGGCGTCGGCTTCGCCGTCGGTTTTGAGCGCGCCCTGCTGGCCCTACAGGCCTTTGGCGGCGACCTGGGTGCCGATGAGGCCCCGTGCGTCTACGTCGCCAACGCCGGCAAGGAGTTGCGCCAGAACGTCTTCGCCATTACGCAGGAGCTTCGCGCTGCAGGTATCGTGACCGAGGCCGACTACCAGGGCCGTTCGCTCAAGGCTCAGTTTAAGCAGGCCGACAAGGTGGGCGCCAAGCTCATTTTGGTCTTGGGCGGCGACGAGCTTGCCGCCGGCAAGGTCAAGGTGCGCGACATGCAGAGCCATGACGAGGTTCTCGTCGATCTGGCCAATGTGGTCGAGGCGGTTCGCGAGCGCCTGTAGCGCATCTTTTTGAGCTGCGGGCCTGCTAACGTGCCCTGCTCATGGAGAGCGATTGTTACGGGGGTGTTTCGCTTTTATGCGGAATGCCCCCGTTTACGTATGCCGCCCACCGAGAAATACGACCATTTGGGGCAAAAACCCTTGCAATGCAGAAATTACTTTTGTGTGGTAAAGCGCAATCAGTGTCGAAAGTATTTCTCAAGCGCCTATAATGAATACCGCATGTTACGTGCATAGAAGGAGGAATGGGAGGAAACGTGGCTGAGAACCTAAGCAACCAGTCTGTACCCGAAGCCGCGGCGCGCGTCGCTGCCGTGGTCAACCGCCTCGTTAACCGAATCGGCTCGAATGCCGAGTCCAGGGAGCGTCTCGCCGAGATCGAGATCCCCGAGGAGCTGCGCGATAATCTGGCGCTGTTCCTGCGCCTGGAACGTCGTGTGCTTAGCGAGTATGATCCCGAGATCGCGGACCTGTTCGACAAGATTTTGACAGCCGAGATTGTGGTCAATGCTGGCAACCCCGGTAGCCGCGCTGCCGACGAGTCCGTTAACGAACAGGGCGTGCCCACTGCCGACGAGCCCACCGCCGTGGCGTTTCGCGAAGTCGTCGATTTGATTGACAGCCTGCCGCTCGATAAACAGCAGGTCATCGTTCGCGCCTTTACGAGCTTCTTCCACTTGGCAAACCTGTCGGAGGAGAACTACCGTGTGGCGCAGCTGCGCGAGCGCGAGGCCGGCGCATCGACCGATACCGAGGTCGATCCCGCCAACGAACTCACCGTCGCCTATCACCAGTTGGTAAACGAGATGGGCGTCGAGGGTGCCAATGAGCTGCTCGGCAAGCTCGAGTTCCACCCTGTCTTTACCGCACATCCCACCGAGGCCCGTCGTAAGGCCGTCGAGGGCAAGATTCGCCGTATCTCCAACCTGCTGGAGGAGCGTCCGCGTCTGGGCGGCTCCGACCTGGTGGAGAACGAGCGCCATATGCTGCAAGAGATCGACGCCCTGGTACGCACGAGCCCCATCGCGTTAAAGAAGCCCACGCCGGTCGAGGAAGCCGATACCATCATCGACATCTTCGATAACACGCTGTTCGACGTTATCCCCGTCATCTACCGTCGCTTTGACGACTGGGTGCTGGGCGACAAGGCCGGCACCGTGCCGCCGCTGTGCCCGGCGTTCTTCCACCCCGGCAGCTGGATCGGTTCCGACCGTGACGGCAACCCCAACGTCACCGCCAAGGTGAGCCGCGAGGTCGCCGCCAAGTACTTCACCCACATGGTGCTCAAGCTCGAGGACAAGTGCCGCCGCATCGGCCACAACCTCACGCTCGAGGCCACCTACAGCAAGCCTTCTGCCGAGCTCATTAACCTGTGGAACCATCAGGTCGAGATGAGCACCCAGTACACCGCACGTGCTGAGTTGATCTCCGAGCACGAGCCACATCGCGCCGTCATGCTCGTCATGGCCGACCGTCTGAACGCCACCGTCCGTCGCATCACCGACACCATGTACCACAGCGCCGACGAGTTCCTGGATGACCTGCGCGTCGTCCAGCGTTCGCTTGCTGCCTGCGGTGCCGTCCGTGCCGCCTACGGCCCGGTCCAGACCATCATCTGGCAGGTCGAGTCCTTCGGCTTCCATATGGTCGAGATGGAGTTCCGTCAGCATTCCGTGGTGCACGCCCGCGCCCTCAAGGATATCCACGAGAACGGTATCCATGGCGACCTGCAGCCCATGACGCGCGAGGTCATCGATACCTTCCGCGCTATCGGCTCCATCCAAAAGCGTTACGGCAAGAAGATGGCGCACCGCTACATCATCTCGTTTACCAAGAGCGCCCAGCATGTGGCCGACGTCTTTGAGCTCGCCCACCTGTCCTTTGCACACGAGGAGGATGTCCCCGAGCTCGACGTGATCCCGCTGTTCGAGCAGCTCGAGGACCTCGAGGGCTGCGTCGACGTGCTCGACCAGATGCTCACGCTGCCCGTGGTGCAGAAGCGCCTTGCCCAGACCAACCGCCGCATGGAGGTCATGCTGGGCTACTCCGACTCCTCCAAGGATGCCGGTCCTACCACGGCCATGCTCGCACTGCACTCCGCGCAGGAGCGCATCGCCAAGTGGGCCGAGAAGAACGATATCGACCTGGTGCTCATGCACGGCCGCGGCGGTGCCGTGGGCCGTGGCGGCGGCCCGGCCAACAAGGCCGTGCTGGCGCAGCCCAAGGGTTCGGTCAACTGCTTCTTTAAGCTCACCGAGCAGGGCGAAGTCATCTTTGCCCGTTACGGCAACCGCACGCTGGCTCAGCGTCATGTTGAGTCCGTTGCCGCCGCAACGCTTTTGCAGTCGGCCCCGAGTGTCGAGAAGACCAACACCGAGACCACGCAGAAGTTCTGGGATATGGCCGAGAAGCTCAACACCGCAAGCCACGAGCGCTATCTGGACCTGCTGAACACCGAGGACTTTACACCGTGGTTCTCGACCGTGACGCCGCTGACCGAGGTCGGTCTGCTGCCGATCGGCTCGCGTCCGGCCAAGCGCGGTCTGGGTGCGAAGTCACTCGACGACCTGCGTACCATTCCGTGGATCTTCAGCTGGAGCCAGGCGCGCATTAACCTGGCCGCTTGGTACGGCCTGGGCACCGCCTGCGAGCAGCTTGGCGATCTTGACCAGCTCAAGGCTGCCTACCAGGAGTGGCCGTTCTTCCGCACCTTTATCGACAATATTGAGATGTCGATCGCCAAGACCGATCAGCGCATCGCCAAGATGTATCTGCACCTGGGCGATCGCCAGGATCTGTCCGAGAAGGTCTTTACCGAGATGCAGCTCACGCGTAAGTGGGTCCTTGCCATCGTCGGTGACGAGTGGCCGCTGCAGCGCCGCCGCGTGCTCGGCTGCGCCGTCCGCGTGCGTAACCCCTATGTCGACGCCCTGTCCATCGCCCAGGTCCGCGCCCTTCGCGAGGTGCGCATGAATCAGGACGAGATGGCCGAGGAGAAGAAGGCCGAGTACATGAGCCTGATTCTTTCGACTGTGACCGGCGTCTCGGCAGGACTGCAGAACACGGGGTAATCGATAGCCCTGTGGCTCTCACCGGGACCCGATGGGTTTCCCTCTGAATGCGTCCTCGCACTTGAAGCCCCCTTATCCTGCTCCTTCGGAGCTGCGGATAAGGGGGCTTCGTGCTGCGGAGTGCATTCAGAGGGAAACCCGTCGGGTCCCTTCGTCCTCGATCTTCAGGGATTAAAGCTGAGGAGAAGAATGATGCATTGGGCGCTTCGCACCTTACAGCTGTGACGGCCGCGGTCCCGTTTGAGGTCGCGTCCGTTTTGTTGTGGGTCAAATATGAACGTTGTGTTAATGAGTCGGTGGACGGTGGTGTTTTTCGGTGAGCGGCGTATCCTTCCAACGGTTTATCTAGTGTGTCAGTTGAAAGGAAGAGGGCGCTCGTCATTGTTTGAATGTGAACTGCCGTTTGACCACAAGACGTTGCATCTGGAGCTCGAGGATAAGAACTTCGCGGGTGTGATGGAAGGTCATCAAAACGAGTTTAAGACTACGAAATCGCAGGAAGAGCTGGTAGAGGAGTCGCTTGCCAACCCTTATGGCTCGCCTTCGCTCGAGGAGCTTTGTGCTGGCAAGAAGGATATTGTCATTATTAGCTCCGATCATACGCGTCCCGTTCCCTCGCGTGTGACGATGCCTATTCTGCTGCATCACATCCATTCCGCTGCGCCCGAGGCTCGAGTTCGTATTTTGGTTGCTACGGGTATGCACCGTCCGTCGACGCATGAGGAGCTCGTCAACAAGTATGGCGAGGAGATCGTTGCCAACGAGGAAATCGTTATGCACGTCGCGACTGACGACAGCATGATGAAAAAGATCGGCACCTTGCCTTCTGGTGGCGAGTGCATCATCAACAAGATTGCCGTCGATTGCGATCTGCTGCTTGCCGAGGGCTTTATTGAGCCGCACTTCTTTGCTGGTTTCTCCGGCAGCCGCAAGTCCGTCCTGCCTGGCATCGCCAGCTACAAGACCATCATGTACAACCACAACGGTCAGTTTGTGAATGATTCCCACTCGCGTGCCGGCAACCTGTGCCACAACCACGTGAGCGAGGACATGTTTGCCGCTGCCGAGATGGCTCACCTTGCCTTTGTGCTTAACGTGGTGCTCAACGGCAAGCACGAGGTCATCGGTTCCTTTGCCGGCGATATCCACAAGGCGCACGAGGCTGGCTGCGAGTTCGTGAAGAGCCTTGCCGGCGTTGAGCCCGTCGAGTGCGAGATTGCCATTACCACCAACGGCGGCTACCCGCTCGACCAGAACATCTACCAGGCCGTGAAGGGCATGTGCTCTGCCGAGGCCACGCTTCCCGAGGGCGGCGTGATTATCGATGTCGCCGGTTGTGCCGACGGTCACGGTGGCGAGGGCTTCTATCACAACATCGCCGACAACGATCCTGCGGAGTTTGAGCGCGCCTGCATCGACCGTCCTAAGGACGAGACCCTGCCCGACCAGTGCACGAGCCAGATTTTCGCCCGCATCCTGGCGCATCACCCTGTGATCATGGTTACCGACCTGTGCGATCACCGGATGATCAAGGATATGCACATGACGCCGGTCAACACCCTCGATGAGGCGCTCAAGCTCGCCTTTGAGATGAAGGGTGCCGATGCCAAGGTGGCCGTCATTCCCGATGGCCTGGGCGTTGTCGTCGCTCAGCACTAGTACGCGGCCTAAACGAATCGTTTATAACCGACAAGAAAGATAAGGTTTTATGCTTACCAAACTCCTCTGCGAATTCGGCGCAACGGCCCTCATGATCATCTTTGGCGTGGGCGTGCACTGCGATACCGTGCTCAAGGGCACCAAGTATCAGGGTTCCGGCCATATGTTTGCCATCACCACTTGGTCTTTTGGCATCTCGGTCTGCCTGTTTGTCTTTGGCGGCGCCGTGTGCATGAACCCGGCTATGGTGCTCGCCCAGTGCATCGTAGGTCTGGTGCCGTGGGGCAGCTGCATTCCCTTCATGATTGCCGATATGCTCGGCGGCTTTGTGGGCGCCGTAATCGCTTGGCTTATGTATGCCGATGAGTTCAAGGCTTCCGAGGGCGTCGTCGACCCCATTGCCCAGCGCAACATCTTCTCGACCAACCCCACCACCGAGGGCACCAACTATGCTCGCAACTTCTTCTGCGAGGCTATCTGCACCTTTGTGTTCATCAGCGCCATCCTTGCTGCCGCTAGCCGCGCTGGTGAGAACGTTCTGATGCTCGCTATCTGCGTCGGCCTGATCGTTTGGGCCGTTGGCATGGGCATGGGCGGCATCACCGGCTTCGCCATGAACCAGGCTCGTGACCTTGGTCCTCGCATGGCCTATCAGGTGCTGCCGATCAAGAACAAGGCCGACAACAACTGGAAGTACGGTCTGCTCGTTCCTGGCATTGCTCCGTTTGTCGGTGCCGCTCTGTCCGCACTGTTTGTGCACGGTTTCTTGGGCATGTTCTAGGCTAAGGATGGCTCTATAAGGTCCGGGCTCGGTAAGGGTTAACTTTCCAACGCGTCCTCGGACATGCAAAAAGGCTCGCTGCGCACTTCGTGCGGCGAGCCTTTTTGCGTCCTGCGGAGTGCGTTGGAAAGTTAACCCTTACCGAGCCCTGGGCATTTTTGGCTGTGTTCGAACAAGCAACCCAACATATATATCTGAATTTGGATGGGAGGGGCTTGTTGCTGTTGGGGGCATCGAAGTGCGAGTGACACTTTGGGATGCGTGGCGCCTTGGGGTGGGGCGGTGCTTTGAGATGAGCTTCTTACTTAGCTGAAGAGGGGTTTTATGGCTGATAGGTAGTCTTTGGCTACGTTCTCTTTTGGGGCTTGGAAGTTGTGCCAGGCCCACCATTGGACGGTTGCTACGAAGCTTGAGGCTATGTGGTGTAGTAAGAAGCTGCGGTCCATGGTGCCGGCGGGGCCTGTGGGGTCGGCGGGCACGGTTTCGGCTGCTCGTGACATGATGGTCTTGCGGAGACAGTCGGCGAAGACGCGGGAGCCGGCGCCGGCTACGAGGGCTCGAACGCCTTGGCGGCGCTCCCAGAGGTTGTTGAGGATATGCTCGACCTGCACGAGTGGGTCGTCGAGCGGTGTGCCATCGTCGTCGAGGGCGTGGGTGCAGATGTCGCTCACGAGCTCGGACAGTAGGTCGTCTTTGCTCTTAAAGAGGCCGTAGAATGTCGCGCGGCCTACGTGGGCGTGCACGATGATGTCGCCGACGGTAATTTTGACGTAGTCCTCTTCGCGTAGCAGCTCGGAGAACGCTGCAACGATGGCAGCGCGGCTTTTTTCTTTGCGGGCATCCATGGCTATGCATCCACGTGAACGAGTAGACAACGGAGCGTGCCGGAGCAACCCTCGTAGGGGCGCTTGCCGGCGCCGTAGCCGACGGCTTCGATGCGGTAGCGTGCCGGCAGGTGCTCGGACGTGCGCAGCGCGGTGACGATGGCGGCGCCCGTGGGCGTCACGAGCTCGCCAGCGACCGGTGCAGGCGTGAGGGCGATATTGCCCGCCTGGCACAGGTTGACGACAGCGGGGACGGGAATGGGCATGAGGCCGTGGGCGCAGCGAATGGTGCCGTGGCCCTCGGAAAGCGACTCGACCACGATGTCCTCAATACCCAGGTCGTCGAGGCAGATGGCGACAGAGCAGACGTCGACGATGGAATCGACGGCGCCTACCTCGTGGAACATGACGGTCTCGGGCGTTTTGCCGTGGGCCTTGGCCTCGGCGGCGGCGAGCGCGGTAAAGATGGCGAGCGCGCGACGCTTGGCGCCATCACTCATCTGCGAGCCATCGATGATGGCGGTGACGTCCGCCAAAGAACGGTGATGATGGTGGTGGGCGTGATGATGGCCCTCGTGGCCATGGCCGTGGGTCTCATGATCATGCTCGTGTGTGTGCTCGTGTTCGTGTTCGTGTTCACCATGATCATGATGGTGGTGCTCGTGCTCGTGCGTGTGCTCGGCAGCTGCTTCGTTGCCGTAGAGCCATGCCATGTCGTGGTCGTGGTTCTCGAGCTCTTCTGCCAGCTGAACGTCGAAATCGCAGGCGTCGATGCCATGCTTGTTTACGCGCGTGCCGGCGATCGTAAAGCCGTCGACCGGCAGTGTGGCGAGCTGTTCGCGCAGGTGTTCCTCGCTGGCGCCCAGGTCGAGCAGGGCCGCGACGGTCATATCGCCGCTGATGCCCGAGGTGCCGTCGATGATAAGCGTGTGCTGATGATTGGACATGGAATGCTCCTTAGCGGGCGCGGGGTGTGCCGGCGCTCAGATGATTGATAAGACTTGCCTGGTAAGCGGCGCCAAAGCCGTTGTCGATATTGACGACCGATACGCCGCTGGCACAGGAATTGAGCATGGCGAGTAGCGCGGCTACGCCACCAAAACTTGCACCGTAGCCCACGCTGGTGGGAACGGCAATGACCGGACAGCTCACCAGGCCGCCGATAACGCTCGCCAGCGCGCCCTCCATGCCGGCGATGGCGATGACCACCTGTGCCTGGGCAAGTTCCTCGGCATGCGCGAGCAGGCGGTGCAGGCCGGCGACACCTACGTCGTAGAGGCGATCGACCTCGTTGCCATAGAATTCGGCCGTCAACGCGGCTTCTTCGGCGACGGGTAAGTCGCTCGTGCCGGCGCAGGCGACGACAACGCGTCCGTTGCCGGTGGGGGAGGGCTTGCCGCCCACGAGGGCGAGCTGTGCGTCCGGGACATATCCCAGGTCGATGCCGGTGCCGAGGAGCTCCGAGGCGCGGGCTGCTTTTTCGGCATCCAGGCGCGTGACCAGGATGCGCTCCTGGCCGGCATCGCGCAGCGCTTCGATAATGGCGGCAATTTGCTCGGCGGTTTTACCGGCACCGTAGACAACCTCGCCGGCTCCCTGGCGCACTCCGCGCGAAAGATCGAGCTGTGCAAAACCCAGATCGGCGGTTGGCGCCGTTTGGATGCGCGTGAGGGCGACTGCCGGGGTGACTGCTCCGCCGGCAACATCGCTCAGCAATTGCTCAAGATCTTGCTTATCCATATATGTTCCCTTCGACGGCGCAAAGTCTAGCACTCAAAGGGTATGTTTCCGAACACTAAGACAAAATTGTTCGGAAACTATAGGACAGACTGATTCAATTGTTAGACGGATCGGCTAGTCACGCAGGATGATGTCCATGGCGAGCATCAGGTTGCGCTCGTCGATGGCAAACGGGGCGGCTTCGCGCGTCTTGGGCTTGGCGCAAAACGCGATGCCCGTGCCCGCAGCCTGAATCATGGGGATGTCGTTGGCGCCGTCGCCGATTGCCACGGTATGGGCCATGTCGACACCGCACTCAACTGCCCAATCCAGCAGCTGGATGAGCTTGGACTCCTTGGTCACAATGTCGGCAGCCAACTTACCGGTGAGCTTGCCGTCCACGACCTCCAAGCGGTTAGCCAGGCAAAAGTCGATGCCCGCGGCGGCCACGATCTTATCGGCGACCTCGTGGAAGCCGCCGCTTACCACGCCGACCTTCCAGCCCTTGCTGTGCGCCGAGCGCACAAGCTCCAGCGCGCCGGAGGTAAACGTCACGCGCTCAAAGGTGCGCTCGAACACGCTCTCGTCCAAGCCGGCAAGCAGCCCCACGCGCTCCTCGAGCGCCTGCTTAAAGTCCAGTTCGCCGCGCATGGCGCGCTCGGTGATCTGCGCTACCTGCTCGCCCACGCCGGCCTCCTCGCCCAACAGGTCGATGACCTCCTGGTTGATGAGCGTGGAGTCGATATCCATAACGATGAGGCGTGCAGTCATGGCGGGCCTTTCCGAGTGCAGTTGTATTGGGGCACATTGTCGCACGTGGCGCGCCTTGGCGACGGCCACGGTGCGTCAATTGTTTCGTCTCCGTCAAGTCTTTGGGCAGGAGCCACTTTTCCGCGGCACATCGACACAGGTGCGATAAGATAGAACGCCATGTCTGGCTGCGCGGTTTACGCAGGCTGGGCAAATCTGTACGACGCCGCCCGGAACGACACGGGGCGGCACAGATCCATAAAGGAGGATCACTGGTATGAGCCAGACCCGTCCCATCGACGAGCATTCCATGCACACCCGTACCTGCGGCGAGCTTCGCCGCGAGAACGTGGGCGAAGAGGTCACCCTCACCGGTTGGGTGAGCCGTCGCCGCGATCACGGCGGCCTTATTTTCTGCGATCTTCGCGACCGCGAGGGCATCACGCAGCTCACCTTCGACCCCGAGCACTCCGACGGCGACGCCTTTAAGATCGCCGAGACCATGCGTCCCGAGTGGCCCATCAAGATCCACGGCGTCGTGCGCTCCCGTGGCGAGGAGACCACCAACACCAAGCTCGCGACCGGCGAGATTGAGGTCCTGACCGACCACGCCGAGGTGCTCAACACGTCCGTCACCCCGCCGTTCCAGATCGAGGACGGCATCGAGACCAGCGAGGACACCCGTCTGCGCTATCGCTATCTGGACCTCCGTCGTCCCGAGATGATGGCCAACCTCAAGCTGCGCTCCGACTTTACCTTTGCCATTCGCGAGGCGCTGCACAACCGTGAGTTCATGGAGGTTGAGACGCCCTCCCTGTTTAAGTCCACGCCCGAGGGCGCCCGCGACTTCATTGTTCCCAGCCGTATTCAGCCGGGCAACTTCTACGCCCTGCCGCAGTCCCCGCAGCTCCTGAAGCAGCTGCTCATGGTCGGTGGCGTCGAGCGCTACTACCAGGTTGCCAAGTGCTTCCGCGACGAGGACCTGCGTGCCGACCGTCAGCCCGAGTTCACCCAGGTCGATATCGAGATGTCCTTCGTGGACCAGAATGACGTCATGAGCGCGCTCGAGGAGGTCCTGGCCGACGCCTTCGGCCGCATGGGCGTCGAGATGCCCACGCCGCTGCGTCGCATGGACTACTGGGAGGCCATGGACACCTATGGCTCCGACAAGCCCGATACCCGCTATGGCATGCACCTGGTCGACCTGACCGACATCTTTGCCAACTCCAAGTTCAAGGTCTTTGCGACTGCCGCAAACGAGGAGGGCTCTGCCGTCAAGGCCATTAACGCCAAGGGCGCCGGTGCCTGGGCACGTGCCAAGATCGATAAGCTCGCCGGCGTGGCCTCCACGTTTGGCGCCAAGGGCCTGGCATGGATCGCCTTCCGCGAGGACGGCTCCATCAACAGCCCCATCGTCAAGTTCTTCTCGGACGAGGAGATGGCCGCTCTGCGCGAGCGCATGGACGTCGAGCCCGGCGACCTTGTGATGTTCGCCGCCGGCCCGCGCCTGCTCTCCGACGAGATCCTGGGCGGCATGCGTTCGCACATGGCCAACGCACTCGAGATCAAGCGCGAGGGCCACGACTTCCTGTGGGTCGTCAATTTCCCGCTGTTCCATTGGGACGAGGACCGCAAGGCCTATGCTGCCGAGCATCAGCCCTTTACCCTGCCGACCGAGACCGACATCGCCAAGATCGAGGCCGATCCGATGGCGGCCGGTTCGTGCACCTACGACTTTGTCATGGACGGCTTTGAGGCCGGCGGTGGCGGTATGCGTATCCACAACGCCGAGATGCAGATGTCCATGCTCAAGCTCCTGGGCTTTACCGAGGAGCGCGCCGAGTCTCAGTTTGGCTTCCTCATGGAGGCCCTCAAGTTTGGTGCGCCCCCGATGGGCGGTTTCGCTCTGGGCCTGGACCGCGTGTGCATGCTGCTCACCGGTTCCGACTCCATCCGCGACGTCATGGCGTTCCCCAAGACGGCCAGCGGCTCCGACCTTATGTCGGGCGCCCCGAGTGCCGTTAGCGGCGCCCAGCTCAAGGACGTCAGCCTGCGCCTGATGTAGGCGAGCGGCTACATCTTGCTTGCAACGAGGGAAGGACGTGTGTCTTCCCTCGTTTTTTATGTCGTAACGTCATGGTTTGGAGGCTTGCCGTCGTGCGTCGCGGAAACTACGACCCGGAATTTGCGTCCAGAAGGGGTCGCGCTTTCCCAAAGGGGGTCCTCTGGGAAAGCGCGACCCAGTATTCGGCAAAATAATGGGGCACAGTTTCCGGTTGAGCTGTCTAACGGAAACTGTGCCCCAGAATGAGTGCTCAAACGGGACAGGCTTTCCGCAACAACTGTTTGGCGGAAAGCCTGCCCCAGTTTCTTATAGCGAGTCTCTCTGAACGAGCTGCATGTGCATGACGGTGGTGGTGGGCTCGGCACCCTTGATCATGTCGAGCGCAATGTTGGCGGCCATGTGTCCTTCTTCGCGCAGGGGCTGGCGGACGGTCGTGAGCGCGGGGACGCAGCGCGCCGCAATCTCGTGATCGTCGAAGCCGACGACAGAAACGTCCGCAGGAACGGATAGGCCTGCCTCGTTGAGTGCGGTGATGACGCCAGCCGCGATACGGTCCGATCCGCAGAGCACGCCATCGAAAGCAATCTTGCGCGCGAGAATCAGGTGCATGGCCTGATAGCCGTCTCCGCTGTTCCAGCCGGTATAGATAACGTTTGCGTCTGGGAGGTCTTCGCCCAAGACGGCGCGGTAGCCGCGCAGGCGGTCGACAACAGCGGGGTTGTCTTGCGGTCCCAACACGGCGACGATATCTTTGCGGCCGCGCCCCTTCATGGCGAGTGCCGCAAAGCGTCCGCCCTCTTCGTCGTCAGAGTAGACCGTCGAGAACACATCGCGATAGGGGTGGCCCTCGAGCTGGCCGCACAACACGGTGGGTACGCCCAGCTCGCGCAGCACCTCGAGCAGCTCGCTGCCTTTGTAGGGAGAGACGTCGATCACGGCGTCGAACGAGCGGCGCTCAAAGTGCTCGCGTGCGCGGTTGCGCTCATGCGTAGAAGACGCCTGCAAGATAACGGGCAGATAGGACGACTCCGACAGTTCCTCGGTAATGCCGCTCAAAAACTCGCTATAGGTGGGGTCGCTGAAGAGTTCACTCAGAGGCTCGGTCACGAGCACGGCGATGATTTCCGTGCGCCCGACAGCGAGCGCTCGGCCACGAGCGTTGGGGACAAAATTGACTTCCTTGGCCGCCGCGCGGACGCGCTTTTTGGTTTCCTCGCTAATGCGGGGCGAATCGTTGAGGGCGCGCGATGCCGTGGAGCGCGACACGCCGGCAGCTGCGGCAACCTCGGCAAGCGTAGGTGCGGTGCGAACTGGTTGTGTCATGGCGTCTCCTGGAAAATGCGGTCGATGTTGTCACTGATACGGGCTAGTGCGGATACAGCTTACTATAGTGCGCCTGAACAGCGTTCATGATATCCGGTGACCGGTGTCGTTTTGCAACCAAGCCGAAATCGAATACGTCTCGTGTGGGTGAGATATCAGCGGGCGTGGAGGTTGCCTACGAGCTTAAGAACGATGTCTTGTGCTGAGTTTCGATACTCAGGGTGACATAAGTGTTGCGATTGTACAACCGGTTGCACCGTTAACCCTGCCAAATCGACCGTTCAGCGGACAACCGGTTGCACAGTTTTTTACATCGCCCGTAAGATAAGGACAACCGGTTGCACAAGAATCACTACGATGATGAAGGAGCATCACCATGGACGCCATTAACGATTGGGAAAACCAAGCGCTCACCCACAGGAACCGCCTGGCACCCCATGCGTACTTTATGGGTTACGAGACCGCCGATCTCGCTGCAACGTACAGCCGCGAGCTGTCGCGCGGGTTTGTCCAGCTGTCCGGCTCGTGGCAGTTCCGCCTCTTTGAGGGCCCCGCTGCCGTCTCCAACGAGGAACTCTCCACGTACAAGCCCGAGTGGGATCACGTGGAGGTTCCGCACCTGTGGCAGGTGGACGGCTATGGCAACCTTGCCTACACCGACGAGGGTTTCCCGTTCCCGGTTGATCAGCCGTTCGTTCCCTCCGACGACCCCACGGGCGTCTACCAGCGCATCGTCAACCTTCCCGCCGTTCCTGCCGGCGCTCGCGAGATCATTCGCTTCGACGGCATCGAGAGCTATGGCGAGCTGTACGTCAACGGTCAGTATATCGGCATGACCAAGGGTTCGCGCCTGTCTGCCGAGTTCGACGTGACCGACGCGCTCGTCGAGGGCGACAACCTGTTTGCGGTCAAGGTCCTGCAGTACAGCGATGGCAGCTACATCGAGGATCAGGACATGTGGTGGGCCTCGGGCATCTTCCGCGATGTGTACCTTATGCAGCGTCCCGCCGCGCACCTGGTCGACTTTAGGTTCCGCACGCACCGCGAGGGCGATGCCGCTCTGATCACGCTCGATACGGTTGCCGAGGGCGCTTCCCGCGTTGTGTTTACGCTCAGCGATGGCGAGAACGTGGTGGCTACGGGTGAGTGCGTCGACAGCCATGCCGAGTGCAGCGTGACCGATGCCCACTTCTGGAATCCCGAGGACCCCTTCCTCTACGATCTTACGTTTGAGGTCTACGACGGCGACAAGGTGAGCGAGTACGTCCCGCATCGCCAGGGTCTTGCCGAGGTGACGGTCGAGGGCAATCATATCTACCTCAACGGCACTTACTTTAAAATGCATGGCGTCAACCGCCACGATCACGACGATCACAAGGGCCGCGCCGTGGGCCTCGATCGCATGCGCCGCGACCTGGAGCTCATGAAGCAGCACAACATCAACGCAGTGCGCACCTCTCACTATGCCAATGACCCGCGCTTCTACGAGCTGTGTGATGAGTATGGCATCATGCTGGTCGCCGAGACCGATATGGAGAGCCACGGCTTCGAGAATATCGGCAACATCGCCCTGGTTACCGACGACCCGGCATGGGAGCCGGCCTACGTCGACCGTATTGAGCGCCTGGTGATGCAGGAGCGCAACCACGCGTGCATCATCATGTGGTCGCTGGGCAACGAGAGCGGCTATGGCTGCAACATCCGCGCGATGTACGCCAAGGCTCACGAGCTCGATGGTCGTCCGGTCCACTACGAGGAGGACCGCAACGCCGATACCGTCGACGTCATTTCCACGATGTACTCCCGTGTGTCGCAGATGAACGACTTTGGTGAGCATCCGTTCCCCAAGCCGCGCATCAACTGCGAGTATGGCCACTCCATGGGTAATGGCCCCGGAGGTCTGTCCGAGTACCAGGAGGTCTTCGATCGCTGGGATTGCATCCAAGGCCAGTTTATCTGGGAATGGTGCGACCACGGTTTGGCTGCTGTGACCGAGGACGGCGTTGCCTACGATATGTATGGTGGCGACAACGGCGATTACCCCAATAACAGCAACTTCTGCATCGACGGCATGGTGTTCCCTTGGCAGCAGCCGAGCCCGGGCCTTACCGAGTACGGCCAGGTCATCTGCCCGGTTCGCATGGCTTATGACGCCGAGGCGGGCGAGCTGACTGTCACCAACAAGCGCTGGTTTACCACCCTCGAGGATGTTTGCCTGTCGGCGGAGACCCTGGTGGACGGCGACGTGGTCTGCCGCAAGACGCTCATGCCCGGTGCGGTTGCCCCCGGTGAGTCCGTCCAGCTTCCGCTGGTGATTCACGAGGCCGCGGTAGGCGAGACCCTGCTGACTGTGCGCGCCTACACCATGGCCGCTCACGTCTGGTGCGAGCCGATGTTCCAACTGGGCGCAAACCAGTTTGCCATCGCAAACCATCCGGCGCCGGCCATTGCGGCCCCCACTCGTCCTGAGCTTACGGTCGAGGAGACCGAGCAGGAGATTCGCATTCACTCCCTCAACGGCGAGCTGACCTTCAGCAAGGTAAACGGCACCGTGAGCGAGTGGAAGGCATCCGGCCGCGACGTCATGGCCTCTGGCCCCCAGGTTGGTTTTTGGCATCCGCTCGTCGACAACCACGCCCAGGAGTACGACTCCCTGTGGAAGGACAACTTCATCGATGTAATGCAGACGTCCACCCGCAAGGTTTCTTGGAAGCAGGACGGCAATGCGGTCGCCGTTACCGTGAGCCAACGCATTGCTCCTCCCGTCCGTGCGTTCGGCATGCGCGTCGAGCTTGTCTACACCGTGCTTCCGAGCGGTCGCGTCGACCTCAAGGTTTCCGGCGAGCCCTACGGCGACTATTCGGACATTATCCCGCGCATCGGCATCTCCTTTGAGGTTCCCGGTTGCGATCGTGCCGTCGAGTGGTATGGCCACGGCCCGGGCGAGAACTATCCGGACTCGCTGCGTGCCAACCCGGTCGGTCATTACCGCACTACGGTCGACGACATGTTCACGCCCTACGTTATGCCTCAGGACTGTGCCAACCGCGAGGGTACCCGCTGGGTTGCCCTGCGCTCTAGCCACGGTGATGGCGTGCTGGTGACTCGTCCGGCCGACGCCGCTTCCAACCCGTTCTCGTTCTCGGCATGGCCCTATAGCTGCGAGGCTATTGATAATGCCAAGCACGTCTACGACCTTGTTCCGGGCGACACGGTCACGGTTAACATCAACGACCAGCTGCTCGGCCTTGGCTCGAACTCTTGGGGTTCCGAGGTGCTCGATTCCTATCGCACCCGTTTTGAGAGCTTCAGCTTTGAGGTGTCCCTGCGACCGCTGACGTCTGCCGATTTGGCTCAGGCGCTGGCACCCATTAAGGAGGCATAAGCCATGCATGTCTTTAACTCGCGCGCCGATTTCGACGCTCAGATGAAGTCCGTCAAGAAGTGGATGCGTACCGGCCAGGCGCTCGACGGCGTTTCTGAACTGCAGCACGATGTGGCGTACTCCATCGGCGACTCGCTGGTGTACTGGTGGGTCTATGCCCGCGAGGCCGCAACCGCCGACCTGGTCGGTCACCGTCGCTACCATGCCGTGCTCGCTCCGCTCGACGGCGACCTGACCGTCGAGGTTGCCCCCAAGGCAGGCCTCACCTGCACCCGCGCTTACAGCGATATCGATGATCGCGAGCGCTTTGAGGGGGCGGGGGAGACCGTGACGATTCCCGCCGGCGGCGTTGCCGTCGTCGAAATTGACGAGGCCTACCGTGTCGTGGCCGATGCCGCGGATCCCCGCGTCGTGGTACTGCACGTGACGGTCGAAGGTTATTCCTTCCCCAACAAGTAGTATTCGTCCGCCTGGACGTTTGCTTCGCGCCGTTAAGGGGGATGGCTTTGTTGACTCCCTTTTCCCCATTCCCCTTAGCAGGTGCGCCGTCCGTGTTTGCACTTGCAGCTCGGACGGGTTTAGATGACATTTAATAGATGATTGGGAGGGCTTATGAGCTCTGAAAAACGAGGAACGATTGGTTCGTTCGCTCTGCTGGGCATGACGGTCGCCGCCGTGTTCGGTATCAAGAACATCATCAACAACAACGCGGCCATCGGCTTGGCAGCTGCGCCGTCGTTCTTCTTCGCCACGCTTTTGTACTTTGTCCCCTATACCCTGGTTACCGCCGAGTTCGTCGGCCTCAACAAGGACTCCGAGTCTGGCGTGTACGCATGGGTTAAGACCTCGATGGGTGGTCGCTGGGCGTTCCTGACGGCATTTAGCTACTGGTTTGTTAACCTGTTCTTCTTTGCGTCCGTCCTGCCCAACGTCATCATCTACGCGAGCTACGTGTTCTTTGGTGCCAACGCCGAGCTTTCGCAGCTGTGGATCACCATTATCGAGATCGTCGTCTTTGCTATCGCCACGTGGGTTTCGACCAAGGGCGCTAAGTGGATCGGCTCCATTTCCTCCTTCGGTTCGACCGCGGCTCTCGGCCTGACCGCCGTGTTCATCCTGCTGTCCCTGGCTGCTGCCTTTGGCGGCGTTGAGTTCGCTACGGCTCCTACTCCCGCTAACATGGCTCCCGACATGAGCAACTTCGCAACTGCGTGGGGCTTCTTCGGTACGCTTGCCTGGATCATCCAGGGCGTTGGCGGCGCTGAGTCTGTCGGCGTGTTCCTTAACGACCTTAAGGGTGGCGTCAAGGCCTTCGTGCGCACCGTCGTTATCGCCGGCCTGACCATCGGCCTTCTGTATGCAGGCGCTTCGCTGCTGGTTAACCTGTTCATCCCCGAGGGCGGCGTTGCCATCTCCACCGGTATCTTCGACGTATTCGGCGCTGTCTTTGCCCACTTTGGCATTCCCATGGAAGTGTCTACGCGCGCCATCGGCTTGATCCTTCTCGCCGCCACGCTGGGCTCCCTCATGATGTGGACCTCCGCTCCCATCAAGGTCTTCTTCACCGAGATCCCCAAGGGCGTCTTTGGTAGCAAGATCGTCGAGCTCAACGAGCATGGCATTCCTGCCCGCGCTGCTTGGCTGCAGTTCGCCATCGTCGTCCCCATCCTGATCATTCCGGCCCTGGGCTCCGGTAACCTCGACGACCTGCTCATGATCGTCACCAACATGACGGCTGCCACCGCTCTGCTCCCACCGCTGCTGATTTTGCTTGCCTACTTTATGCTGCGCAAGAACTTTGACGCCGCTCCCCGTGGCTTCCGCATGGGTTCGCGCAGCTTTGGCCTGGTCGTTGCCGCATTCCTGCTTGTGGTCTTCTGCTTCGTGCTTATCTGCGGCACCATTCCGCTCGATCAGCCGCTGTGGCTGACGCTGGTCTACAACGTTGGCGGCGTGGTTGTCTTCCTGGGCCTTGCCGTGATGTGGTACAACCGCTACATCAACCGCCTGCGCGAAACCGATCCCGAGGCTGCTGAGAACGAGCTTCGCCCCTCCGTCCTCGACATGATGGAGTAGCGGCTAGGATTAATCTACGGCTGTGGAATAAATCGATTCCCTTTCCTAAGGAGGGGCCTTACGAGGCCCCTCCTTTTGTGTTTTGGAGCATGGTTTTGGACCCTGTGGGCAAAAAATGCCAAATATGAGTACTGTTGCAAAAGAGGTGTCATATTTTTCGGCCTGTTCTGAGCGAAAATGGGCTCAAAATCAATTTATCTAACCCCCTATAGACGCGATTCGATGGCTTCCAAAACATTAAAATCGGCCAAATCGGCCAATTTGCTCTCAATTCTGCTGCTACTAAATTTGTGACAGTACTCATATTTGCCACTTTTTGTCCACGGGGTGTCCGAAAGGGTCCTCGACAAGCATCTAACGCTACAATAACTACCACATGGCTGGGTTTGCCAGCCGAATGTACGATGTCGTGGGAGGGGACATGGTCGAGTTTACAAAGACGATTAAAGATCCGTTGGGATTACATGCCCGCCCGGTTGCGCTGCTCTATGACATCATTGCCAAGCATCGTTGCGACGTGTCAGTCAGTATCGGCGATCGCCACACGAATGGCCGCGATGTCATGGGACTCATGGCTCTCTACGGCGAGTGCGGCGAGGACATCATCTTCCGCGTTTCGGGCGTAGACGAGGCTTCCTGCGTTACGTCGATCAGAAATCTCTCACTCTAAGCATGATAGGGCGTGGTAAAGGATGGTCCTTTGCCGTGCCCTTTTGTTTCGTATAGGAAACTTTTTCGAAATCTGAATGGGGACCCTTTCCAAAAAGTTAACCACGTGTTAGTTTACTAAAGCGAACATAGGCGTGGTTAACTTTTACCGCGTCGATGTTGAGGACGAACTGACGTTAGGAGCCACTCATGTCTTGCGGACCGCAGATGCCGGCAATGCCGCTTTCGATGGTAAAAGCGGGCGAAACCGTGCGCGTGTCTCGTGTAAAGGGCAATGAGGATATGAAGCACCACCTCAAGGACCTCGGCTTTGTCGAGGGCAGCGAAATCCACGTGGTGAGCTCGAGTGGCGCCAATATCATCGTCACTGTGCTGGGCGCACGCTTTGGTATCGATTCCAAGGTTGCCATGCACATCATGACCGTCGGTTAGTCTGCAGCATTTCATAAAAACCGAAAGGGGGACAAGAGGATGAAGACGTTGGGTGACGTTAAGGTGGGCGAGAGCTCCACCATCGTCAAGCTTCACGGTGAGGGTGCGCTTCGCCGCCACCTTATGGACCTGGGGCTCATCAAGGGCACTTCGTTCAAGGTCGTGAAGGTTGCACCGCTCGGTGATCCGGTCGAGATCAACGTGCGCGGCTACGAGCTTTCCATCCGCAAGGAGGAGGCGGCCGTCGTCGAGGTCCAATAAGGGCTCGCGGCGTATGTTTCTGCAGATAAAGTTAGGTATTTCTAACTTAATGCAGCATTTTTGAAGCACATTATCCAGCCCGTGCGGAGAAAGCAGCGCGGGCACACAAGGAAGAAGGATTGAATGGCGGATTCTCAGATCCATGTCGCGCTGGCGGGTAACCCCAACTGCGGCAAGACCACGCTTTTCAACCTGATCACCGGCGCCAACGGCTACGTTGGCAACTGGCCCGGCGTCACGGTTGAGAAAAAGGAGGCCAAGCTCCTAAGCGACAAGAACGTTACCATCACGGACCTCCCTGGCATCTACTCGCTTTCCCCCTACAGCCCCGAGGAGCAATGCTCGCGCGATTACCTCATGAGCGGCGAGTCCGATGTTGTCGTCCAGGTTGTCGACGCCACCAACCTCGAGCGTAACCTGTACCTGGCGCTTCAGGTTATCGAGACCGGCCTGCCCGTGGTCGTTGCCCTCAACATGGCCGACCTGGTCGAGAAGAACGGCGATAAGATCGACACGGACAAGCTTTCCAAGAAGCTCGGCTGCCCGGTCATGATGATCTCGGCTCTTAAGAACAAGGGCATCAAGGAGCTGTTCGAGCAGGTCAAGAAGTCCGCTGCTTCTAAGGGCCAGGTGCCGGAGCACAAGTTCGATTCCTCCATCGAGGACGTTCTGGACCACATCGAGAACAATCTGCCGGCAAGCGTTCCCGCCAAAAAGCGCCGCTATTACGCCGTCAAGCTGTTCGAGCGCGACGCGGACGCCTGCAAGCTCATCAACCTCACCAAGGAGAAGGCCGCTCGCGTGGAGCAGCTGGTCGCCCAGTGCGAGCAGGACTGCGACGACGACGCCGAGTCCATCATCACCGGCGAGCGTTACGGCGTGATTGCCCACATCATTGACGAGTGCCTCACCAAGGCTCCGGCAAAGATGAGCACCTCCGAGAAGATCGACCGCGTGGTTACCAACCGTATCCTGGGCCTGCCGATCTTTGTGGTCATCATGTTCTGCGTGTACTACATCGCCGTTTCTACCTTGGGCGGCACGGTGACCGACTTCACCAACGACCAGCTCTTCGGTACCGACGGTTGGTATGTGCTCGGCCAGGGTCGCGACGCCTACGACGCGGCCGTCGAGGCTGCGGGTGACAATGCCGACTCGGTCGACCCGGCACAGTACGGCCCCTATGTCCCGGGTATCACCACCGTGGTGCACGACGCTCTTGTGGCGGGCGGCACCGAGGACGGTGGCCTGGTCGATTCGCTGGTCTGCGACGGCATCGTCGGCGGCTTGGGCGCCATCTTCGGCTTCGTCCCGCAGATGTTCCTGCTGTTCGTCATGCTGTCCTTCTTGGAGGACTGCGGCTATATGGCCCGCGTCGCCTTCATCATGGACCGCGTGTTCCGCCGCTTTGGCCTGTCCGGTAAGTCCTTCATCCCCATGCTCGTGTCCTCGGGCTGCGGCGTCCCCGGCGTCATGGCTACCAAGACCATCGAGAACGAGAAGGACCGCCGCATGACGGTCATGACCACCACGTTCATTCCCTGTGGCGCTAAGCTGCCGATCATCGCCCTGCTCATGGGTTCCATCATCGGCGATTCTTCTACCACCGCCGCGTGGATCAGCCCGCTCTTCTACTTCCTGGGCGTCTTTGCCGTCATCGCCTCGGGCCTCATGCTCAAGAAGACCAAGCTCTTCGCCGGCCGCCCGACCCCGTTTGTCATGGAGCTCCCCGCTTACCACTTCCCGGCGATCCGCTCCTGGGCGCTGCACGTGTGGGAGCGCTGCTGGGCCTTTATCAAGAAGGCCGGCACGATCATCTTCGCCTCTACCGTCGTGGTGTGGTTCCTCTCCAACTTTGGTAGCTACAACGGCTCCTTTGGCTTCCTGCCTGCGATGGACGGCATCCCCGAGGAGTTCATGGACTACTCCGTGCTCGCCATGCTGGGCAACCTGGTCGCTTGGATCTTCGCCCCGCTCGGCTTTAGCACCTGGCAGGCAACCGCGCTGACTGTCTCTGGCCTCGTCGCCAAGGAGAACGTCGTCGCCACCGCCGGCTCGCTGCTGTCCGTCGCCGACGCGGGCGAGACCGACCCGAGCCTGTGGACCGCGTTTGCCGGCATGTTCCCCACCATGGGCGCCTGCGTTGCCTTCGGCGCGTTCAACCTGCTGTGCGCTCCGTGCTTTGCCGCTATGGGTACCATCCGCAACCAGATGGATTCCGGCAAGTGGACCGCGATTGCCCTCGGCTACGAGTGCGCCTTCGCTTGGGTGATCGGCCTGTTCATCAACCAGTTCTATAACCTGCTTGTCCTTGGGCAGTTTGGCTTCTGGACGGTTGTGGCTATCGTGCTGCTGGTCGCGATGCTCTTCCAGATCTTCCGTCCCATGCCCAAGCACGCTTGGACCGACGAGGACGAGACCAACACTGCTTCCGCTGCAGTTTCCGCCTAAGTCCGAATAAGGATCAACCCCTTTCCACGAGCCCGGGTGTCTTAGTGACACTCGGGCTTTTTGACGCAATGGGGGGACAGATTGCTTTGCTCCAGAAGTAAGATGTGGCGTTTCCGCAGATAAAACCGACCAAAATAAACCTGTCCCTATTTGGTAGGTGGAGAATGGGGTAAAGTAAGTGATGGTTAACTAGAGGAGGCTTGCTATGGCACCTATCGATGTTGTTGTACTGGCTGTTATCGGTATTGCGTTTGTCGCCGTGTGCGTGCGCATCTACCGCAAGGGCACCTGCGCCGACTGCGCTCAGGGTGGCGTTTGCACCGGGCATTGCTCCAACAAAAAGACGTGCGCTGCACTTAAGGGCGTGGACAAAATCGCCGAAGACTTGGGCCGCGGTATCAAATAAGGTCCGGACATCCAAGCGCTCCGCGGGCATCCGTTCGCGGGGCGCTTTGTGCATTTGAGGGAGAGCACGGCGAGTCGAAGAGTATTTTTGGGGTATCGTTAACTGGACTATTAATTGGCAACTTATCTATAACGGAGTAACCGCATGAGCGCTCGCGTAACCATGAAGGACATAGCCGCCGAGCTTGGCGTTTCCATCAATACCGTGCACAAGGCCCTGACGGGAAAGGCCGGCGTGAGCGAATCCGTGCGCGCCAAGGTGAACGCTAAGGCCGAGGCCATGGGCTATCACCGCAACACAAGTGCCTCAAGCCTGCGCCGCAAGGATATCAATCTGGTGTTTTGCCTGCCCCGCGCATCGCGCGAGGGAGCGTACTTTTTCCGTTACCTGTGGGAAGGCTGCAATCGCTTTGAACAGGAGGTCATCGACCGGGGCATTACGGTTGAGCGCGTTGAATTTGGCGTGGGCGGCTACGCTGATGCACTCGAGCAAATCGACGAGCGTCTGCAGGTGGGCGAGAAGATTGATGGCTTGCTCGCCTATGCGCCGGGCGACGATCGTGCGACTGAGCTTTTGGGGCAGATCGCCGAGGCGGGCGTGACGATTGAGCTTGTCGACGGCGACCGTCCGCATTTGAATCGTTTGGGTGCGAGCTTGGCCGATTATTCGACGGCAGGCAGCCTTATGGCCGAGCAGGCGGCAAACCTGGTCCATGCTTCTGGGGCCGACGCCCGCGTGCTCCTTTTGACAGGCGACCCATATACCGATTCGCACTATCTAACCGCCCGCGCCTTCCACAATTACCTGCGCGAACGTGATATTCCATGGCAGGTTGAGGATCTTGCAGGTGCCCATGCGCAAGTCAAACAACTCGAGCATGAGCTCGAAAAGCGCTTGAGTGCGCCGGACGCCCCCGAACTTATCTGTAGCGTTTTTGCCGTTGGTTCCGAAGTGGTTGCCGACGCGCTCGTCTCGACCGGCAAGGCCGGTCAGGTCATGGTGATCGGCAACGACCTGTTTCCCGAAAGTGCTCTGGCCTTGCGCCGCGGTATCTTTACCAATATTGTCTATAAGGACCCGACGAGCCTGGCGTATCGCGGCGCTAAGACGCTGGGCGATTATCTGCTGTGGGGAAGGACCCCGACGGTGCCCGTCCAGAAGGGCGCCGTCGAGATGGTATTTGCCAGCAATGTCGACCGCTACTGCGAACTTGCGGGTATTTAGCCGATTGAGCAGGTACCCCCTCTTGCGACGTGCATTTTTGGGAGTATTCAGCATTGGCATGCCCTGAATGAGGTGCAGAACGACTGTTTTAAGTGCCCCCGATGGCGTAATTTGCCATCGGGGGCACTTTTTATGCCGATCGGGCGCTATCTGCGTTCCAAATAGGACGCTGAGGATGGCGCACGGCGCGCTCCAATGCTGAATACTCCCAAAAATGTACGTCGGGACATGACCCACCTGAGCAAAAGCGCTCAAGTTCGGTGTTCGGGGACGCCAAACAGTCCGCAATACATGCAAGTCACATCTCCAGCAACCGTTGAACGGGCAAAATCTACCGTTCACCCCGTGGTGGTTAGGTGAACGTTCACCTTTTGAGGTGCAATGGATTAGTATAGTGAACGTTCACCTAAAGGATAACGAGCGCGCCGTGCGCCCGCCTTGCCAGCAAAGGGGCTGTTTGATGAAAAACTTTATGGACGATCAGGATTTCCTGCTGAGCACCAAGACCGGCGAGGAGCTGTTCCACAACTTTGCCGAGGGCATGCCCATCGTCGACTATCACTGCCACATTTCTCCTAAGGAGATTTGGGAGGACAAGCGTTTCGAGAACATCACCGAGGTTTGGCTGGGCGGCGACCACTACAAGTGGCGCCTGATGCGTGCCAACGGCGTCGACGAGCGTTTTATCACTGGCGACGCCCCTGCTCGCGAGAAGTTCCAAAAGTGGGCCGAGACCCTGGGTCGCTGCGTTGGCAACCCCGTCTTTGAGTGGAGCCACCTGGAGCTTAAGCGCTACTTTGGCTACGAGGGCGTCCTCAACGGCAAGACTGCCCAGGAGGTCTGGGACCTTGCCAACGCCAAGCTCGCCGAGGCCAGCTTTACCTGCCGCAACCTGATCAAGCAGTCCAACGTCCGCATGATCTGCACTACCGACGACCCCGCCGACAGCTTTGAGTGGCACAAGAAGATTGCCGCCGACGACAGCTTTGACGTTCAGGTCGTTCCCGCCATGCGCCCCGATGCCGCTTTGCGCATCGAGCGCGGCCAGGAGTTTGCCGACTACTGCAAGCACCTCTCCGAGGTTGCCGGCGTTGAGGTCAGCGACTTTGAGGGCATGAAGGCTGCCATTTCCAAGCGCTACGACGTTGCTCACGAGCTGGGCTGCCGCGCATCCGACCACGCACTCGACTACGTTATGTACGTCCCGGCTACCGCCGACGAGATCGAGGCTATCTTTGCCAAGGGTCTGGCTGCCGAGCCGCTTACCGAGGAAGAGGTCCTCAAGTACAAGACTGCCTTTATGCAGTTTGTCGCTGGCGAGTATGTCCGTCTGGGCTGGGCCATGCAGCTGCACTTTGGCTGCAAGCGCGACAACAATCGCGCCATGTTTGCCAAGCTCGGTCCCGATACCGGCTACGACTGCATCTCCAACTACACGCCGTCCGACCAGCTCGCCGATTTCCTCAACTCCATTCAGGAGACTTGCGGCCTGCCCAAGACCATCCTGTACAGTCTGAACCCCATCGACAACACCATGATCGATACCGTCATGGGCTGCTTCCAGGAGGCTCCGACCGCCGGTAAGATCCAGAACGGCTCCGCCTGGTGGTTCAACGACAACGAGGTCGGCATGCGCGAGCAACTCACGGCTCTGGCTAACGAGGGCGTGTTGGGCAACTTTGTGGGCATGCTTACCGATTCCCGCTCCTTCCTGTCCTATCCGCGCCACGAGTACTTCCGTCGCGTGCTGTGCAGCGTGATCGGCGAGTGGGTCGAGCAGGGCAAGTACCCGGCCGACATGGAGCTGCTGGGCGAGGTTGTGCGTGACATCAGCTACAACAATGCGGTCCGCTACTTTGGCTTTGACCTGGACACCGTCGAGGCCTAAATCCAAACCTGGTTCCGGGAGCGCCGTCGCCACACGCGGCGCCCCCGTTTTGCTTACACGCTAACGGCTATCTAAGGAGACACATAGATGGAGAACATCAGCTACGATACGCTCGAGAAGATCGGCTACGAGGGCTATCTTCTTCCCAAGGACGCGCCGGAGAAGGTCCTGCAGTTTGGCGAGGGCAACTTCCTACGCGCTTTCGTTGACCGCTTCTTTGACATGGGTAACGAGGCGACCGGCTGGAATGGCAAGATCGTCATGGTCCAGCCCATCAGCGGCGCCTTTGGCTTTGCCGACGGTATCAATGCCCAGGACGACCTGTATACCGTGCTGGTGCGCGGCAAGGAGGACGGCAACACGGTCGACGAGTCCCGCGTGATTAGCGCTTGCAGCCGCTGCATCAACCCGTACCGCGAGGACGACTACCGCGCCATGATGGAGGTCGCCGTCTCTGACGACCTGGAGATTATCGTCTCCAACACCACCGAGGCCGGTATCGCCTATGACCCGTCCTGCAAGGCCGACGACATGCCACCCGCGAGCTTCCCCGCCAAGCTTGCCCAGGTGCTCCACACCCGCTGGGCTGCCGGTAAGCCGGGCGTCATCGTCCTCGCCTGCGAGCTCATCGATCACAACGGCGAGGAGTTGCTGCGCATCATGAACCAGTATGTGAGCGACTGGGGCTGGGAGGACGAGTTTGCGCAGTGGATGGCCAACGACTGCACCGTCTGCACCACGCTCGTCGACACCATCGTACCGGGCCGTATCCGCGACGCATCCGAGGCCGCCGCGGTTGCCGAGCGTCTGGGCTACGAGGATCCCTTCCTGGCCGTGCGCGAGCCCTTCCAGATGTGGGGCATCCAGGGCGACGAGTCGCTTGCCGAGAAGCTTCCCTTTGTGAAGGCTGGTCTTCCGGGTGTCTTTGTGACTCCCGACGTCACCCCGTACAAAAAGCGCAAGGTCCGCATCCTCAACGGTGCCCATACCGCCTTCGTTCCGGGTTCCTGGGTTGCCGGCTTTGATATCGTGCGCGACTGCATGCATGACGAGACCATTCGCGGCTTCATGAACACCATGCTCTACGACGAGGTCATTCCGACGCTTGCCGCCGACTTGGATGTCGAGGACTGCAAGGCCTTTGCCGCCGCCGTCGAAAACCGCTTCGACAACCCGTTTATTGATCATGCGCTGCTCTCCATCTGCCTCAACTCCACGGCTAAGTGGCGCGCTCGCGACCTGCCCACGCTCAAGGACTACGTTGCCGAGACCGGCAACCTGCCCAAGTGCCTGGCGACGAGCCTCGCTACGCTCATCTCCTTCTACACGCAGGAGCTCGTGTCCCGCGAGGGCGACGGCCTGCACCTGCGTCGCTCCGACGGCACCGAGTACACCGCTCAGGACGACGCCTTCGTGCTCGACTTCTACGCCGCCCATGCCGGCGCCGACGATGCCCAGCTGGTGCACGAGGTGCTCACCAACGAGCAGATGTGGGGCGAGGATCTTACGCAGATCGCCGGCCTGGAGGAGTTTGTCGTCAACGCTCTCGCCGTCGTGCGCTCCGAGGGCGTCAAGCAGGCGTTCGCGAACGCTCAGGCCTAAATCCTTCTGTACGCCCGCCGGGTAACTGGCGGGCGTCACTCGACTTCTGCTCAACCTGTAGGGTTAGGACTCTTTGTAATGAACACTATCCAGATCAATCCGGCCGACAACGTCATCGTTGCGCTGTCGCCGCTCGCCAAGGGTGCTGCCGTCGAGGTTCCCGGCGTGGGCGAGGTCGTTGCCGCGGAGGATATCCCGCAGGGCCATAAGATGGCCGTGCGCGCCATTGCAGCCGGTGAGGATGTCGTCAAGTACGGTCTTCCCATCGGTCACGTGACGAAGGACATTCAGCCCGGCCAGTGGCTGCACACGCACAACGTGAAGACCAACCTCTCGGGTGAGGTCGAGTACACCTACAATCCGACACATCCGTTCGTTGAGCCGGTCGAGGCCGAGACCTTTATGGGCTTCCGCCGTGCCGACGGTCGTGCCGCCACGCGCAATGAGCTTTGGATCATTCCCACCGTCGGTTGCGTCAACGAAGTCGCTCGTGCCATGTGCGAGCAGGCTCAGGACCTGGTCGAGGGCTCGTTGGAGGGCGTCTATTACTTCCCGCATCCGTTCGGTTGCTCACAGACCGGCGCCGACCATGCCCAGACCCGTCGTCTGCTGGTGGCGCTGTCGCGTCACGTAAACGCCGCGGGCGTGCTGTTCTTGTCGCTCGGTTGCGAGAACTGCACGCATCAGCAGGTGCTCGACGAGCTCGGTGACTTCGATCACGAGCGCGTTCGTTTTCTCACCTGCCAGGATGTAGCCGACGAGCAGATCGAGGGCCACAAGATTCTGTCCGAGCTGGCTGACTTGGCCAAGCAGGCCAAGCGTGAGCCCATTCCGGCCTCCGAGCTGGTTATTGGTCTTAAGTGCGGCGGCTCTGACGGTCTTTCGGGCATTACCGCCAACCCCACGATCGGTCGCGTGAGCGATATGGTCGTCGCCCGTGGCGGCACGTCGGTGCTCACCGAAGTGCCCGAGATGTTTGGCGCGGAGAGCATCCTGCTCGATCGCTGCGAGAACGAGCAGGTCTTTGACGCCGCCTCTGACATGCTTAACGGTTTTAAGGATTACTTTATTAGCCATGGCGAGGTGGTCTACGAGAACCCGAGTCCCGGTAACAAGGACGGTGGCATCACCACGCTTGAGGACAAGAGTTGCGGCTGCGTGCAAAAGGGTGGCTCTGCACCCATCGTCGACGTGCTGCCGTATGCCGGTCAGGTCACCAAGCATGGCCTGAACATGCTGTGCGGCCCGGGCAACGACATGGTATCCACCACGGCGTTGACGGCTGCTGGCTGCCACGTGATTCTGTTCTCGACTGGACGCGGCACGCCGTTTGGTGCACCGGCGCCCACCCTCAAGGTGTTCACCAATCAGCGTCTGTGCGACCACAAGGCCAACTGGATGGACTTTAACGCCGGCGTGGTGGCTACGGGCGAGTGCACGCTCGATGAGGCCGCCGGAGACCTATATCAGCTGGTACTGGATACAGCGAGCGGTAAGCTAACGAGTGCCGAGCGCCGCGGTTGCCACGAGATCAGTATCTGGAAAGACGGCGTCTGCCTGTAGAGAGATTCGCCATTCGTAGGGGTGGCGAATCTTTTGATCTCGATGGCGGGGCTGCACAGTGGTTCTGTGCGAGGGAAGGGTTGCTACTGCGCGTTTGTGAGATGCTTTTCGGTGCCCTTTTCCGCACTGTTGACGTATCTATGGTTATAAATTCGGGCAAATTGGTTTAAGAAGCCGATTTAGTCCAGGTCAATAGAGGGGAATTGCGTGGCTATCCACATCGTTGAGGAAGCAAATCGTTGTCTGGGCTGCAAAAAGGCGTTCTGTAAAATAAAGGGTTGTCCGGTGCAGACGCCCATTCCGCAGGTTATCGACCTCTTTAAGCAGCGCCGTCTGCAAGAGGCGGGCGAGCTGCTGTTCCAGAATAACCCGATGAGTGCGGTCTGCTCTATGGTGTGCAACCATTCGGGCCAGTGCGAGGGCGCGTGCATCCAGGGCCGCAAGGGCGCGCCCGTGCATTTTTCGAGCATCGAGAACTATATCTCCACGGCGTATTTGGACCGCAAAGAGTGGAAACCCGTGCCGTCGTGCGGCAAACAGGTCGCCGTGGTCGGCTCCGGCCCTGCCGGCATGACCGTGGCCATTAAGATGGCGCAGCTGGGTTGCGCCGTCACCGTTTTTGAGCAGCGGCCCGAGATCGGCGGCGTGCTGGAGTACGGTATCCCCGAGTTCCGTCTGCCGCGCTCGCTCGTGCAAAAGTACCGCCACGTGATGTGCTCGCTCGGCGTGCGCGTTCGCCCCTCGACCACCATCGGCGGTGCGCTCCACATTGACGACCTGCTGCGCGACGGCTACGATGCAGTCTTTGTTGGTACCGGTACCTGGCGCGCTCGCAAGCTTGGTATTCCCGGCGAGTCGCGCGGCAACGTGCTGTTTGGTATCGACTACCTCGTTGACCCCACGAGCGTGGCGATCGGCGAAAACGTGGCCGTAATCGGTGCCGGCAACGTAGCCATGGATGTGGCCCGTACGGCGCTTCGCTCGGGTGCCCGCAAGGTTACCGTGTACGCCCGGTCGCGCCACATCTCTGCCATCGATGACGAGGTGGAGTTGACCGAGCTTGACGGTGCCGAGATTGTGCGCGGCAAGGCGATCTGCGCCATCGATGATAACGGTCCGGTGTTCGAGACGGCTATCTTTGACGAGGACAACAACGTGGTGGGCTACGAGGAAGAGCTCGACCACGTGTCCGCCGACACGGTTGTGATTGCGGCGTCTCAGGTGCCCAAGGACAAGCTCGTGCTTACAACGGGCGGTCTGGAGACCGACCATCGCGGCCTGCTTTCGGTCGACGAGCGCGGCATGACCACCGTGCCTGGCGTCTTTGCCGCCGGCGACGTGGTCAACGCCCCGCTCACCGTGGTTCATGCCGTGGCAGGGGCCAAGCTCGCCGTCGAAGGCATGACATCCTACCTGGGCCTCTAACCCATCCCACCCATCAGTTGCGGTGGAATACGGACTGTTTTGCCTGTCAAAAGCCTTATCTACTCCGTATTCCACCGCAACTTTTTGTGGAGTGGGCTAGAGACGCTGCATGCGGTACCCGACGCCCATGTGCGTCTGAATCATCTTGGGGTGAGAGGGGTCTGCCTCGATCTTCTTACGCAGGGTGCGCATGAACACGCGCAGGCTCGCCAGATCGCTGTCCCAGCTCGTGCCCCATATCTCGCGGGTGATGAAGGTGTGGGTGAGCACCTTGTCGACGTTTTTCGCCAGAAGGACGAGCAATTTGTACTCGGTTGGGGTGAGCGAGAGCTCGCGTCCGTCTTTCGTCGCGTATCCCGCGGCGTAGTCGATATGCAGCGGACCGTTGTCGAACGTGCTCACTTCTGTCGACTCGCTCGACGCCATCGAGGAGCGCCTCAAATTCGCACGGACGCGCGCGAGCAACTCATCCACAGAAAAGGGCTTGGTGAGGTAGTCGTCTGCCCCTGCGTCAAGTGCTGCAATCTTGTCGGAATCTTCGGTGCGCGCCGAAATGACGATAATGGGGACTGCCGACCAGCTTCGGATCTTCGTGATGACCTCGATACCGTCAATGTCGGGAAGGCCGAGGTCGAGCATGATGAGGCTGGGGCCGTGCGACACCGCATCCATGATGGCGGCTTGGCCGTTGCAAACCTTGCTCACGACATAGCCGTGGAGGTCAAGCGCGGTCGAAACGAGGTTTTGAACGGTCGGGTCATCTTCGACCAGGAGGATGCGTGGCTTAGCGGCATTATTCATGAATCTCAATCTCCTCGGCGGGCAGGGTAAAACGGAAGACGGCCCCATGGGGGTGGTTGTCGCGAACTTCGATGACGCCGCCATGCGCCTCCACGATGGAGCGGCAGAGCGACAGGCCAAGGCCGATGCTTCGACGCGAATCCACGGGCCGCGTATTGCTTGAGGTGAAGAAGCGCTCAAAGATATGAGGCTTGTCGCAGTCTGCCACACCCGGCCCATCGTCTGCGACGTCCACCACGACGAACGCGCCCTCGCGACGTGCGCTGATGGTGACAGTCGAGTCCTCGGGCGTGTATTTGAAGGCGTTCATGATGAGATTCGTAAGCACCTGCATGATGAGATGGACGTCGATGCGTACCAGCAGGATGTCGTCAGTGTGCTCGATGGTGACGGCACGTCCATGCGATGCTTGGGCGACATGGCTGAGGGCGGCCTCGATGACCTCGTCGATGAGCTCGGATGTTAAGTTGAGGCGAATGGTGCCGTCCTCGACGCGTGTGATGGCGAGGAGGTTCTCCACGGTATCGATAAGCCAGAGGGAGTCGTCGTAGATGGCATCGGCAAGATCGCAGCGTTGTTCGAGGCTGAGCTTCTCGTCGCTCTTCCGAAGGATTGCCGCAGATCCGGATATAGCCGTGAGGGGTGTCCTCAAATCGTGGCCGATGGAGCGCAAAAGGTTGGCGCGCAGCTGCTCGTTTTTCGCCAAGACCGCAGCCTCTTCGCGCTCTTGCGCCGCCCGGTCGCTTTCGAGCGCCAAGGCGCATTCACCTACGATAGATAGGACGATCGAATGCTCGAAGGCTTCGATCTCGCGCCCCTCCAGGGCGATGCCGATGACACCGAATACCTTGTCGCCGGTGCGAACCGCGAGGTAGAGACAGCGCGCCTCAGGCAGGGTCCGCGTGCTTGCGCCCGCGCGCTTGTTGTTGGTGTAGGTCCAGGTTGCAACGGCGCGCTCGTAGTCGGTGAGCAGCGACGCGGATCGGTTTTCGGTGCCAGCGGACTCATAGAGCGCCTTGCCGAGCGTGCCGTGTTCGGCGGGGTAGAAGACCACGTCGAGTTTTAGCAGTTTGACGAGTTGGTTCATGGCGACGCGGGCGCACTCCTCCGCGCTATGGGCTTGCTGCAAGAGCTGGTTCGTTTCGAGGAGTACGCGCGTTTTGAATGCGTTCTCGGCGGATGTACGGGCGTTGTCGGCGATGCGCGCAGTTAACTCGCCGGCGACCATAGCGGTGGCGAACATGATGCCGAACGTGACCAGATAGCTTCGGTCGTAGCTGGCGAGCGAAAACAGAGGCGTGACAAAGCAGAAGTTGTAAAGCACTACAGAGAGCACGCTCGATACGATCGTGCAGATACGCCCCGTCGTGGTGACGGCGGTCAGCAGGGCCGTGAAGATATAGAGGGATATGATGCTGGAGTCGGCAAATCCCAGATGGCGGAAAGCCGCGCCGATCGCCGTGGCGGCAAGAGAGAGGGTCAGCGTGCGAAGCACGTTTCGGCTGCTGGGCGGCTGCAGGGCGAGCGCATGGCGGCGTCCTTTGGGTCGGGAGGGCGGAGTCGACTGTTCTGGAATGATGTAAATGTCGAGGTTCGGGGCGAATGTTATGAGCTGTTCTACGAGAGATTTGCGGCCAAAGAGGGCCTGACGGACGCTGCTGCGCTCGCCCGTGCGCCCCATGACGATCTTCGAAATACCCGACAGGCGCGCGAACTCGGAGATCTGAAACGCGATGTCGTCGCCATAGACGGTTTCCATATGTGCTCCGAGCTGCTCGGCTAGGGCGATATTGGCTACAAGCTTGGTGCGCTCATCATCGCTCATGGCTTGCGTGCGCGGGCTCTCTACGAACAGGGCGACGAGTTCGCTGCGAAACGCTTTCGCCATGCGTGCGGCGGCACGGACGATGCGGGGATTGGTCGGCGCCGGGGAGACGCAGACTAAGATACGCTCCCTGGTGTAGTAGTCACGGTTTCCCAGCACGCGTGCGGCGTCTGTGAGGTGACCGGTGCGATCGGCGCAGCGGCGCAGCGCGATTTCTCGGAGTGCGGTGAGGTTCTCGACGGTAAAAAAATGCTGTTGCGCTCGGTCGGCTTGTGCGGGACGGTAGACGAGGCCGGCGCGAAGGCGCTCAAGTAGGTCTTCGGGCTCTATATCGACGAGCTCGACCTGGTCGGCATCATCGAAGATACGGTCGGGGATTCGTTCGCTCACGACAACGCCGGTGATGGATGCAACCATGTCGTTTAGGCTCTCGATATGCTGAACGTTCACGGTCGTATAGACGTCGATGCCCGCATGTAGAAGTTCCTCGACGTCTTGATAGCGTTTGTCGTGGCGAGACCCCGGCGCATTCGTATGGGCGAGCTCGTCGACAAGGATGAGCTGAGGGGCGCGTTCGATAGCCGCATCTAGATCGAACTCGCTGAGCGCAATGCCGTTGTGCTCGATGAGTTTACAGGGCACGTTCTCAAGCCCTTGTGCAAGATGGGCAGTTGCCGGACGTTCGTGCGGCTCGATGTATCCCGCGACGACGTCGACACCTCGCCGCTTGGCGGCGTGGGCGGCTTGAAGCATTGCATAGGTTTTGCCTGTGCCAGCAGCGTAGCCAAAGAAAATTTTGAGGTGTCCCCGGCTGGTTCGAGTGTCATCGGCGACCTCGTCTTTCTCAATTGCCTTGAGGATGAGGTCTGGATTGACGCGAGTGTCCGATGCGTCGCGCTGCATAGCGTAGCCTTTCTGAAGCGTTGTCCATGCGTGCATACGCGGTGAAGACACCACTGTATGCTCGCGAGGTCGAGTATAGGCGCACTGCAGCTGCAATAGTGCTTTCTACCTGCATCTTTACGGCATCTTAAGGACGTGAGCCCCGGCCCTCACGCCTCTTTAATCCCTAGAAGCGTTTACTGTCCCCAGACGCTTGCGAGGGCAGGCGTCCGAGACATCGGACCGCGTGTGAAAGGGGCGGTAAATGGACATCCTCATTCCCATCATCGGAGTCGTCTGCATTGGACTTCTTATCTATTACATCTACATTCTGATGAGGAGTGATTCGTAAACTATGGACGCTGCGATTCAGTACATCTTGTACTTTGCCGTACTCGTCGTCCTGGCCGTTCCGCTCGGTCGGTTCATGGCCCATATCATGGATGGTGAGCATACGTTCCTGTCGCCTGTGATTGCTCCTGTGGAGCGTGGCGTCTATCGTCTGCTTCGCATCGACGCGGCAGAACAGATGGGGTGTAGGCGCTATCTGGCGAGCGTGCTGGTCTTTTCGGGGATCGGCTTCGTGACTCTTGTGGCACTCCAGGCGCTTCAGTCCTTCTTGCCAGGCAATCCCCAGCACCTGCCGGGTGTGTCATGGGACCTGTCGTTCAATACGGCTGCTTCCTTCATAACCAACACCAACTGGCAGTCCTACTCCGGTGAGACCACCCTGTCCTACCTTGTGCGGTTCATGGGTCTCACTGTGCAGAACTTCGTTTCCGCTGGCACCGGTATCGCGGTCATGTTCGCGCTGATCCGCGGCTTCCGTCAGGTCAAGGAGCAGGGTCTGGGTTCCTTCTGGGTCGACCTCACCCGCACCGTCCTGTATGTGCTCATCCCGCTGAACCTCGTGTTCGGCATCTGCCTGGCTGCCGGTGGCGTCATCTCCAACTTCCAGCCGGCTCAGAAGGCTGAGCTCGTAGAACCCGTCGCTGTTCAGCCTAATGCAGACGGCGGCTGGAGCGTCATCGACGGCGCCCAGATTGAGGGCGACACGGTCAAGGTCGACGGCAAGGTTGTCGAGGGCGCGCGCGTGGTCACCGAGCAGTTCCTGCCCCAGGGTCCCGCGGCTCCTCAGGTCGCCATCAAGCAGTCCGGCACCAACGGCGGCGGCTTCTTCGGCGTGAACTCCGCCCATCCGTATGAGAACCCCAGTGCCTTCACCAACATCATCGAGATGACCAGCCTGCTGCTGATCCCGGCCGCCTGTTGCTTCGCCTTCGGTATCGGCGTCAAGAACACCAAGCAGGGCAAGGCCATCTTTGCCGCCATGTTCATCCTGCTGGTGATCTTCACCGGCATCATCGCCGTCAACGAGCATGCGGGCACCCCGCAGCTGGCCGATGGCGGAGCGGTCAATATCGAGATGACCGACGGCCAGGCCGGCGGCAACATGGAGGGCAAGGAGAGCCGTTTCGGTATCGCCTCCTCTTCTACCTGGTCCGCTTTCACGACGGCTGCTTCCAACGGCTCGGTTAACTCCATGCACGACTCCTACACCCCGCTGGGCGGTTTTGTCCAGATGCTCCAGATTGCTCTGGGCGAGGTCGTCTTCGGCGGCGTGGGCTGCGGCCTGTACGGCATGATCGGCTTCGCCATCCTCACAGTGTTCATCGCCGGCCTCATGGTCGGACGCACGCCTGAGTTCCTGGGCAAGAAGATCGAGCCGGGCGAGATGCGCTGGGCAGTTGTCCTGTGCTTGGCAACTCCGTTTGCCATTCTGGTGTGCTCGGCCATCGCCTGCATGGTGCCCGGTCTTGCCGACCAGCTCAACAATGGTGGCGCGCACGGCTTCTCCGAGGCGCTGTATGCCTTCACCTCATGCGGCGGCAACAACGGCTCGGCGTTTGCAGGCATGAACTGCAACATTCCCTGGATCAACGTCATGCTCGGCCTCGAGATGCTGTTCGCCCGCTTCATGCCCATCATCGGTACGCTGGCTATCGCCGGCTCGCTGGCCAAGAAGGGTAAGGTCGCCGAGAGCGCCGGTACCTTGTCTACCACCAACGGCATGTTCATATTCCTGCTCGTGTTCATCGTTCTGCTGATCGGTGCCCTGAGCTTCTTCCCGGCCCTGGCGCTTGGCCCCGTTGCCGAGTTCTTCCAGATGATTGCGTAAAGGAGGGCGCAGATTTATGACTATGCAAAAAGACATGATGAGTCGCGCGGTCCGCGACTCGTTTGCCAAGCTGGATCCTCGCGTCCAGATTCAAAACCCGGTCATGTTCCTGGTGTGGCTTTCCGCCGTCATGACCTCCGTCCTGGCCGTCGCTTCCATCTTCGGTGTGCAGGACGCGGGTGTGCCCACCTACTATGTGGTCGCCATCGCGGTCATCCTGTGGCTCACCGACCTGTTCTCGAACTTCGCCGAGGCGCTTGCCGAGGGCCGCGGTAAGGCTCAGGCCGATTCCCTGCGTGCGGCCAAGAAGGATGTCGAGGCCCATCGCATCGAGTCCGTTGAGGACAAGGAGCACTTCACCGTCGTTCCCGGCACCGAGCTTACGCGCGGCGACCTGGTGATCGTACGCGCCGGCGAGCAGATTCCCGGCGACGGCGACGTCATCGAGGGCGCTGCTTCCGTTGACGAGTCCGCCATCACCGGCGAGTCCGCCCCCGTGGTCCGCGAGGCCGGCGGCGACCGCTCTGCCGTTACCGGCGGTACCACGGTGTTGTCCGACTGGATCATCGTCAAGATCTCCAGTGAGCCCGGCCAGAGCTTCCTGGACAAGATGATCGCGATGGTCGAGGGTGCCGCGCGCAAGAAGACCCCTAACGAGATCGCTCTGGAGATCTTCCTGGTGGCCCTCTCCATCGTCTTTATCCTGGTCACGCTGGCCCTGTATTGTTACTCCTGCTTCTCGGTCGGTCTTAACGACATGGCCAACCCCACGGCCGTGACCACGCTCGTGGCGCTGCTCGTGTGCCTGGCTCCCACTACCATCGGCGCCCTTCTGTCCGCCATCGGCATCGCCGGCATGAGCCGTCTGAACGAGGCCAACGTGCTGGCCATGTCCGGCCGCGCCATCGAGGCCGCCGGCGACGTCGACATCCTCATGCTCGACAAGACCGGCACCATCACCCTGGGTAACCGCCAAGCCGCCGAGCTCATCCCGGTCGACGGCGTCGATCCCGCGGAGCTTGCCGATGCCGCCCAGCTTTCCTCGCTGGCCGACGAGACCCCCGAGGGCCGCTCCATCGTCGTCCTCGCCAAGGAGCAGTTCGGTCTGCGCGGCCGCACACTCGAGGATAAGGGTATGGAGTTTATCCCGTTCACCGCGGCAACGCGTATGTCCGGCGTGAACTACGAGGGCAATGAGATCCGCAAAGGCGCTGCCGATTCCGTGCGCACCTATGTGGAGGCAGCCGGCGGCGTGTTCTCAAAGGAGTGCGACGAGGCCGTCGAACGCATCGCCAAGGCCGGCGGCACCCCGCTGGTCGTGACCAAAAACTGCCGCGTGCTGGGCGCTGTGTACCTCAAGGACATCATCAAGTCCGGCGTTAAGGAGAAGTTCGCCGACCTGCGCAAGATGGGCATCAAGACCATCATGGTGACGGGCGACAACCCGCTCACCGCCGCGGCAATCGCCGCCGAGGCCGGCGTTGACGACTTCCTGGCCGAAGCCACCCCTGAAGGCAAGCTCGAGAAGATCCGCGAGTTCCAGCGTGAGGGGCACCTGGTCGCCATGACCGGCGACGGCACCAACGACGCGCCCGCTCTGGCCCAGGCCGACGTCGCCGTGGCCATGAACACGGGCACCCAGGCTGCCAAGGAGGCCGGCAACATGGTCGACCTCGACTCCAGCCCCACCAAGCTCATCGAGGTCGTGCGTATCGGCAAGCAGCTGCTCATGACCCGCGGTTCGCTCACGACCTTCTCGGTGGCCAACGACATGGCGAAGTACTTCGCTATCATCCCGGCCCTGTTCTCGCCGATCTACCCCGGGTTGGACGCCCTCAACATCCTCGGTCTGGCAAGCCCGCTGTCCGCGGTTCTTTCGGCCATCATCTATAACGCGCTCGTTATCGTCGCGCTGATCCCGGCCGCGCTGAAGGGCGTTAAGTACCGCGAGGTCCCGTCCGGACAGCTGCTGACCCACAACCTGCTCGTGTGGGGTCTGGGCGGCATCGTTGCCCCGTTCGTATTCATCAAGCTCATCGACATGCTGCTCGCGTTCTGCGGCATTATGTAAGTGGAGGTTTGTATGTTCAAAGGTGTTGCATCGCGCGCACTGGGCGTGTTCGCGCTGTTTACCGTTGTCTGCGGCCTGGCCTATACGCTTGTCGTGACCGGCATTGCCCAGGTTGCGTTCCCGTATCAGGCGAACGGTTCGCTCATTACGGTCGACGGCAAGGTTGTGGGTTCCGAGCTCATCGGCCAGAACTTCGAGGATGAGGACCACATGTGGGGCCGCATCCAGAACGTGTCAATTTTCGAAGGCGAAGATGGCGAGCTCATGGCGTATGGTGCCCCATCCAACCTGTCCCCGGCGAGTGAGGAGTATCGGCAGCTTGTGGATGCGCGCGTGAAGAAGATCCGCGCCGCCAACCCCGATGCCGATATGGACGCTGTGCCCGTCGACCTGGTGACGTGTTCCGGCTCAGGGCTCGACCCCGAGATCTCTCCCGATGCCGCCGAGTACCAGGTCCCGCGCCTTGCCAAGGCCACGGGCAAAAGTGAGGACGAGGTGCGCGACATCATTGCCGCGTGCACCAAGGGCCGTTTCCTCGGCGTGTTCGGCGAGCCCACGGTCAACGTGCTCAAGGTGAACCTTATGCTGGACGGCGCGCTGTAGGTGAGGGAGTGGCGGATGAGGGCATAACTGGCTATCTGAGCCCTCAATTCCACCCCGCCCATCGGTTGCGGTGAAATACGGACTGTTTTGGCTGTCAAAAGCCTCATCCACTCCGTATTCCACCGCAAATTTTTTGTGAGGGTTGGGATTGAAGGTGGGGAGTGCGAGCGAGTGCGAATGCGGCGGATACTGATACGATAGGTACGTTAGCAACTGCCGCCGAGCGGCTCAACGAAAGGAAGCCTGTATGGAGTCATCCGCCTACCCGATGCTCTTTAGCCCGATCAAGGTCGGTACGACCGAGGTCAAGAACCGCGTCTTTATGCCGCCGGTATCCACGAACCTGGCCGATCATGGCTATGTGACCGACGACTTGGTCGATCATTACCGTGCCCGTGCCAAGGGCGGCGTTGGCCTCATCATTACCGAGGTCGTGACGGTCGAGCCCACCTATACCTATCTGCCGGGTGACATGTGCTGCTACGACGACACGTTTATCCCCGGCTGGGAAAAGCTCGCCGCGGCCGTCCACGAGTATGGCTGCAAGATCATGCCGCAGCTCTTCCACCCCGCCTACATGGCCTTTAACATTCCGGGCACGCCTCGCCTGATCGCTCCGTCCTTTGTGGGCCCGTCTTACGCCCGCGAGGCACCGCGCCCCATCACGGTCGACGAGATTCACGAGCTCACGCATCAGTTTGGCGACGCTGCCGTGCGTATGCAGAAGGCTGGCGTCGATGGCGTTGAAGTCCATGCGGCACACGCCCACGGCATGCTCGGCGGCTTTTTGACTCCGCTCTACAACAAGCGTACCGACGAGTATGGTGGCTCGCTCGACGCCCGTATGCGCTTCTTGCTCGAGGTCATCGCCGAGATTCGTGAGCGCTGCGGCAAGGACTTTATCATCGACGTCCGCATTTCGGGCGATGAGTACACCGATGGCGGCCTGACCCTCAACGACATGATCTACGTCTCGCGTCGCCTGGAGAAGGCCGGCGTCGACATGATTCACGTGTCGGGCGGTACCACCATCAAGCGCGGCTCCGCGATTCCCGCCGCCGGTACGCAGCAGGCCTCGCATGCCGCCTGCTCGCGCGAGATCAAAAAGCACGTCAACATTCCCGTCGCCACCGTCGGTCGCATTAACGAGGCCTGGATCGCCGAGGAGCTGATCGAGGACGGCGCTGCCGACATCTGCATGATGGGCCGCGCCAATCTGTGCGATGCCGAGTTCTGCAATAAGGCCGCTGCCGGCAACGCCGACGATATCCGCCCCTGCATTGGCTGCCTGCGCTGCCTGAACGGCATCATGTTCGGCAAGCGCATCTCCTGTACCGTCAACCCGGACGTGGAGCGCGACGAGGCTGGCTACGAGCCTGCCGCCGAGGCCAAGAACGTGCTCGTTGTGGGCGCTGGTCCTGCGGGCATGGAGGCAGCCTACATTGCCGCCAAGCGCGGCCACAACGTGGTGCTCGTGGACAAGCAGGATGAGCCGGGCGGCGAGATGCGTATCGCGGCCGTTCCGCCGGCAAAGCAGGAACTCACCCGCGTGATCAAGTATCAGTACCGTCGTCTGGCCGAGGCCGGCGTGAAGTGCGTATTTGGCACCGAGCTTACTGCCGAGGACATTCAGCATGACTACGCGGGTTACGAGGTTGTCCTGGCTTATGGCGCCGAGCCCATCGCTCCGGCCTTCATGCAGGGCTTTAAGCAGGTTATGACGGCTGACGACCTGCTGGGTGGCAAGGCTTTCCCGGGCAAGAAGATCGTCATCGTGGGCGGCGGCACCGTCGGCTGCGAGACGGCCGATTACCTGGCTCCGCTGGTCAATGACCTGTCGCCGGCCAATCGCGATGTCACCGTCATCGAGATGACCAAGACGCTCGCCGCCAATGAGGGTGGTGCCGGTCGCGCGGTGCTCATCACGCGCATGCTCTCCAAGGGCGTTCACGTGCTGACCGAGGCCAAGGTGACCGAGATTACCGAGGACACTATCAGTTACGAGAAGGACGGCGAGGTCCACACCATCGCCGATGCCGATACGCTGGTGCTTGCCATGGGCTATCGTCCCAATACCAAGCTGGCCGACGACCTTGCCGCCGCCGGTGTTGCCACCTACGTGCTGGGCGATGCCAACAAGTGCGGCAACATCCGCGACGCCATCGGCGATGGCTACAAGGTCGCCTGCGAGCTCTAGTCAACCCCTTGTTGCGTGGGGGGCAGGTTACTTTGCACCAACTTGGCGCATGTAAACCTGGCCCCATTGACGAGGTTTCCGCCATCCCAGGGTGGCTTCATGGAGTAGCGCCCGTGCGCATCGATTCCCTCTCATAGATGTGCGGCACAAAGGGCCCCGAGCTCACACGAGCTCGGGGCCCTTTTCGTCTGGATTGGGGACGCATAGCCGGACGTAAACAATTTGCGTCTGGTAATAAGCGTACGAAAGCGCAATTTACGTCTTAATTTCGGACGCAAATCAAGACGAAAACCGTTTACGTCTGCTTTAAATCCGTACGAAAACGGTTTTCGTCTTGCAGGGCAGTTGTCGTTTCTACAGTTCAGCTTCCAGTTCGGCTTTGTGCTCGTAGAGGTAGTCGCGCATGTAGGGGATGGCAAATGAGACCTTGCCGTACGAAGGAGCCTCGATAATCGATTCTCTTAACAGGCGGCTGCGGACGGAGCTCACCTGTTGAGGCGTTTTGTTTAGGGCGTCGGCAACCATGCTGGTCGAGCTCGTCTGCCCCAAAGACGCCATGCTCAGCAGATAAGCGATGCACGTGGGCGGAATGCGCTGCAGCGCGGGCTCAATCACCATGGCGCAGAAGCGTTCGCGTGCCGTTGCAATGCCACGCTCGGCTTCTTCTTCTCCAATAATCGCTGTATGTGCACGTCTTGCCAACTGCCATGCGTAGTATCCAACGAGTTGGATCATGAAAGGATAGCCTTGCGTTGCCTCGGCAAGTTGGCCGGCAATACCTGGCTGCAACTCCATGCCAGACGCTTCAATGGTTTCCTCGAGGGAGTACGACACTTCGGTTACTGCCACAGCCTTCAGATCAAAGGGGAGGGCACGGCGCAAAAACGTAAGTGTCTTTCCGTTGATGATGCTTTCAATCATCGAAGGCAGCCCAGCAAAAACAAAGGCGATATCAAGGTCTTCGCCGATAACCTGCTGAATCGCAATGGAGAGCGTTCGGACCTCATCGAGCTCTGCGTCTTGAACCTCGTCGAGAGTGATGAGCAGGCCATTTCCATTCTTGGATATTGTCTGTCTCATGGCGTCGCGTAGCGATGGGCCGATTCGCTCAATATCTATGCTGCCGATGGATATGCCAGCTACGGTGGGCTCAAATCTGGCGTGTTTGGCCTGGAATTTGGGCTGCAGCTGTTCGAGAATGCGCTGGCAAAGTCCCTCGGTTGCGACCTCTTTTATGACCGTCCAGCCACGGCTTTGCGCCAAACGTGAGCACTCGTCAAGGAGGACCGTCTTGCCCGTTCCACGGACGCCAGCTATGCGCATTAGGCGCCCCGGGGCACCAGGCCCGTTGGCGAGGCCTTCACTGAATTCTTCGAGTACATCTTCGCGGCCGATAATCGTGGGAGGTGTTTTACCTGCTGTGGGCTTAAAAGGGTTTGTTTGCATGTGAGCCACCTTTGCTTAAGATATAGCAAGATATAGCAAGATATAGCAAAGTATAGCAAGATATAGCAAAGTATAGTGAGATATAGCAAAGTAAGCGCTACTCGCGGGTTTTGCGGTGGTGCTATTTTCCAAATGCCGCGCGGATAAAGCGCTGGACGAACAGCTTGTTGGCAACTCACGAGGGCTCGGGGTGCCAATTTGGGGTGCAGTAGTGCTGTGCCACGAATAGGGCCTATCTACTACGTTTAAGCCGCAGAGGTCAACCATAGCCGGCTATTTTGAAAATCGATAAGCTCTCTACCAGCGGTTTTGTTTTTGCACTTTTCAGCATGGTCTGGGCTCTCCGCGTTAACGTAGTAGATGGGCCCCTTTTGTGGCAAGGGGCCGACTTGCGGCTCAGGGTAGCCAAAAAAGCCCCGTCCCAAAAAGACTGTTGGAAGTTGCGGTGGAATAGTTCCTGTTTTTGCTGCTGAAGGCTTTGAGCAGGAACTATTCCACCGCAACTTATGAGGGGGCGGGGGATGCGATAGTATTACGTGGTGATATTCGACAAACCGTGGGCTTCATCCGAGGGCTTTATGGAACAACACCAGCATTATCAGAGCCTGCAAGACCAGGCATACAACGCATTGCGCTCCAAGATCATCTATGCCGAGCTCAGGCCCGGCACGCGCCTTTCGGCGATTGGTCTGGAAAAGGAGACGGGAATCGGGCGCACACCCATTCGCGAGTCCTTTGTGCGCCTGCGTGAGCAGGAGCTGGTGGAAACGCGTCCCAAGAGCGGCACCTACGTCTCTAAGATCAGCATGGAACACGCCGAGAATGCCTGTTTCTTGCGCGAGAAACTCGAAAGAAGCGTACTCATTAAATGCTGTTCGGCCGCCTCGCCCGAGCAAAAGCAGCGGCTTGAGCAGATTCTTGCCGAGTCCGAGTCGCTCGACCATAGCGAAACGCGTCGTTTCTTTGACCTGGACAACCTGTTCCATGAGACGTGTTTCGTGATTGCCGGTCGTCACATGCTGTGGAATTGGATGAAGAGCGTCAATACGCACTTTGAGCGATACAACTGGTTGCGCATGGTGTCGCAGGACCTGGATTGGGAGCCGATTCGTCGGCAGCATCGCCGGATTCTCGAGGCCATTAAGAGGGGCGATACCGACACGGCGAGCTATCTGGCAGAGACGCACTTGCACCTAATGCCCGAGGAGCAGGGCCCGGTTATCGCCTTGCATCCCGACTACTTTGAGCTGCCTAAAGACTCGTCTATCTAGTCCATCATCGCATCTGCACGAGGCGCAAAAACGATGCCGCTCACCTACAGCGTTTTGCAACCGAGATTTTTAAAAAAATGCCTAAAATGGCTCAGACCGCCGACAAATGGGAAACGGGGTGCGCTATGGCGCAGATGAGAATCAAGGACATTGCCGCCGAGGCGGGCGTGAGCCCGGCCACGGTCTCGCGCTATCTCAACAACCGCCCCGGGCAAATGACCGAGGAAACCCGTGCTCGCATCGCGGCGGTTATCGAGCGCACCGGCTATCGCCCGCGTGCCGCTGCGCGCAATCTGCGCAGCTCGCGCACCAACCTCATCGGCGTGATCCTGGCCGACATCGCCAACCCGTTCTCGAGCGCCATGCTCGAAGGGCTTTCCGCCAGCGCCGCCGCGCGCGGCTGCTCGCTCATGACGGCCATTAGCGGCAACGACCCTGCCAAGGAAGCGGAGTCGCTCACCAGACTTATCGATGCCGGCGTGGACGGCCTGGTCGTCAACACCTGCGGAGGTAACGACGAGGCGATCGCCGCGGCAGCGGGACGCCTGCCCGTTGTGCTGCTCGACCGCGATGTTGCCGACGGCGGTGTCGATCTGGTGACATCTAACAACCGTGAGCTAGTCGCCGGCTTGGTAGACGAGCTCGCCGCCGCTGGCAGCGAGCGTCTGTGCCTGCTCACCGAGGCAAGTGACGATAGTCCCGTGCGTCGAGAGCGCGCCGAGGCCTTTACCGACGAGCTTTCGCGCCGCGGCCTTGCCGGCGAGGTTGTCACCCTGGCCGACGGTGGCGCCACGGGCATCGGCCGCTTGGACGAGACCATGCGTGACTATGCCGGCAAAAAGCTCGGCCTCATTGCCGTCAACGGCCTGGTCTTCCTGCGTCTGACCGAGGCACTGGCGCAGCTGGGACCCTCGTTGCCGGCTGGTCTTAAGATCGCGACGTTTGACGATTACCCCTGGAACCACGTGCTCTTTGGCGGTGTGACCACGGCCGCGCAAGACACCCTTACCATTGCCGAGCGCGTGGTCGAGCGCCTGTCCGAGCGCATCGACGTTGTTACCACCACCGTGGGCGAAGCCGCAAAGCTGGCGCCCAAACGCATCGAGATCCCCGGCCACATCGAATACCGCGCCTCGACCTCGCGCTAGCAACTCGTTCGCAACTGCCTGTTCGCACACGTTTTTTGAGCGCTTGATACGCTTTAACCCTGCGGAAACATTTTTCTGCGATAGTATCTGCGATATAGACCAGTCGAAACCCGCCCGAAAGAAAGGGGAGCGACATGAACCAGCAGAACATCGATTACGTACTCCGCTCCGTAGAGCAGCGTGATATCCGCTTTGTGCGTCTGTGGTTTGTCGACATTCTCGGCCGCCTCAAGAACTTTGCCATTAGCCCCGAGGACCTCGAGGTCGCTTTTGAGGAGGGTATCGGCTTTGACGGCTCCGCCATCGAGGGCTTTGCCACGCCCGAGGAAGCCGACATGCTGGCGTTTCCCGATGCTTCGACCTTCCAGATTTTGCCGTGGCGCCCGAGCCACAACGGCGTCGCCCGCGTGTTCTGCGACGTGTGCACTCCCGATCGCAAGCCGTTTGCCGGCGACCCGCGCGATGCCCTGCGCCGCATGTTCCGCAAGGCCGAGAAGGCTGGCTATCTGCTCAACGTGGGTGCCGAGCTGGAGTATTACTACTTCCCCGACGAGCACACCCCCGAGCCGCTCGACAACGTGGGCTACTTCGATCTTTCGGTGAGCGATGCCGCCCGCGACCTGCGCCGCAACACGGTCCTCACGCTCGAGAAGATGTCCGTGCCCGTGGAGTACACCTTCCACGCCGCCGGCCGCTCGCAGCACGGCATGAGCCTGCGCCACGCCGAGGCCCTGAGCATGTCCGACGCCATCACCACGGCCAAACTCATCATTAAGCAGCAGGCCTACGAGAGCGGTTGCCACGCATCCTTTATGCCCAAGCCGTTGGCGGGCGAGGACGGCAGCGCCATGTTTTTGCATCAGTCGCTGTTCGACCACGACGGCAACAACGTCTTTTGGGGCGAGGACGACGAGAGGTACCACCTCTCCGATATCGCCAAGCACTACATGGCCGGCATCCTGGCACACGCGCGCGAGATCAGCGCCATCACCAACCCCACGGTCAACTCGTACAAACGCATCACCACGGGTGGCGACTCCGTGCCGCAGTATGCCACGTGGGGCCTGCGCAATCGTGCGAGCATGGTCCGCATCCCGGTCTACAAGCCCGGCAAGCAGCTGTCCACGCGCATCGAGCTGCGCAGTCCCGACCCCATGGCCAACCCGTACCTGGTCAACGCCGTCACGCTGGCGGCTGGCCTGGACGGCATCGAGCGCAAGCTGGAGCTCCCGCCCGAGGCCACGGCCGAGACGCTCAAGCTCACCGACCGCCAGATGGTCGAGGCCGGCTACACGCCGCTGCCGCGCTCGCTCAAAGAGGCGCTCGACGTGTTTGAGGACTCGCAGTTTATGAAGGATGCCCTCGGCGAGCACATCCACAGTTTCTTCCTTAAAAAGAAGCGCGACGAGTGGCATAAGTTTGAGTCCACGATTACCGAGTGGGAGATCAAGCACTACCTGGCGAACTCCTAATCGCGCTGGCTTGTTCCAGTACGATTGAGCTCATTTCCTTGGAGGCCGATATGTCCGATAAGAGTGCCCTGTTCATGGCGCGCACGACGCGCTTCCACGAGTTTGCCCGCAGCTTGACGACCACCTTGGGTGTCGAGGTGAGCCTGGCCACCCCCGATTCGCCGACTGCGGCGCACGACTTTGACCTGCTGATCCTCGATTCCGATGGCATCCGCAGCGACCGCATCGATCAGATTGCCAAGTGGCTTGACGATCGCGGCGGCGTCCCCATGCTGGTGATCGTCGACGACGAGGCGCTCGGCACCCTGCGCCTGCCGAATCACGCGCATGCCGACTTTGTATGCCCCACGGCGACGCCCAACGAGCTTAAGGCTCGCGCGCAGCGCCTGATGGGCGAGGAAGAGACCGTCGCCGCCGACGATGTGCTCAACATCGATAACCTCGAGATTAACCTGGCTACCTACCAGGTGACGCTCGATAACGAGCCCATCGACCTGACGCTGATGGAGTATTCGCTGCTGAGCTTTTTGGCGACGCACCCCAACCGTGCCTACAGCCGCGAGGTGCTGCTGCACCGCGTGTGGGGCTTTGAGTACTGCGGCGGTACGCGTACCGTCGACGTGCACATCCGACGCATCCGCTCCAAGGTGGGCCCGCAGATCGCGGCACACATCACCACCGTCCGCGGCGTGGGTTATCTGTTTAAGGACTAGATTTCCACCACAAAGGGGACAGGCACCTTTGTGGTGGTATTGACGCAGGTGCGGGTTCCTTTCGGGCCTGCAACAGAACTTAAGCCTTCCTAAAAGATTGCGTTCTCATACACGTATGCCCGCATATTGGGGTACAACTCAACGTGAACAATGATGGCCCGCCACATGTTTGGCGGGCCTTTGGTTATTAGACGAAAGGATCGCAGCCATGAGCGAGAACGATTCCCAGCGTCCTCAGGATGCGGGCAATGCCGGCGATACTCAGCAGCAGCCGCGCGTGCAGGTGGAGTCGACGCCTGCCGGCAGTAACATTCCCTACGTGCAGGCTTACGATACACAGACCGGCCAGCCGCTGGGCGGTCAGCAGGTTGTAAACAAGCACACGGTGGTCAAGACCAAGACCAAAAAGCTGCCGATCTTTATTACGGCACTCGCCGGCTGTGCCTGCGGAGCCCTGCTGGTCATTGCGCTCATTATGAGCGGCACGCTCAATATTGGCGGCGGAAAGAATGCCGTGACGGCGGGTGCTTCGGGTTCTTCGACGCAAAAGATCACCATCGACTCCGAGGACACCACGCTGGCCGAGGCCGTCTCTGCCAAGGCGTTGCCCTCCGTCGTTTCCATCACCGCCACTTCGAGCGGCAGCCAGAATGGCTCGCTTTCGCAGTCTGCTGATGAGTCGGATAGCTCGGGCAGCGTCGGTTCGGGCGTGGTGCTCGATACCGAGGGCCACATCCTCACCAACAACCACGTGGTCGATGGTTACGACCAGTACGTGGTGACCATGGACGACGGCACCACCTATGAGGCCGAGTTCGTGGGCAACGACGCCTCGAGCGACCTGGCCGTCATCAAGCTCAAGGACGCCGACGCCTCCAAGCTCACGCCGATCGAGATCGGTGACTCCTCCAAGCTCAACGTGGGCGAGTGGGTCATGGCGATCGGTTCGCCGTTCGGCAACGAGCAGTCTGTCTCCACGGGTATCGTCTCGGCGCTCTATCGCTCCACGGCTATGAGCTCTACCAGCGGCAACACCATCTACGCCAACATGATCCAGACCGATGCCGCCATCAACCCGGGCAACTCCGGCGGCGCGCTCGTCAACGACAATGGCGAGCTGGTGGGTATCAACTCGCTCATCGAGAGCTACTCGGGCTCCAGCTCGGGCGTGGGCTTTGCTATTCCCGTTAACTACGCCAAGGACATTGCCGACCAGATCATCGACGGTAAGACGCCGGTGCACCCGTACCTGGGCGCCACGCTCTCGAGCGTCAATGCGCTTAACGCCCGCACCAACAAGCTGAGTACCGATAGCGGCGCGTATGTGGCGAGCGTTGTCGAGGACGGTCCTGCAGCCAAGGCCGGCATCCAGGAGGGTGATGTCATTACCAAGCTGGGCGACGATGAGATTACGAGTGCCGATGGCCTGATCATCGCGCTGCGCAGCCACGAGGTGGGCGAGAAGGTCGAGATTACGCTCGTGCGCGGCAAGGAAGAGAAAAAGGTCACCGTCGAGCTGGGTTCTGACGAGGAGCTGCAGAACCAGCAGCAGGATGACAGCGCGACTGACACCGGCAACGGCGGTATTACCGACGAGCAGTTGCGCCAGTACCTGGAGGAGCTGTTGGGCCAGCAGGGCCAGGGTCAAGGCTACGGTCAGGGTTTCTAACGAGCCGTATCGCACATATCGAAGCCAGAGGGGGCTGTCCCATCAACGCGGGACAGCCCCTCTTTACTTATTGATCCGTTGGGGACGGAGGAAAACGGATCATTTGGAAACGGCAAGGACATGGTTTGATCGCGCGATCCACCCCGATCCGACGGCTGCCGATTCGGTGCGGTTTGAGACCGCTATTCGGCCCCTTTGCGACCGGTGGTACTCTAGTATCCGTTTGAAATCGAGCGAAGGAGTGCCGCTATGGAGCAATCGAGCCTGTTTGGTGACGGCGTGGACATCGATACCGAAACGCCCGCGAGCGCGGATGCCGCCGCACCGGCCGACGCCCGTGCCCAGGCGGCAGCGCGTGCGGCCGAGCTGCGCCACGAGCTCGATTACCACGCCTATCGCTACTACATGCTCGATGCGCCCGAGATCACGGACGCCGCCTTTGACAAAATGCTCGTTGAACTACAGGAAATCGAGGCGACCTACCCCGATCTGGTAACGCCCGACAGCTACACCCAGCGCGTGGGCGGCTACGTGAGCGAGCAGTTTACGCCGGTCACGCACATGGCACGCATGTATTCCATGGACGATGCCATGGATCTGGACGAACTCGACGCATGGCTCCAGCGCACCGAGGACGCGCTTGGTGCCGGCAGCGTCACCTATACCTGCGAGCTTAAGATCGACGGTCTGGGCGTGGCCCTTACCTACCAAAACGGCACCTTCGTACGCGCGGCCACACGTGGCGATGGCACCACGGGCGAGGACGTGTCGCTCAACGTCCGTACCATCAAGGATGTGCCCATGCACCTGTCCGAGCCGGCGCTCGCTCACATGGGCGCCGACCGCGAGCGCGCCATCGAGGTGCGCGGCGAGGTCTACATGCCTAAGGGCAGCTTTGTTCGTCTGAACGACGAGGCCGATGCCGAGGGCCGCGACCCCTTTGCCAACCCGCGCAACGCCGCCGCCGGCAGCCTGCGCCAAAAGGATCCCAAGGTCACGGCGCGCCGCGACCTGGCCACCTTTATCTATGCCATCGCCGATACCGATCCGCTGCACGTCCACAGCCAGCGCGAGTTTCTGGACTGGCTGCGTAGCGCCGGCTTTAGCGTCAACCCCAACGTGGCACGCTGCGCCACACCCGCCGAGGTTCACGAGTTCTGTGCCCAGGCGCTCGAGCACCGCGGCGACCTCGATTACGACATCGACGGCGTGGTCGTAAAGGTTGACAGCTTCCAGCAGCAGCTCGACCTGGGCTTTACCGCCCGCGCACCACGCTGGGCTATTGCCTTTAAGTTCCCGCCCGAGGAAAAACAGACCGTCCTGCGCGAGATTCGCATCCAGGTGGGCCGCACCGGTGTGCTCACGCCGGTCGCCGAGTTCGACCCGGTGACGGTCGCCGGCTCCACCATCGCGCGCGCCACGCTGCACAACATCGACGAAATCCGTCGCAAAAACGTGCGCGAGGGCGATACCATCATCGTGCACAAGGCGGGCGACGTAATCCCCGAGGTTGTGGGCCCGGTGCTCGATAAACGCCCGGCCGAGTCGGTCGACTGGTCCATGCCCGAGGTTTGCCCCGTGTGCGGTAGCCCCGTGGTCCACGAGGATGGCGAGGTTGCCTACCGCTGCGTGTCCATCGACTGCCCCGCGCAGCTCAAGGAGCGCCTGCTCCACTGGGTGAGCCGCGGCTGCATGGACGTCGACGGCCTGGGCGACGAGATCGTCGACAAGATGATCGCCGCCGGCCTGATCCACGATGTCGCGGACTTCTACCAGCTCACGGTCGACGACATCGCAGGCCTGGACACGGGGCGCACCTATGCTAGCTCCAACAGCAAAAAAGGCGTCAAGAAGGGCGATCCCATCCCGGTGGGCCTCAAGACGGCCGAGAAAATCATCGCCGAGCTCAACAAGTCCAAGAGCCAGCCGCTCGGTCGCGTGCTGTTTGCCCTGGGTATCCGCCACGTGGGCAAGAGCGTGGGCGAGGTCATCGCTGAGCGATTCCTGTCGATTGACAAGCTCATTTTGGCGAGCGAAGAGGACATCGCCGAGTGCGAGGGCATCGGTCCCAAGATTGCGGCGAGCGTCAAGCAGTTCCTGGCCGTGCCCGAGAACCTTGCCGTGCTGGAACGTCTGCGCCAGGCGGGCCTTTCGCTCGAGGTCGACTTGGGCGCTGCGCACGCGCAAGCCGCAGCCGACGCTGGCGTGGCGGGCGAGCTCGCCGACGCACAGCCACTCGCGGGTCTGACCTTCGTGCTGACAGGCACGCTCGTCAACCGCACCCGCGACGAGGCGGGCGCGGCGCTCAAGGTGCTTGGTGCCAAGGTCTCGGGTAGTGTTTCAAAGAAGACGAGCTATCTGGTCGCCGGCCCCAAAGCGGGCTCCAAGCTCACCAAGGCCGAGCAGCTGGGTGTGCCCGTGCTGGACGAGGATGCACTCGAGCAGATCTTGGCTACTGGTCAGGTGCCCCAGGCTTAAGGTGTCGATAAATAAATTGAAAACCTCCCGGAAAGTTCGATGTTTCCCGAGAGGTTTTTATTTGGACGGGGCAACGAGCACCGTGATTTGCGTCACTTGGGTCGACGGGTCGTCGCTGACGATACCGTCGATGAGGGCGATCCCGCGTCGCCCCGCTATGCTACCAACTTGTCAAAAGCCCCGCGCCGGTTGAGCACGGTAAACGCGACAGCACAGATGACCGCCGACAGAATTGACCCGCACGGCGAAGCGATGCCCATGGGAAACAACGTGTCGGAATAGGCGTTCGACAGCAGCCACGCGCCCGGCACGCGAATGAGCGCCACGGCCAGCACGTTGTGCGCAAAGCCGATGTAGCTCTTGCCGTATGCAGCGAAAAAGCCGCTAAAGCAAATGTGGATGCCGGCAAAGATCGCGTCGAAAATATAGCTGCGCATATAGCCGGTACCGGCCGCGACCACCGCGGGGTCCTTGGCGAAAAAGCCGATAAACGTCGGCGCCACCAGCCACATCAGCACCGTGATCAGGCAGCCGTACACCACCGAAATCGTCATGGCGTCCTTGAGCACCTGACGTGCACGATCGCCCTTGCCCGCGCCGGCATTTTGCGCCGTGAGTGCGCTGACGGTGGCGCCCATGGAACTCGGCACGATGAACAAGAAGCTGATCATCTTTTCGACCAAGCCCACGGCGGCGGCGTCGACGAGCCCTCGGTGGTTGGCGATGACGGTGATAAACATAAACGCCACCTGGATGCAGCCGTCCTGCACGGCCACGGGCACGCCGATCTTAAGAATGCTGCCGAGCATCTCGGGCTGGGGGCGCAGGTCGCTGCGCTTAACGTGGATGTTCGTGCGGCGGCTCTTGAGCCACACGAGTGCGAGGGCAACGCTGGCCGTCTGGGCGGTTACCGTGCCGAGCGCCGCGCCCACGGGGCCGAGCCCCATGTGGCCGATAAACAGAAAGTCGAGTGCGATGTTGATGATGCATGCCACGCCAATCACGTACATAGGCGAGCGCGAATCGCCCAGCCCGCGAAAGATGGCCGAAAGAATGTTGTATGCGGCGATAAACGGAATGCCGACAAAGCAGATACGCAGGTAGGCGGCGGTGCCTTCGACTGCCTCGGGCGGCGTGCCAATGAGCGCCACGATTTGCGGGCACAGCGCAAGCAGGACAGCAGCCAGTACCACCGAGACGCCCATAAAGAGCGTGATGGTGTTGCCGATGGCGGTCTCGGCGCGGTCGAAGCGGCGTGAGCCCACGGCGTGGCCGACGATAACCGTCGTTCCCATGGCCAGGCCCACGAGCGTCACAGTGATGATATAGAGCGTCTGCGCGCCATTGCCCACGGCGGTGATGCCGGCGGCGCCGCTAAACTGCCCCATCATGTACAGGTCGGCCATGCCGTAGAGCATCTGCAAAAAGTACGAGAGCATATAGGGCAGGGCAAAGACCGCGATGGTCTTAAGGACATTGCCGCGTGTGAGGTCGTGTTCCATGGGCGGGGCACTTTCTGGCTTGGTTCGTTTAGCTACCAGTGTAGTGAAAACCCTACAACGATTGTAGAGTCAAGGTTTGTGATGACGACTGGGCGAAAAAAGTCACGCTCCAAGCACGATGCTTTGGCCCTCTGTGCCCCTCACCTCGCCTCAAACCATCACAACATTCGACGTTTTTTGCCAAAATCGGGAAAAGCATCGAATGTTGTGATGGTTTTTCTGCCACTCGACCGGGTGGAATCGCTTTCTTGAGCACGAAGGTGTGCGGACCCGTGGGCAGGGGAATAAGGTTGGTTATCCGACTCCATTGGAGGGCTTATGGACCTGCCGATCGTCCTGTCCCATAAGACTGCCTGGCTGTACCACAACGTGGCACGTCCGTCCGAGCCGCTCTCGAGAGCAAGCAGCCTATACGATGAGGACTCGCTTGCCAACGAGGCGGAGCCAACTGCGGGCCTGCCCAAATTGGGACTCGATGCCAAAGGGCTGAGGGCTTCGACGGCAGTTGGGATCGTTGCCGACTATCTGGTTTCACTTGGTATTCCACGAGAAGAGCTCGATCATATCGACACGCTCGTCAACTTCGATTTTGAGCGCTCGACGCCGGCTGGATTTAGGTGCCACGTGTTTGGGGCGCCGGTATCTCCAGGCCATCTTATCGAGGTGGCAGAGGGCCTTCTAGTGGTTGACGAGGCTATGTGCTTTGTTCAAGCGGGTTCGTGGATGAGCGAGCCCGAGCAGCTGGAATATGGCTACGAAATCTGCGCCCGATACCATTTGAATCATCTGTCGACAGGCGATTATATCGAGATGGGGCAGAGGTATACCGTTGCCGACTTGATTGCCTATTGCAATGAGAACCGATCTCGTCAGGGGGCTGTACGCGCGGCCGCCGTGCTCAAGCGCGTGCACGATGGCGCGCGGTCGCCCATGGAGACGGCCACCGCAATCATGGTCGTAGCAAAGCGTTCTCAGGGCGGGCTGGGATACGCCAAGATCGAGCTCAACCATCGGGTCGATGTTCCCGGCGAGTTCAAGTATCTTGCAAAGGCCGGGTATTTCGAGATCGACGTATATGCACCTGCGAGCGGTACGGGGATTGAATACAACGGCTCGGACCATCTTGATAAACAGCGCAGCGCGTCGGATGCGGAGCGTATGGCCGTGCTGAGCGCGCTGGGCTTTAGGATGATCGTCCTCACCGGGACTCAGTTTGCCCACCAGCTGCAATTGCATCGGGCGATGAACGCCATCGCGCTCGCTATGGGTCTCAAGTGCGACCGAAGCGAAGCGTTCCAGAAGCGGCAGAACGACCTGCGAGAATTCGTGATTCGGCACTGGGACGACGGCCTTTAGGGGCGTTCCGGCCCTTCTACGGGGTGCCGTGGGCAGGCAAACCATCACAACATTCGACGTTTTTCGCCAAAATCGGGAAAAGCATCGAATGTTGTGATGGCCTGTGCTGAGGATGGGCTTGGGAAGCCGGTCTTGCTCGAAGTGACCTGTCCTGTCGTACGGGTGTCGGCATGATTCTCTCGTGGGGTATTATGTTTTCCGAAGAATAAAACGCCGCGTGAGGGGAGGGCTGCGTGGACGGGCACGTGCAACATGACGGCTTTGGCCGCGATATCAACTACCTGCGCATTGCCGTTACCGATAAGTGCAATTTCCGCTGCATTTACTGCATGCCGGCCGATGGCGTGGCGCCCCGTGCACACGACGAGCTACTCAGTGCCGAGGAAATCGCCCGCTTTGTGCGCTTGGTAGCGGGGGAGGGCATTCGCCGCGTGCGCCTGACGGGTGGCGAGCCGCTGGTCAGCCGCCGTATCATCCCGCTCATTCGCGACATCCGCGCGATCCCGCAGATCGAGGACATCTCGCTTACCACCAATGGCGCCTTGCTGCCCAAGTTGGCGCCGCAGCTCAAAGATGCCGGGCTTAACCGCGTCAACATCTCGCTCGACACGCTCGACCCTACGCTCTTTGGAAAGATCACGCGCTTGGGTCGACTCGAGCAGACCATGGCGGGCATCGACGCAGCGCTGGCTTGGGGCTTTGAGCCCGTTAAGGTCAACTGCGTTGTTGTGCGCCGGCTCAACCAGGATGTGGCGGCCCTCGCGCGGCTCACGCTCGACCGTCCCATCCACCTGCGCTTTATCGAATACATGCCCATCGGCGACGAGCGTACGAGCTCGCATTGCACCGTGGACCCGCATGCGCCCGCGCTCAATCCCGAGCTGTGGGATGCGAGCGACACCGTGCCGAGTGACGAGCTGCGGGCGCGCATCAATACCGGGGCCGCCGCGACGGGACTGGGCGAGCTCGAGCCGCTCGACATCAACGACGCTCCTGCCGGCGCGGGCCCTGCGCGCTATTGGCACTTTCCGAGCGCGGCGGGAACGGTTGGCTTCATTAGCGCCATGTCCAACCATTTTTGCGCGAATTGCAACCGTCTGCGCCTGACGGCCGATGGCAACGTGCGTCCGTGCCTGTTTAGCGATGCCGAGTATTCGGTGCGTGAGGCGCTGCGCCGTGGTGATGATATGCAGGTACTTTCGATTTGGCGCGATGCCGTGGCCCACAAACCGCAGGAACACGCGATAATTGAGGGCACGCAACGATTTATGTCTCAAATCGGAGGATGATCATATGGCCAAGAGCAGGTACGCCGATGCCACCAAGGCCGCTCGCAGGGCCGCGATGTCTGCCCACAAAGTCACGGCTGCGGCCAGCGATGCCGTTGCAGGCGCGCAGCCGACTGCCAGCGCTGCCACCGAGCCCGCCCGTGACGCCCGTCGCGACAAGCTGACGCACGTGGACGCCAAGGGCGAGGTACGCATGGTCGACGTGTCCGACAAGGCCGAGACCCATCGCATCGCCATCGCCGAGGGCACCATCCTCATGCACCCCGAGACGCAGACCATGGTGCTGCAGGACCGCGCCAAGAAGGGCGACGTGCTTGCCTGCGCACGCGTGGCGGGCATCATGGCCATCAAGCGCACGAGCGACATCATCCCCATGTGCCATCCGCTGCTCATTACCAAGAGCAAGTGCGACATTGCGCCCATCGCTCCGGTGGGGACGCCTGTCGAGGACGTGCCCGAGGGCTGGGCGCCGGCGCGCGCGGACGGGCAGGTTGGCTTTCACGTGCTGGTTACGGCGGGCGTGACGGGCAAGACGGGTATCGAGATGGAGGCCCTGACCGGCGCGAGCGCTGCGTGCCTAACGATCTACGACATGTGCAAGGCCGTCGATCGCGGCATGGAGATCGTCGACGTGCGCCTGCTGCACAAGGAGGGCGGCCGCTCGGGCGTGTGGGATCGTGCCGAGCGTCAGGTCGCTGCTGTTGAGGCCGTGGCTGCTGACGGTGCCGCGCCCGCGAGCGCACCCGTCGCCGTCGCGCCCGCAGCTCCGGCACCGGCCGTCCCCGCGATCGCGTTTATCGGCTACCAAAACTCGGGCAAGACCACGCTCGTCGAGAAGGTTATCGCCGAGCTCACCCGCCGCGGCCTGCGCGTGGGCTCGCTCAAGCATCATGGGCATCACGGCTTTGATATCGATGTACCCGCTAAGGACACCTGGCGCCATCATCAGGCCGGATCCAAGCACGTGGGACTCATCTGCGCCACGCGCTGGGCGGAGTACGCCGACACGCGCGAGGAGGACGAGATGCCCGCACGCGAGCTGCTGTCGCGTTACAACGATGTCGACGTGGTGATCATCGAGGGCTACAAGACCGAGGGCTTCGACAACATCGTGGTCGCGCGCTCTGGTGTCGACCGTCTGCGCGGCAAGAGCTCGCTCGACCTGGTCGACGGTCACACGCTGGCCCTTGCCTGCAACGAAGCCCTGGCGCGTCAGGCCTTCGATGCTGGCTTTGCGACTCGAGCCATCAACATCAACGACGCCCGAGCCATCTGCGACCTCATCCAAGACCATCTGGCCTAAAACCAGCCAAAAAAGACAGGTTAATTTGGCAGGTTTTATCTGGGCAAACGTCATTTCCACCACAAAGGGGCCAGGCACCTTTGTGGTGGTTTTTGCTTTGGTAGATGTGTGGGGCATGCCTTACAATCTACCAAGTAGTTCATGACGGGCGAAAAACGGAGAGAAGGGGCTTGATGCGTCCTTAATGTTTCATGCGGATAGATTGATTTGACAGACGGTGGCGAATGCCCGCCGCCCGTATTCGTATGAAACAAGGAGTCTCCATGCTCATCCCTCTTCTCTCAAAACCTCAATCATCGCTGCCCGTGCAGGCCAAGCGCCTGGTGGCAATGCGCTTTCTTATCTACACCGGTTTTCAGACTAGTTATTTTATCGGCGTTATCGGAACGCTCACCTATGCGGACGATGCCTCGGTCGTGGCGACATCGCTGGCCGTCCTGTTTATGAATGTTTTTGTAATCCTGGGATCCTTTGCGGGTGGCGCGGCGCTCGACGCCTGGGGTCCGTGTCGGCATTTCCGGGCGAGCATCGTCGGCACGCTGACAACCGGCGCGGCGATTATCGCCTTTGGCAGCGCGACCGGCATCGTCCTGCTCGGCGCGGCGCTCCTGGGCTTTGTGATGGGGTTCGCCCAGCCCATCGCCACATCCTATCCGGCCCACCTCACCGACGATCCTGTCGAGCTTAAAGGCATCAACTCCGCCATCGCCATGTTTTCAAACGTGAGTATCATTGTTGGCCCCACGCTGGGCGGCTTTGTCGCGGCGGCTGCGTCGCCACGCGCGGTGTTCGTGCTCATGATGCTCTTTACCGCGTTGGCACTCATTGCCGGCTGGGGCTTTAGACCGCAAGCAGGTCGCGTCGCCGCGCGCGAAAGTACTCCCGCGGACAGCAGCACAACGGCAAGTACTGCCAGCCAAAGCTCCAACGCCAGCACGTTCGCCCGCGCCACCTTCGCGACAAGCATCAAGACAGTCTTCACCAACAGTATCCTCACCTTGCTGTTCTGCATTATTTTCCTTTCGAACTTTGGCTACGGTGCCTTCGATCCGCTGGAGTCGTTCTTCTACCGCGATGTCCTGCACGTCGGTGTCGAATGGATGGGCTGGCTCTCGTCGGCCTCGGGCGTGGGCGCGGTGCTGGGCGCCGTGGCCGCGCTCCGTTTGCCGCCGCACTTGGTTAACCTTAAAACGCTGCTCGTGGCACTCATGTCCGTGGGTCTGGGAAGCCTGCTCTACGTGGGAACGCCGTACGTGGGCGTAGCCCTTGTCGGCCAGATTGCCCTGGGCGTGGCCTGGGGCGTCGTCAACCCGCTCCACAACACGATCGTGCAAACGACGGCCCCGCTCGGACAGCTCGGCCGCGTCAACTCGGTCATGGGCTTTGGCAACATGTTCGCCGGCGTGGCGCCGCTGGCGATTGCCCCGTGGCTGGCGGCGACGTTTGGCGTGCAGCAGACGCTCGTAGGGGCGGGCATGGTCGTGACGGCAGTTCCCGCGGCGTTGCTGCTGTTTGGACGCCGGCATTTGGATCGTGCCGCAAGGCAGTAAAAACCATCACAACATTCGATGAAAATCGCGATTTTGCCGAAAAACGTCGAATGTTGTGATGCTTTGCGCCCCGGGCCAGGCCACCCTTCGGGTCCGGCCACCACAAGGGGGCAGGCACCTTTGTGGCGATCGGGCCCCAACGGCCTGAGCCTTGGTATACCATGTACGCCGTTCACGAATACACCCCACACCGCCGCACAACCCAGAAAGGCTCCCATGGACACCACCTTCAGCCACATCAAAGCCGTGTTCTGCGATATCGACGGCACGCTGCTCACGAGCCGGCACACGGTGTCCCCGCGCACCGTGGCGGCGATCCGCGCCCTGCGCGAGCGCGGCGTGCTCTTTGGCCTGTGCACCGGGCGCGACGCCCACGCGACCGAGGCCATGTACGAGCTCTGGGGCATCGAAGGCCTGGTGGACGTACTCGTGGGCTGCGGTGGCGCCGAGGTCATCGACCGCGCGCACGACATCAACGAGCTGAGCTATCCGCTGCCGGGCGAGACCATCGCGCGCATCTGCAAGCACATGGCGGACCTTCCGGCAACACCCGTCTGCCCCCGAGACGGCGTGTTCTACGTGCCCGAGAGCAACGCGTGCGTCGAGCACCTGTCGCGCGTCGATGGTGTGCCCTACCAGGTGGTCGACTTTGCCGAGTTTTTGCGCGAGCCGCAGCCCAAGGTGATGTTTACCATGGCGCCCGAGGTGATGCTGCGGGTGATTGAGCGGGCGTCGACGTTTGCCGATGACACTGTTAAGGCGGCGGCTCTGCAAACCACGCAGCGGCTCTACGAGTTCATGGATCCGCGCGTGTCCAAGACGCGCGGCCTTGTGCGCGTGGCGGAGCTCAACGACATGGAGCTCCAGGACATCTGCGTGTTTGGCGATGCGGACAACGACACCTGCATGGTGGCTGACGCCGGCGTGGGCGTGGCCATGGCAAACGGCAGTGACGCCACCCGTGCCGCCGCCGACTTTGTAACCGCGAGCAACGACGAAGACGGCATCGCGATCTTTATCGAGGAACATCTGCTGTAGCGCTGGGGGAGAACCACCGCAAAGGGGACAGGCGCCTTTGCGGTGGCCTCAGGCGATTTGGGCGAATTGATACCTAAAATCTGCGCGCAAATTCAGATATGGTTGTCTGAACATTACGCTTCTAACCACCGATGAGCTAAATATATTCCCATCAATTTGGTAGTCTATTCCTCCCGGTTAATGACCTATCGTTCACGGTCGATTTTCGACCGTTCACAGGATGTTTGCTCTTGAGCAAAATGTTATGCAAATAAATAAAATGCTATTAAAAAATGATAACTAGCTTAATTACCAGTAGAAATAGATATTTCATAGCGAATAAACGAAGGTTAATCCGAGCAAATGTCAAGAGAATTGAGAATTCGCTACAAAACTATCGGTATTTTTGCTTAGATGTTCAAACAATCGTTACAATATGTACTACAAGCGTGCGCAATTACAGATTGCGCAGATGCGTTTGATAGTGAAAGAGCAAGATCGCGGTCTCTTGGGGAGGGGACATCGATGGAAGCGAATTCAGAAAAAACTAAGCAGAGTAAAAAAGCGACGCGCCGTGTACTGGCAGGCGTTTTGTGCGGAGCCTCCGTGTTGAGCCTGGTACTGTCGCTCGTCATGCCTCCAATCTCGCAGGCCATTGCCAACGACACCCAGACAGTTTCTACCGAGGAAGCTGTAACGGGGAGTTCCTCAAGTGAGTCCGCTGCTGTAGATAACACCAGCGAGGATGCCGAAAACCAGAATAGCGCCGCCACCTCTGCGAACGCGGCTACTACTGTGAACAAGGGCATCTACAAGCCCACGTCTATCGGTATCGGTACGAATATCGATATCTCCACCCCCGATCCCGGCGTGGCCACCTACGTCGGCCGCGACATGTACATCGGTGGTAAGCCGAACAAAACTAGCACTCTTGATGCGAATAACGCCCCCACCGGCTCATATGCCGCTGAGGCGGAGGGCCTTACCGTGGTCCACGGCAAACTGGCCATGAATCCTATCAAGGAGAGTTGGGGCGGCCAGGGCTTCCGTTTCGGCACCGTTGGTTTTGGATCGCAGTTTCGTCCCAGGGGGGGAAGCACGGTGCTTGCGGTCGCCGGCATAAACAGCTTGATTGAGAACATGAATACCGGTCAGGGAACGACCTCAGATGCTGCGACGGTTGGTGCTTGGACCAAGGGTGCTTGGGTCGGCAAGGCGACAAAGACTGACTCCCACCCTGGCTATGACTATACCGCGCAGATCGCCGGTCCCATTACCTATTCCTATTGGGATTCGAATGCTAACAACGGGCGCCAGTCTGTCGTGAAAAAGCAAGGTAATTGGTTCGAGGGCTCGGATGCTCTGAAGAGCGACCTGTTCAATCAAAATGTTGATTTGACTAATGTTAACGGTAACGATTATTCGAGCTACAACGGTGCAGATGGATACCTCTCGAAGCTATCGAAACAGCTCGCCTCGTTTGCAAATACCGGCACAGTTACGGATGGTTCCGCAATTAGCGACAACAGCTACGCAATCAACAGGTACGATAACAAGGGAACAAGCTATACACTCACTTTCGATGGTAGTGAGAAGTCTGTTTCCGGTGCGCTTGATACCAGAATCCCGAACTATAAGATTTGCAACACCGAGCGACTTATCACCTTTACCGGCGATGGAACTTCTATGCAACAGGTTTTCACCATTGCCGGTTCCGAGCTCTCCAACTTGAAGGATGGCGTCTACTACCGCGGCGTCGACTTTAAGTTCACCAATGTCCCCGAAGGCGCATCCATTGTCGTGAACGTTACAGGTGCTGGTCCTGTCGAGTTCCACAATGGCTGGCGCTTCTGGTGGGGCGATACAGAAATATCTCGCGGTTATGAGAGTAACGCCGATAAAGACCTTCGCGCGAAATACTCGCTGGCCTCCCAGTCCATCATGTGGAATTTTGTCGATACCACGAGCCTCACCATCCGTGGTGGCATTGCGGGCGAGGGTAGAAGCGACTGGGGCAATGGCGGCGGGGACGGCAAGTGGACCGACGATGACCCCGCCGCTGCTATGCTCGGATCGATTCTCGTTCCCAACGGAAGCTTCGACGACCATGTGACCACCAACGGTCGTGTGTACGTGGGCGAAGATTTCATGATGAACAACCCTAAGATCGCGTACAACTTCACAAATCTCGAGGGTAACTCGGCTTCCGTCATCGATATGGATCAGGAGCGTCACAACTTCCCGTGGTCTGGGTCGTATACACCGGACGGCTCTGCCATTGCGTGGAGCAAGGTCGACGCTGCGGACGGCATGACGCCGCTTTCTGGTTCCTCGTGGACGATATACGGCACTGTCGATGATGCCAAGAATGAAACGTATCCCATCGTTACGGTAACGGATGGCGGTGCCAATGATTACTCTTCGGATGATGGCGAGCTTCAGTTCAACTATTTGAATCAGAAGGCCAAAATTGGCGATCCCAACGATAAAGACTACTTCACGTACTACATTCGCGAGGTCAAGGCGCCGGCTGGTTATCAGAAGTCGGACACCATCTACTACGCAACCATGAACAACACCGGCGAGCAGGTGAACTATGTTCAGGGTCATGTGGACACGGTGAACGGAAATAAGCTCGTTTCATTCGATGATTCCAACACCACGGGCGCCATCTCCAACACCAAGATCACCGGTACGGTGTCTTGGACCAAGGTTGAGGAGAGCGACACGGGACACACTCCTTTGGCTGGTTCCGAGTGGGCGCTTACCAAGGTAAAGGATGCCGATGGTGCCGAAATTCCGGACGCTGCATCCCTGACTGTGATTGATAACGATACGAATGCGGAAGCTGTCAGCAACAAGTGGGCAGATTCTGATCCCGCCGATGGCAAGTTCAAGCTCGAGGGTCTGCTGCCGGGCACGTACACGCTCACGGAGACCCAGGCGCCGTTTGGCTACGAGCTGAACCAGACAACCTACGAGTTCACGGTGTCCAAGGCGGACGGTTCCATTGCGTGGACCGAGGGAAAGAAACCGAGCATTGTTGAGGGCACTACGTACATCTCCGATTCTCTCACCACCACGTCCGTGGAAATCCCGGTGACTAAGTCCGTCCGTAATACGGACTGGCCGAAGGATTCCAGCGGGAAATACGTTGCGTTCGACTTCAACATCGAGGCTACGGGGGATTACGCAACCAACGTGCCCATTCCTAACCCGGCAGACCTCTCCATTGCACCCGCAGCAGGGGAGACCGACGCCGCCAAGCCCAACAACATCACGGCGACCTTTGGCGCCATGACGTTCAACAAGTCGCACCTGTCCGATACCCCCGGTACGGCGGGTGACTACGCCAGGACCTACACCTACACGGTGAAGGAGGTCGCGCCTAACACCGGTGCCATCGATAAGCTCCGCTACTCCAAGGCCGAGTACCAGGTTGCCGTCACGGTGAAGGCCGTCATGAATGAGACCACTGGCAAGTACACCGGTCTTACCACCTCTACCACCGTTACGCAGATGAAGGACGACATGGGCAACACCCTTGGCGAGAACGGGCAGGGCGTCGTGGTTGAACCCTCCGCCGCCGCGCCCGACGCCATTCCCGCCTCCACCTTCACCAACACCTACTCCACCTCTTTGCCCCTTTCTGGTATGTCGGGCGTCACTCTGACGTACCTTGCCGGCGCGGCGGTGCTTTGCGCTGCTGCGGCCTGGATGCACATTCGTCGCAAAGCGAATGCGAAGGGAGGTAAGCGTCGTGAATAAGAAAGTTTGCTCCTTCCCGATCTTGTTTGCGCTGCTTACCCTCCTGATCGGCACCTGCGCGGTTGTGTTCCCCGCTTCCGCGCAGGCCGCGCCGACCTCGACCGGTTCCATTACGGTGAGCGGCACCGTGGCGAGCAGCTACGACGCCTACCAGATCTTTAGCGCCAACGTCGTCGACGGCGACAGCGACGCCAAGATCGCCACCGATCTCGCCTGGGCAAGCGACGCCGTGCGCGACGCCGCGCTGCCTGTGCTGCACAGCGCCGGCATGCCCAATTCCCAGACCACCGCGCAGGAAGCTGCCGAGTGGCTCAACACCGATTCCCACCTTACGGGCGCGCTGAGCGCACAGCTCGCTCGTTCCCTCCAGAGCTCTGGCGCCGTGTCCGTGGCCCTTAACGCGGGCACGACGGCCGAGCTGCCCTGCGGCTACTGGCTCATCGGCGCCGACGATGACGCCATTTCCCAGGGCGAGGCCGGCACCGCGCCGATCATGGCGCTGGTGGGCGGCAGCGCCGTCACCGTCAAGCCCAAGGCCGCGATGCCCAAGGTCGCCAAGCACGTACTGGAGGACAGCATCGCCGCCTGGCAGAAGGCCGCCGACGCCACGGTCGCCGATGACCTGTACTGGCGTCTCTCTGCCACGGTTCCGGCGGGTCTTACCGCCTACGACACCTATACGGTGCGGTTCGTCGATACTATGAGCGCGGGGCTCGACCCCTCCAAGGTGGCCGCGAGCATGCGCGTGTACGCGGCGGCGGGCGCGGACGGCGGCTTTGACGCGGTCCAGACCGGCAAGGACGGCCGCGCCGGCACCAAGCCCGCGAAGGGCTGGACCGACATCACGGCCCAGTGCAGGGTCTCGGTCGACGGTAAGACCTTCACCGTGCGCACCGGCGACCTGATCGCCGCGCTCGGCGGCGCCGACGCCTTCGCCGCGGGCGCCCGCGTGGTCGCCGTGTACAATGCGCCGCTCAGCAGCGCATGCAACCACGGCATCGCGAAGGGCAACCCCAACGAAGTTTACCTGCGCTACCCGCGTTCTCCCTTTGCCGACCAGTCCGGCGACGCCGGCTTTACCCGCACGCCGAGCGACGATGCGTGCGCCTACACCTGGGATCTCGCGCTCACCAAGCGCGGCAGCGACGGCGACAAGCCGCTTGCCGGGGCGGTCCTGAGCATCGCCGACGACCGCGGTCGTACGCTAGCGGCCGACGGCACGTGGGATGCGGAGGGCAAGGCCACCGTCACCACGGGCGAGGACGGCCGCGTGACCGTCTCAGGCGTGGACTCGGGCAAGCTGGAGGTCCGCGAGCTCAAGGCGCCCAAGGGCTACACCGCCTTCGAGGGCACGCGCTCCGTGACGGTCAAGGCCGAGGGCCTGGACGTCGATCAGGTGGCCGCCGCCAAGCCCAAGCTCACCATCACGGCCGAGTCGCCCCTGCGCGCCGACAGCGCGGACGGGTCGACGGGCAGCCTGGAGGCGTCGCTCATCAACACGCCCACCGGCACACCCCCTAGCATTACCACCGGAGGCTTTATGCCCTCGACTGGCGATATGGCAATGTACGCCGCGGCCGCCGCAGCGGTCGCCGGAGCCGCGCTCATCGTGGTCGCGCTCCTGGTCAAGCGGGGAGGTGGCAGCCATAAAGAGTAGCTGGCAGCCCCGCAGAGAGCGGGGCGAGACGTAGCGAAGTAGATGCTAAGACACAGACAGATGATGATCGATCGAATTGGAATAAAACGGAAAACGGAGGAAAAGAAGATGAGCATGAGCAAGAACATCGCACGCCTGGCAGTAACGGCAGGCCTCACGGCGGCGTTGAGCTTCGGTGGCGTCATGGCCCCGGTGACCATGGCGTTTGCTGATGGTGCGACTGCTTCGACCAATAGCATTAAGATCAATAAGAACGAAGACAATGGCAGCGTGAAGTACAAGGCCTACCAGATTTTCGAGGCCGATGTCGTGGATGAGGCCGGCAAGACTGACAAGGTCGTTTCGAATGTTAAGTGGGCAACTGGCGTTGAGGACACGACGCAAAATGCCATCATCGAGGCTATCAACAAATATAAGGAAGGCGCTCTGAAAACCGATGCCAGCCCGCAGGATGTTGCCAATTGGCTGACTGCCAACATTATCGGGACCACAAACACGACGGTTCTCAAAGACACCGATTTGCTCAATACGCTTGCTGGACTGGTTGCGAAGGATGTCACTCCGACCATCCCGACGGGCGCTACGGAGGCTTCGTTTGCGGCGGGCAACAAGGTTTCTTTCGACAAATCTGGTTATTACCTGTTCCTGACTGACAAGGACACTTTAGCTCCGGATGGGTCGGAAGCTGACAACAAGAATACTGCCACTTCTCCGATTTATGCCGTTGTGGGCGCCGGCGATGTGGTGGTTACCGAGAAGACCAGCATTCCTACCGTCAACAAGGCTGTTATGGATGACAAGGACAAAAATTGGGTGACAGTGGAGAACGGAGACATTCTTACCAAACCCAATAAGGCCGCTGACTCTGCTATGGACGATTGGGTCGATTACAAACTCGTCGGTACGGTTGCGAGTAATATCGACACCTATAGCGACTATAAATACGTCTTCACGGACAAACTGCCCAATTCCATGACGCCCAAGTTCGTCGATGGCAGCGAGAATAATGTTCCGGATGTCACGGTTACGATCGGTAACCAGACCGTAAAGAATGATGCCGTGCGGGGCTACACCACAAATCTCTCGGATGATAACGAACTTACCGTTAACTTCAAGAACCTGAGGAATTGTGTTGACGTTGACGATAACCCCATTGCCGTCAACGCTAGCTCGAGGGTGACCGTCGAGTATCAAGCCAAGCTCGACTCCTCCAAGATTTTCGACAGCAATAATGTCATTAAGGAAAAGTTCAAGGATCTTATCGGCAAGGCTCAGGAGAATACGGTTAAGCTTACCTATTCTAACAACCCGAACGGTACAGGCGAGGGCAATACGGTAATTCACCCTGCCTATGACTACACCTATGGCATCGATGTCACCAAGGTGGGTTCCGATAATGAAACTAAGGGGCTCGAAGGCGTTGAGTTCACGCTTCAGGAGCAGGGTGATACGAACAACTTTATCAAGGCAAACGGCACCAAGACGATCAATAGTGAGCAGGCCAAGCTGAGGACCGACGCAAAAGGCAAGATTAACGTTGTCGGTCTCGATGAAGGCACCTACATCCTGAAAGAGGTCACCCCGGCGCCTGGCTACAATAACTCCGCAGCAAACGGTGTGACCTTCACCATCAAGCGCGAGCTCAATCAGACCGGCGACGAGGTTATCCCCAGCGTTGATTCTGCAATCAAGGCAGCAGATGGCGTGGTCAAGGACAACAAGGCTACCGCATCTACCGGCAAGCTCAGCTTCATCATTGTCGACCAGAAGGGCTCCAACCTCCCGCTCACCGGTCTCAACGGCGTGACCTTCACCTGGATCGCTGGTGGCGCGGTGCTGTGCATCGGCGTGGCGCACCTCATCCGCAGCCGTAAGCAGGCTGAGGAGTCCGAGCAGGAGTAACGCTCACTCATCCATCCCTTTGGCAGGTGGGATGCGATGGCCATGAGACTTGCGGACACTTTTCTCGTCCATCCACGTTCTTGCTTTGCCATTTTCTTTTCGGGGCAGACTCCGCGCTGGAGTTTGCCCCGTTCTTTTTGGACAACACAGCCAGGCTCCATTGCCCGATGGATCAGGCGTATGAATATCGAACAGATGTTTGCAAATATTGCGTTTACCAGCTGTAAGTGCGAGTGCTCGCAGTAAAATACCCTTGCGACGCATCCCGTGCGCGGGCGGCCGACGACTCGATCGGAGGTCCCCAAATGCTGAAATTCCTTAACGCGCTCGCCGCCCTCGCGGCGGTGGGCACGTTCGTCATCGCGTTTCTTGACTCGTATGAGGTTCGGTTTAAGGTCCGTAGGCGCACGCGCGGTGCGGACGGTAGAAGGCATTTGCGCCGCAAAAAGCGCAAATAAGAATGCCCGGGGTTCGGAGCCCGGGCATTTAACTAAAGCTGAAAACTAGGCCGCCCGCGCTTTCGAACACTTACGCGGGATGCGTCGTTTCCTGTAGCTATTGTATCCCGAATCGCCCCGCCGATTCGGGACATTTTGAAAACGCAAACACGTCGGGCAAACCCGGACAATGCGGCCGGGCTCCGCTGGACGAGGAATCGTGTTTGTAACTATCGAACAGATGTTTGCAATTATTGCGTTTACCAGCTGTGGGTGCATGCACTCGCAGTAAAATACCCTTGCGACGCATCCCGTGCGCGGGCGGCCGACGACTCGATCGGAGGTCCCCAAATGCTGAAATTCCTTAACGCGCTCGCCGCCCTCGCGGCGGTGGGCACGTTCGTCATCGCGTTTCTTGACTCGTATGAGGTTCGGTTTAAGGTCCGTAGGCGCACGCGCGGTGCGGACGGTAGAAGGCATTTGCGCCGCAAAAAGCGCAAATAAGAATGCCCGGGGTTCGGAGCCCGGGCATTTAACTAAAGCTGAAAACTAGGCCGCCCGCGCTTTCGAACACTTACGCGGGATGCGTCGTTTCCTGTAGCTATTGTATCCCGAATCGCCCCGCCGATTCGGGACATTTTGAAAACTCAAATGCAGGCTTATCCTCGACTGGACGGTGCAGTCTATCTGCGTTGTCCGGCGTGGAAGCTCGCTAATCGGCTATTATTTGTTTAGACAACCTGAGTTGTAGAGGAGTGACCGGCGATGGTGCAGGGCGCCAAACATATGAAGAGCAATAACGCCGCGGCCAACGGCGGCTCAAGCCCTCAGCCCAAATCTCAACAAAAGCCCAAGCGTCGTCGCAAGCGACTGCCGCGCTGGGCCGACCGGCTCATCACCATCGTCATCATCCTTATTGGCGTGGGCCTTATGACCTGGCCGTGGATCTTGGACCGGCTCGAAGCCTCGGGCGTGTTTAACCAGATCAGCACGGTGTCCAGCACCGTGGACGCGCTGTCTGCCGAGGAGCGCGAGCGCATCCTGCTCCAGGCGCGCTCCTTTAACGAGCAGCTGGCGGGCGAGGCCACCGAGCTCCCCGCCGACCAGATCGAGCCCTACGCTCAGCAGCTCATCTTTGACCGCGACCCCATGATGAGCTGGGTCGAGATCCCCTCCATCGACGTGAGCATGCCCATCTACCACGGCACGAGCGAAGAAGTCCTCATGGCGGGCGTCGGCCACCTGGAGGGCACGAGCCTGCCGGTGGGCGGCACCTCGACGCATTGCGTGCTCACCGCGCACTCGGGCATGCGCAACCTGAGCATGTTCGACGACATCCACTCGCTGGAGCCCGGCGACCTGGTGCTGCTGCACACCATGAACAAGACGCTCGCCTACAAGATGGTGGACTCCGAGGTCGTGCTGCCCGAGGAGATGGAGTCGCTGACCATCGAGCCCGGCGCCGACAAGGTGACGCTCGTTACCTGCACGCCCTACGGCGTAAATGACCATCGCCTGCTGGTGCATTGCGTGCGCACCAAGTACAACAAGAAGGACGTCGACAAGCAAAAGTCGCTGGCCGGCCGCCACTGGGGCAAGCGCGAGTTTGCCGTGCTCATCGTGGTCGTGGCCATTGTGCTGTTGCTACTGGACATCGTGATCCACGCGGTCCGCAAGCGCCGCAAGGCCAAGGCCTCGGCATAGGACATTCTCCAGAACCACCACAAAGGGGACAGGCGCCTTTGTGGTGGTCGGGACTTCCAAACCATCACAACATTCGATGAAAATCGCGATATTGACGAAAAGTGTCGAATGTTGTGATGGTCTTCGTTGTGGGCGGGACGGTTTTCGTTTCGGACGGCGCGGTTTTCGCTATGGACGGTGCGGTTTCGCTGCGGAACCGCCGGCCCGCCAGCCCGCTGCCCTCGTTACGTTTTCGCTGCATTTGGGTAAAGCGTCTGCTCCAAGCCGGCGTTGCCTTGTATACTAGAGCGGTTTAACTGTTATGCGGAAGGGAGCGCCTATGGCACTCAGCGAGAAAGACGTGCGCGGCATCGCCGAGTACGCAAAGATCGCACTGACCGATGACGAGCTCACCCAGATGACGTCCTACATGAACGACGCCGTCCAGATGCTCGAGCCCGTCTTGCAATATGACTTGCCCGACGTGGAGCCCACGTTCCATCCCATCGGAAGCCTGTCCAACGTGATGGGCGATGACCTACGCGAGCCCGAGCGCGACCTGCCGCTCGACGTCGCGCTCGAAAACGCCGGCAGCGCGCGCGACCGCTACTTCCGCGTGCCGTCCATTTTGGGAGAGGGGGAGAGCGAGTAATGGCGCTAAGCTTCGATTCCCTTACCGCCGCCCAGATCGCCGCGGGCGTTGCCGCCGGCGACTTTACCGCCACTGAGGTGGCCCAGGCCTCCCTTGCCGCCATCGAGGCGCGCGAGGGCGGGGTCCAGGCATTCCTGCAGGTGGCGCCCGAGCTCGCGCTCGAGGCCGCTGCGCGCGTGGATGCCGACCGTGCCGCAGGCAAGCCGCTGCCCCCGCTCGCGGGCGTGCCGCTGGCCATCAAGGACAACATGAACCTCGTGGGCACGCGCACCACCTGTGCTTCCCGCATGCTCGAGGACTACCAGAGCGTCTACACCGCCACCTGCGTCCAGCGCATGCTCGATGTCGGCTGCCTGCCCATGGGTAAGGCCAACATGGACGAATTTGCCTTTGGTAGCTCTACCGAGAGCTCGGCGTTCCACCGCACCAACAACCCTTGGGATACCGAGCGCGTGCCCGGCGGCTCCTCGGGCGGCTCTGCTGCCGCCGTCGCCGCGGGCGAGGTTGCGCTCTCGCTGGGCTCGGACACCGGTGGCTCCATTCGCCAGCCGGCGTCGCTGTGCGGCGTGGTGGGCTTTAAGCCTACGTATGGCGCCGTGAGCCGTTACGGCGTGGTTGCCTTTGGCTCGTCGCTCGACCAGGTGGGCCCCTTTGGCCGCACGGTTGAGGATGTCGCGCTGGCCATGAACGCGCTTACCGGCGCGGGCCATGATCCGTACGACTGCACCAGCCAGGATTGCGCCGTCGACTTTACCGAGCATCTCAACGACAGCATCGAGGGCAAGCGCGTGGGCATTATCCCTGCGTTTATGGAGGCCGAGGGCCTGACGCCCGAGGTCAAGGCCGCTGTTCATCGCGCCGCCCAGGAGCTGCAGAACCAGGGCGCCGAGCTGGTCGAGGTCGACCTGCCGCACCTGGATGCCGCCATCGCTGCCTACTACGTCATCGGCCCGGCCGAGGCGTTCTCAAACCTGGCCCGCTTCGACGGCATTCGCTACGGCTATCAGGAGGAGGGCTGCGCCAATCTGTCCGACCAGAGCTCGCTTTCGCGCGCCCACGGCTTTGGTGCCGAGGCCAAGCGCCGCCAGATGCTCGGCGCCTACCTGCTGAGCTCGGGCGTGTACGACAAGTACTACTACGCTGCGCAAAAGGCCCGCACGCTCATCACGCAGGACTACGACGCCGCGTATGCCAAGGTGGACACCATCCTTATGCCCGCCTCGCCGCGTACGGCCTTTAAGTTTGGCGAGATCAGCGACCCCACGCAGATGTACCTTTCCGACCTGTACACCATTTCGCTCAACATCTGCGGCAACGGTGGCATCTCGGTGCCGCTGGGCCTGGGCGAGGACACCAAGCTGCCCGTTTCTGCCCAGCTGGTTGGTCCGGCCTTTAAGGACCGTCAGCTGCTCACGTTTGCCCGCGCCCTGGAGCGCGGCTTTGCCGATGCCGCCACGGGTGCGCCCGCGCTTTCCGTCGCGCCCGATTTTGCCGGGAAGGGAGGCGAGCTGTAATGAAGGAGCTTTCCGAGGTCCTGCAGGATTGGGAGGCCGTGATTGGCCTGGAGATCCATACCGAGCTCACCGCACTCGATACCAAGATGTTCTGCAACTGCAAGCTCAGCCACGATGACGAGCCCAACGCCAACGTGTGCCCGGTGTGCCTGGGCCTGCCCGGCGCCCTGCCGGTGCCCAACAAGCGCGCCATCGAGAGCATCGTCAAGGCAGGTCTCGCCACCAATTGCGAGATTCAGCGCCACTCGATGTTCTACCGCAAGCACTACTTCTATCCCGATATGGCCAAGAACTTCCAGACCACGCAGGGTCCGGTCGCCTTTGCCATGTACGGTCACCTGGACCTGGACGTGACCGGTCGCGGTGCCGCCGAGCGCCCCGATTGCGCGTTTGGCGAGGCCGAGGCCCAGAGCCTGGCGAGCGCCTCGGCCAACGCCGAGGGCCTGTCCACGTCCATGACGTCGACCATGCGCGAAGGTAACCAGCGCGCCGGTCACCTGGCCAGCTACGACGCGTCCAACCTGCAGATGCCCGAGCGTCGCGAGGACGGTTCCTACACGGTGCCCATCCGCATCCTGCGCATCCATATGGAGGAGGACGCCGCCAAGATGGTGCACGTGGGTGGTGCCGAGGGCCGCATTACCGCCGCGGCCGAGTCGCTCGTCGACTACAACCGCTGCGGCACGCCGCTGATCGAGCTCGTGACTGAGCCCGATTTGCGTACGCCCGAGGAAGCGCGCCTGTTTATGGAGAAGCTCCGCCGCATCTTTGTGACGCTGGGCATTTCGGACTGCTCCATGGAGAAGGGCTCCATGCGCTGCGACGGCAACGTGTCGCTGCGCCGCCGCGGCGAGACCAAGCTGGGCACCAAGACCGAGCTCAAGAACCTTAACTCGTTCAAGAGCCTGCACGATGGCCTTGCCTACGAGATCTGCCGTCAGGCTGAGGTGCTCGAGGAGGGCGGCATCATCTATCAGGAGACCCGCCATTGGGAGCCCAGCCGCAAGCGCACCGTGGTCATGCGTGTGAAGGAGACGGCCGACGATTATCGTCTGTTCCCCGACCCCGACCTGGCGCCGTTCGATCTGGACGACGAGTTCATCGACCGCTGCCGTGGCGAGATCCCCGAGCTGCCCGATGCCAAGCGTGCCCGTTTTGAGGCCGACTTTGGCATTAAGACGGCGGATGCCGAGCAGATTGCCGGCGACCCGGAGTTTGCCGAGTTCTTTGAGGCTGCCGCTGCCGGTATGGCTGGCAAGGAGGCCCAGACGGTCGCAAACCTGCTGGTCAACGAGATGATCGCCTACCTTAAGGGCGCGGGTGTCTCGCTGACAGAGTCCGGTATTGCACCGGCTCAGGTGGCAGCCCTTGCCAAGCTGCTGGCGACCGATGCCATCAGCTCCAACCAGGCGCACGAGGTCTTTGAGGCCATGGCCCAGACCGGCGACGACCCCAACAAGATCGTCGACGAGCGCGGCATGCGTCAGGTGAGCGATGCCGGCGCGCTGCAGCCGATCGTGGACGAGGTGCTGGCAAACTGTGCCGATCAGGCGCAGCAGTATCGTGACGGCAACCAGAAGGTCATCGGCTTTTTGGTGGGCCAGTGCATGAAGGCGAGCCGCGGCAAGGGCAACCCGAAGCTCTTCAACGAGTTGCTGAGAACGTCGCTCTCGTAAACGGGAACCCGGGAGCCCCGGCAGGGCGGGTGCTTCCTCAAAATTTCGAACAGTCCTGCGCAAGACGAAGGCCACATTAAGTGGCCTTCTTTGCGTGCGGAACTCATTTTGAGCAAGCACCCGCCCTGCCGGGGCTCCCGGGTTCCGTGACGACTTGGCCGTTCGGGTCAGGTGGGGCTGTTTGGAATAGAGTGAATGGGCGCGCCGTTGGCGCGTCCATTTTTGTGCGGGTGACAAAGGGACTGTCCCTTTGTCACATTGCAATAAATGTGATGAGAGTGTGGCGAAATGAACTTAAAACTTCCGTAAATGTGATAAACGTCACGTTTTACCTAGGGTAAAATGTGGGAAATATCACGTTTACGGAAGTTTCTTTGCGGGAGGTTCGGTCATGCAGCGAGATATCATTGCTAAGCTTAACGCTTGGAAAGCGTCAGAATATCGTAAGCCGCTTATCCTTAAGGGGGCGCGCCAGGTTGGAAAGACGTGGGCGCTTAAGGAGTTCGGCCGAACCTCGTACATCAATTTTGTGTATCTGACGCTCGAGGAGCCGTCACCTGGGGTACAGAGCGAGTACGCTCAGTTTTTCGAAGGTACGCGCGATCCTCGACGGATCATCTCAAATCTTTCCCTGGCACTTGGACAGCCTATCGATCCCGGCAAAACGCTGCTTATTATTGATGAGATCCAGGATTGTCCTTCTGCAGTCGGCGCCCTTAAATACTTCTGTGACGAGGCTCCCGAGTATCACGTCGCATGCGCAGGGTCTTTGTTGGGCGTTCGCTTGTCCCGTGAGACCAGCGCTTTTCCGGTGGGAAAGGTCGAGTTCATGGAGATGCGCCCCATGAGCTTTTCCGAGTTTCTGAAAGCCGAGGGCGCTGCAAACTACGACGAATACCTTGGCGGCCTGGATCAGATCGAGACAGTGCCCGATTTCTTCCATGTCCGTCTCGTCGAGCATCTTCGTCGTTATTTTGCATGCGGCGGCATGCCAGAGGCTCTTGGCCGGTGGGCGGAGACGGGCGATATCGTTCAGGTCGATAAGGTGTTGTCTGATCTCTTGGATTCCTACGAGCGCGATTTTGCCAAGCATGGTGGCCGTGCGCAGTTCGCCAAGCTTTCGCAAATATGGAACTCGATTCCAGCTCAGTTGGCGCGCGAGAACAAAAAGTTCGTTTGGGGTGCGGTGCGCGAGGGGGCTCGTGCTCGAGAATACGAGGATGCTCTGGAATGGCTTGCCGATGCTGGGCTCATCACGGCGGTTCGCCTTAATGCTGCCGGTGGTGTGCCGCTCTCTGCGTACGATGACCTCAAGGCATTTAAAGTCTACTGTCTTGATGTCGGCTTGCTGCGCCGCATGGCAAGGCTGGATGCGTCCGCTTTTGCCATCTCGGATGCGCTATTTTCGGAGTTCAAAGGTTCGTTCGCCGAGAACTATGTGCTTCAGGCATTACTTTCACAGTTAGATGCTGCTCCGCGTTATTGGACAAACGAGAAGCCGAAGCACGAAGTCGATTTTTTGATTCAAGTCGGAAACGAAATCGTTCCCGTCGAGGTCAAATCGGGAGAGGTCGTTCATTCCAAGAGCCTTAAGTACTATGCCGACAAGCATGCGGAGACGACTCCATTGAGGGTCCGCTACTCACTTAAGAACCTAAAGCTCGACGACGGGGTGCTCAACATTCCGTTGTATTTGGCTGATCGATCTGTCCCTCTTATCAAAAAGGCGCTTGATTGTGCGCATCTTGACGTTTAGATCCTGGGTGAGCTGACGGGCGGCGGCTAATTAATTGCTCCGTTACGGCCAGGGAGCTTGGGCCTTAGCGATGCTTGCTTCGCCAAGCGGTGGGGGTGGTGCCGGTGTATTGTTTGAAGGCTTGGGCGAAGGCGGCTTGCTGAGGGTAGCCGAGCCGCTCTGCCACCTGCGCTATCGTGAGCGCGCTATCGGCCAAAAGGTCCTGTGCTCGCTCCATACGGCGTCTGCGCATGTAGGCGCCTAGGGACTCGCCGGTTTGGGCCTTAAAGGTGGCGCATAGTTTGGAGCGGCTTGTGTAGAGCCTCTCGGCCACCTCGTTGATACCCACACGTCTGCCTTTGTCGAGCGCGCGCTCAATCATTGCCGTTGCTTCTTCGGCAATGGTCATGCTGACGCGTGTGTCTGCCGCCTGCCGCGCCTGCTTGTGGGCCGCGCGCGAACAGGCGAGCTCCGCGACCATGGTCTCCACGATGCCCTGCATATAGACGTGTCCGCCTACGGTGCGGGCGCGGTCCTCGTTAATCCGGCGCAGCGTGTGGCAGATGGCAGACGTCGCTTCCTCGTGCCATGACTCGGCAAACGCCTCAAAGATCCCCGCGAACTCGGTGGGATAGCGGTGCTCCAGTTCGTCAAAATATCCAGGCAAAAAGAGCACCGAGCGCGAGTGATAAAGCTCCCCCGCAAACAGCGGGCTTAATTCCTCGCCACAGCTATCTTGGATAAAGCTGCAAACGGCATTGTTTGGCCACGGTCCATGCAATGGTTTGAGGTTCGCGGGCGTTATGCCAGCCTCGGGCATGCATGTAAGTGTGGGCGCGCTGACCTCGCTCACGCAGGCGTATGGCTCGGGTGTGTATTCGGCCAGGTACATATCGTGCGTCGGGGTGATGAAATGCTCCATGACGATGCAGGCAGGGGAGAGAGGCATGATCCATGCGCGGCCGTGCGCCCGATCGTTTGCCACCTCGCCGGTAAAGACAGCGCCCTTGCCGGAAAGCTCCAGGCCAAACTGCTCAAACTGTGGTGCATAGAGCTCGGTTATGTCGGTCGCGGCCCGATGCATTTTCAAAAGCGTCCCCTTCCTTTGCGGAAACGTCCACGCCTGGCTCGATTGTGTGCCTTGGCTAACATATCAATGATAAGTTGATTGAGGTTAACTCTCAAGCCGTCAGAAGGGAACCTCATGGCAAAGGAATCAAAAAGGGAAGGCGGCGGTATCGGCGAGCTGCTTGCATATGCCGGTGACCGCAAATTCCTAACGTATTTGGGCATGGCGCTCTCGGCGCTCTCGCAGCTGCTGAGCTTTGGCCCGTACG
>OGCN01000213.1_pt1 | contig 102094 bp, 100 predicted proteins | sample 1570181 | NCBI WGS metagenome assembly OGCN01 (sample SAMEA4370584, study PRJEB24528) | human gut metagenome | reverse complement strand
TGAAAGTGGGTGTGAACTTCAGCTATGAGAAGAGGAATGTGGAGAGGTGGATTGTTAAATAAGAGTTGTCAGTTTTTAGTTGTTTGGACAGGGTGACCAGTTACAATTTGACTAATTTTCCTTCATTGTGCGACGAATTTGGTTAGATTGCAAAATAACATTATATTTGCGGGTACAGCATCAAATAGAAATGTATTAGAATATGAGTTACAGGAACATCGGTTTGGGACATTTTGTGAATCCTTTTACGGATCTGGGATTCAAAATCATTTTTGGGCAACCGGCCAGCAAGGAACTTCTCATCACATTGCTGAACGAACTGCTAAAGGGAGAACATCATATAGAAAATCTGACTTTCCTGGACAAGGAAAACAATTCGGACAATATCGATGATGCCGGTATAATCTATGACCTATATTGCCTGACATCGACAGGAGAATATATCATAGTGGAAATGCAAAACAGATCGCACAGTAATTTCATAGACCGTACGCTGTTCTATATGTGCAGGGCTATAGGAAGGCAGGTGGAGAATGTCAGGGAAAAAAGGAAAAAGGAACGGGAACTGAAACCGGTAACAGGAGATGAAGGCATTGGAGTGAAGAATGATGACGAACTGTTCCTAGGTGAACCTAACGCAGAGAGTTATGGGGCCAGGTATAAATTATCGACTGTGTATGGCATTTTCCTGATGAATTTCAAAGAGCCGGGACTTGATGAAAAATTCCGCACGGATACAGTAATTGCTGACCGTGAAAACGGGAAGGTTATCAATACACACTTCAGACAGATTTATCTGCAGTTCCCGTATTTCACTAAGGAACTCGGAGAATGTGAAACTTTATATGACAAACTTATTTATACTCTTAAAAATATGCAACATTGGAACAGAATGCCTGACGCGCTGAAAGAACAGGTGTTTAACAGACTGAATGAACTTGCGGCAGTGGCAAATCTTTCGCTGGAAGACCGTATAGCGTATGACAAAGCTTTGGACAGATATAGAGTGAGCCGGATTGTGGAAGAAGATGCAAGGGAGGCCGGATGGAAAAAAGGAATTGAGGAAGGTAGAGCGAAAGGCATAGCCGAAGGTAGAGCTGAAGGTAGAGCTGAAGGTAGAGCGGAAGGCATAACAGAAGGCATAACAGAAGGCATAACTAGAGGTATAACAGAAGAAAGAATAAGAAATGCCCGCACTATGAAAGAAATAGGGATTCCTATGGAACAAATAGTAAAGGTGACCGGACTGACTGAAACTGAAATTGAAGAATTATAGATTTCAGTTTAACTTTATCAATCATTGGTTCGGTAATATTATATCTTCCAGCGCTTTCCTGACATACCCCATCTGCATATCACGGGGCTTGAGTATTTCTCCATCGTACTGGAGCAAATCTATATCTAAAGGTACAATGCCTGTGGACTTGGAGTCTGATCCGCGTCCGCAGGCTTTTTCTATTTCCTTGAAGCGGTGTTTCAACTCGGATATGCCCATGCTGGTGGTGAAGACGGCGGCGCGGTTGTGATAGTCGGGGACGGGGACGGAAACGCCTTCGGCTGGGGTGACAACGGTTTCGCCCCAGAGGATGTCGGGGAAAAGGGTTGACAGGGTTTCAACGGCCTTTGTGATATTGGAGGAGGGGTTGTGATTTGACCCGATACATATGATACAAGTTTTCATTTTTGACAGCGGTTTTGGAAAGGTATTGTATTCTTTTGCATTATTTTGCATACAAATTTATGAATTTCTTCGTAATTTTGCATATCAATGAATCAATTATAAATTTCGAAAGTGGACAGAAGAACTATGCCGGCTATCGACTGTATAGCCGATTTCAATATAAAAAGACCGGTAAAGAAAATCATGCCTAACGGTGTGGCTCTCAACATCATAGATACCGGAATGGAGAACGTGATAAGACTGGATCTGGTGATTGGCAGCGGACAGCTGGACCAGAGTTTCCCGCTACAGGCCATGATGACAAACAGGATGCTCAGGGAGGGTACAAGGAAGATGACTTCGGCTGAAATAGCCGAGAAACTGGACTTCTACGGGGCATGGCTGGACTTGTCGTCGTCGGTGAACAGCGGATTCATCACTCTTTACTCGCTGGGGAAATTCTTTGAGAAGACTATCGGGGTGCTGGCACAGATGGTGAAGGAGCCTGTGTTTCCTGAAAGGGAACTGAGGATTGTGACGGAAGCCAACAAGCAGATGTATCTGGTGAACGCACAAAGAGTGGAGGTGATGGCGAGAAAAAGGCTTAACAAGGAGCTGTTCGGACCGGAACATCCGCTGGGTAGATTTGCAGAGACGGAGGACTACGAGAGGCTGTCGGCGGAGATGCTGAAGGATTTCTACAGGGAGAACTACTACTCGGACAACTGTACGATGTTCGTGGCCGGAAGGGTTACGGACAGGGTGCTGAAGTGCATTGAGGAGCATTTCGGGGATACTCCATGGGGCGAGAACAGAAAGAAGACCAATCCTGTGATGCCGGAACCGAGGGGGGCTGTGCAGAAGAGGGTGACTGTGGAGAAAAAGGACGGAATGCAGAGCTCGGTGAAGATTGGCTGTTTCCTGCCGGACAGGATGCATGAGGATTTCCTCGACCTGAAGGTGCTGAACACTATTATGGGCGGATACTTCGGAAGCAGGCTGATGAAGAACATCAGGGAGGACAAGGGTTATACCTACGGCATAGGTTCGGGAATAGTGTCGTATCCGGGACTGAGCATGCTGGTGATAAGCACGGAGACGGGCAACGAGTATGTGGAGAGCGTTATAAAAGAGGTAAAGGCGGAGACGGACAGGCTGAAGAGCACGCTTGCCGACAGGGATGAACTGAACATGGTGAAGAACTATATGATGGGGGACATCTGCAGGGCTTACGAGAACGCGCTGTCGATAACGGAGGCGTGGATTTATGTGCATACTGCCGGTACGGACGAGAATTTCTTCGACAGATCAGTGGAGTCGATAAAGAATATAACGGAGAAAAGGATTATGGAGCTGGCGGAAAAGTATCTGGACTGGAACGGAATGGTCGAGATAGTGGCGGGCAATGTTTAATTTTCAAAAGAAAGGAAGGATTATGAATTTGAGAATATACGGGTTGGCTGTGTGTGTGATGATGGCGTGCGGAATGGCGGAAGCACAACTGGCCGTGGGATACTATAAGTTTAAGAACGGGGCGGAATATTCCGGACAGCTGAAAAGGAGAAAACCGAACGGCATGGGAAGGACGGTGTATCCGAACGGCGACATGTACGAGGGTGAATATACCAAAGGCAAAAGGAATGGTGAGGGCACGATGATGCTGAACATCGGCGAAAGGTATATAGGAGAATGGAGCGAGGACATGAAGCAGGGACAGGGCACTTACTACTTTGCGAACAACAACATGTACAAGGGTACGTGGATGGAGGACATGCAGGAGGGTGAAGGTGTGATGGACTACTTCAACGGAGACATATATACGGGAACGTGGAGCAGAAGCAAAAGGAACGGACTGGGGAAATATGTCTGGACAGGAGGAGCCGTGTATGAGGGGGAATGGAGAAACGACCTGAAGGATGGAAAAGGAAAAATGACCTGGGAAGACGGGTCGGAATACGAAGGTGAATGGAAAGACGGTTTCAGACACGGAAAAGGGACGTTCGTCTATACCAACGGAGACAGATATACCGGAGAATGGAAGGAGGACGTACAGGACGGATACGGAGTGTATTATTTCCACAACGGTGAGAGATATGAAGGGAAATACGCCAACGGGGAAAGAACCGGAAAGGGGGTATATACGTACCCGAACGGAAATACCTACGAGGGTGAGTTCAGAAACGGGAAGCAGGACGGCAAGGGGACGTTCAAATGGGCGAACGGGGCTGTCTATACCGGAGAATGGAAGAACAACGAAAGGAACGGACACGGAAGGTACGTCTGGGCGAACGGCGACATATACGAAGGCAGCTGGAAGAACAACATGGCCGAAGGAAAAGGCAAGCTGAAGATGACTGACGGCTCGGTATATACGGGTGACTTCGTGAGAGGAAAGGAACACGGAAAGGGCGTGCTGACTGAAAAGGACGGAACGGTGTTCGAAGGTGAATTCAAGAACGGCAAAAAAGACGGGGAATTCATAGAAAAGGATGCCGGAGGAAAAGTCATCAGAAAAGGAACTTTTAAGAATGGAAGGCTCCTGGATGACAAAAAAATGTAAAATCATAACAAAAAGGAGGGGTTTAGGGCTTTTTTTTTAGTTTTTTTTCCTTTCCTTGAAAAATTAATGTATTTTTGTAGGTAGGGAGGTCAGATTTCAACGGACTGACCTAAAAACTCACGAACTTAAAAACTTAAATAATTATGGACAAAGTCTTGAACATTATTAAAAATGACCCGTGGTTGGAACCATATGCAGACGCCATTAACGGAAGACACGAAATGGTGATAAGAAAAGAAAAGGAACTGACTAAAAGATGCTCTCTGGAAGAATTCGCATCAGGACATTTATATTTCGGCTTACATAAGATCAAAGAGGGGAAAGAGACTAAATGGGTACTGAGGGAATGGGCCCCGAATGCCACTGCCATATATCTGGTGGGTGACTTCAACGGATGGAAGGAGACACCGGAGTATAAACTGAACAAAATCAAGAAAACCGAAAACTGGGAAATAGAACTGCCGGGAAAGGCCATGAAACATGGCGACCTGTTCAAACTGAAAGTGTATTGGAGCAACGGATGCGGAGAACGTATCCCTGCATGGGCCACAAGAGTGGTGCAGGATGAAAATACAAAGATTTTCAGCGCTCAGGTGTGGGATCCGGCAAAACCATATAAATTCAAGAAGAAAGTATTCATCCCTAATGTGGGACCACTGATGATTTACGAATGCCATATAGGTATGGCTCAGGATGCGGAAAAGGTGGGTACGTACAACGAATTCAGAGAAAACATATTGCCTAGAATTGCGAAGGACGGATATAACTGCATACAGATTATGGCGATACAGGAACATCCGTACTACGGCAGCTTCGGATATCATGTGTCGAGCTTCTTCGCTCCGTCGTCAAGATTCGGTACACCGGACGAACTGAAACAGCTTATCGACACTGCCCACCAGATGGGCATCGCGGTGATTATGGATATTGTGCACTCGCATGCGGTGAAGAATGAGGTGGAAGGTCTGGGCAACTTTGCAGGTGATCCGAACCAGTATTTCTATCAGGGGGACAGAAGGGAACACCCGGCGTGGGACTCGCTGTGCTTCGACTACGGAAAGAACCAGGTGATGCACTTCCTGCTTTCAAACTGCAAGTACTGGATGGAGGAATTCAAGTTCGACGGCTTCAGATTCGACGGAGTGACTTCGATGCTGTACTACAGCCACGGACTGGGAGAGGCGTTCTGCAACTATGGTGACTACTACAACGGTCATCAGGATGACAATGCAATCTGCTATCTGACTCTGGCTAACAAGCTTATACATTCCATAAATCCCAGGGCTATCACTATAGCCGAGGAGGTTTCGGGTATGCCGGGACTGGCTGCTCCGTTTGAGGACGGCGGTTACGGATTCGACTACAGAATGGCGATGAACATTCCTGACTACTGGATAAAGATTATCAAGGAGAGAAGGGATGAGGACTGGAAACCGTCGAGCATGTTCTGGGAAGTGACAAACAGAAGAAAGGACGAGAAGACTATCTCGTACTGTGAAAGCCACGACCAGGCGCTGGTGGGCGACAAGACTATCATCTTCAGACTGTGTGACGCGGATATGTACTGGCACTTCAAGAAGGGTGACGAGAACGGCGTGATACAGAGGGGTATGGCTCTGCACAAGATGATAAGACTGCTGACGGCTTCGACTATCAACGGCGGTTACCTGAACTTCATGGGTAATGAATTCGGTCATCCGGAATGGATTGACTTCCCGAGAGACGGTAACGGATGGTCGTACAAATATGCAAGAAGACAGTGGAACCTGGTGGATAACAAGGAGCTGTGCTATCACTATCTGGGTGATTTCGACCAGAAGATGGTGGAAACTATCAGAAGCGTGAAGAACATACAGAAGACTGACGTGGTGGAAATATGGCACAACGACGGCGATCAGGTGCTGGCGTACAGAAGAAAGGATCTGATTTTCGTATTCAACTTCAGCCCGACAAGATCGTTCACCGACTACGGATTCCTGGTGCCTAAGGGCTCGTACAAGGTGGTGCTGAACACTGACAGCAAGGATTTCGGAGGATTCGGTTTCAACGATGACAGCATAACTCACTTTACATGCGCCGATCCGATGTATGCAAAGGAAAAGAAGGAATGGCTGAAACTTTATCTGCCTGCAAGAACTGCAGTGGTGCTGAAAAGAGTTAAGAATTGATTATGGGATACAACAGAAATTACGGTTACAGGAAATATAACAGAACTGCCGCACGCCTGACTAATCTGGTGTGCGGCGGGCTGTTCATTATATTTGCAACTGTTTATCTGGGGTATTTCCAAAAGGACTTGCTGGAGGCTATACATTATTCGATGTCGCACGGCTACAAGGAATTCAATATAGTGCCGGCAACAATAATCATCATTACCATCCTGCTGATAATGAGGTGGGGACTGAACCTGCTAATGAGGCTCAGGGGAAGAGTGAGCGCACTGGCTTATCTGCCGTCGTTTCTGGGACTGGTGACGATGACGGGATTCGGAAGAAATCTGTATATGGAGGGGTTCTCATATGCCTGGTGGTGGGTGATGCCTGTGGCTACGGTTCTGTTCGTGGTGGCGGTGGTGATGATAAGGAAGGTGCTGAGAATACCGAAAAGCCATGGCACTGACCTGCAGCAGTCGATGATATGGAACATCACGCTGATGCTGCTGATGTCGGTGGGAACATTGTGTCTGGGAAACACGGACAGGTTTCTGCACAACGAACTGAGAATGGAGAACCTGATGGCGAAGGACATGAACGAAAAGGCGCTGAAATGTGCCGCAAAGTCGCTGAGAACCACAAGGACGCTCACGGCTCTGAGGATGCTCGCCATGACTAAAGAGGGGAAAACGGGGGAACTGCTGTTCGAATATCCGCAATATTATAAATCTGACGGGATGTTCTTCGACAACGACTCGAGCAAGACCCTGAGATATACGAACGACTCGGTGTATGCTCTGATAGGCGAAAGGCCTGCTCCGGGGGAAAGGAGAATGGAGTATCTGAAAAGGATGGCATACAAGGGGGACAGCTGCTACAATGCGAGACTGTATTATCTGGCGGGGCTTATGCTGCAGAAGGATATGGACGGATTTGCAAAGGCTGTGGCGGACTTCAGGATTAAGGGGGACTCGCTGACAAGATATTTCAAGGAGGCGGCCATAATGTATAAGGAGAAAAATCCGCAGTGGAGCTTCGAAATTGAAGACAAGGACAGCACCTGCCACAAACTGATGGAGAGATACAGGTACAGGCAGATGGATACCTACAAATCGAAGGACGAGGAAAGAAACAGGATGAGAATGGAATTCGGAAATACATTCAGATGGTATTATGACTATCAGGAATAACTTTTTTGGCGTACTGTGGGATACTGTACGCTTTTTTTATTAATTTTGCACACTCATAAAACAAATTATAAAAATAGCTATGGCTAAAGAACTGAAAGAACTGACCAAAAGAAGTGAAAACTATTCACAATGGTATAATGACCTGGTGGTCAAGGCGGACCTGGCTGAACAGTCGCCTGTGAGAGGATGTATGGTGATAAAACCTTACGGATATGCCATCTGGGAAAAAATGCAGAGACAGCTGGATGACATGTTCAAGGCAACAGGACATGTGAACGCATATTTCCCGCTGCTCATCCCTAAATCATACCTGAGCAGGGAGGCTGAACACGTAGAAGGTTTTGCTAAGGAATGTGCTGTAGTGACACATTACAGACTGAAAAATGCCGAAGACGGATCGGGAGTGATTGTTGACCCGAACGCAAAACTGGAAGAGGAACTTATCATCAGACCGACTTCGGAAACTATCATATGGAGTACTTACAAGAACTGGATCAACTCGTACAGAGACCTGCCTATCCTGTGTAACCAGTGGGCGAACGTAATGAGATGGGAAATGCGTACACGTCTGTTCCTGCGTACTGCGGAATTCCTGTGGCAGGAAGGCCACACTGCTCACGCTACTAGAGAAGAGGCTGAAGCTGAAGCTCAGAAGATGCTGCACGTGTATGGCGACTTTGCCGAGAAATTCATGGCTGTGCCTGTTATCAAGGGTGTGAAATCGGCCAACGAACGTTTTGCGGGTGCTCTTGACACTTACACTATTGAAGGTCTGATGCAGGACGGTAAGGCACTGCAGTGCGGTACTTCTCACTTCCTGGGACAGAACTTCGCGAAGGCATTCAACGTGCAGTTTGTGGATAAGAACAACAAGCTGGATTATGTTTGGGCTACTTCATGGGGTGTATCTACACGTCTGATGGGTGCGCTTATCATGACTCACTCTGATGATAACGGTCTGGTACTTCCTCCGCATCTGGCTCCTATACAGGTGGTTATCGTTCCTATCTACAAGAACGAGGAACAGCTGAACCAGATAAACGAGAAAGTTGACGGCATAGTGAACAAGCTGAGAAGCATGGGCATCTCTGTGAAATATGACAACGCTGACAACAAGCGTCCGGGATTCAAATTCGCTGACTACGAGCTGAAGGGTGTACCTGTGAGACTGGTAATGGGCGGACGCGACCTGGAAAACAATACTATGGAGGTTATGCGTCGTGATACTCTGGAGAAAGAAACCCGTTCATGCGACGGCATAGAGGAATATGTAAAGAACCTGCTTGAGGATATACAGAACAATATCTACCAGAAGGCTCTGAAATTCAGAAACGAACATATCGTGAAGGTGGATACTTACGATGAGTTCAAGGAACAGATTGAAAAGGGTGGATTCATCCTGGCTCACTGGGACGGTACTACAGAAACTGAGGAACGCATCAAGGAAGAGACTAAGGCTACTATCAGATGTCTGCCTTTCGAAGCTGACGAGGAAAGCCTGACTCCGGGTGTGGATATGGTGACAGGAAAGCCTTCGGCAAGAAGAGTGTTGTTCGCGAGAGCGTATTGATTGGAGAAAATACTACAAATAACGGCGTGTGCACAAAATGGTGTTCACGCCGTTATTTGTAGTATTACATATCATCCATTGACAGTCCCTTATAAGATATGTCATATCCTTTGAGCTCGCCAGTGGCACGCAAGAAAGCTGATGCCTTCTGTTTCAGCACTTCAATGTCAATGTTTCCAGCCTTACGTTTTACTTCGAAGAAGGTAGCTTGATTGTCCAACTCGTTCTCTGCCACAATATCTATTTCATTCTCACCTTTGCGGTCCCACCATCCGCCGATTCGCGTATAGGCTTGACGGTTGATAAGCACGCGCCTGAAATAACGTTCCAGCATCAGACCGCTGAATGTTTCGTAGTCACGATTTATAATTGTCTTCAAACTCTCGTAGTTCTCTATTTCCAACATATAGCTATATTTATATATAAAACGGAACCAGAATGTGAAGAAATTGTCTTCTATAGTATATCGGACATTCTTCGTGGAGCTTTTTTCAAACAGGGGTTGCTTCTTGGCGATAATTTCGTACTCGTTTTCCAATTTTGTCAGATAGCCACCTATTTCCCTACCAACTACACTTTCTATTTCCGAACGGGAGGTTTTACCTCTTGCTATAGCTGAAAGAATAGAAAAATAAATCCCGTAGTCTTTGCCAAACTCCTCAATAAGTATGGATTTACCTTCTCCAAGAAAAATGGAATCGGCCTTTACGATTTGTTCCAACATTCTTTCCTTGCTCGTTGCTCCGGCATCGACAAGCAACTGTACATACTTTGCTACACCTCCGGTAAAAGAATATAGAGCCAAAAGATCTTCTGACGTGTGTCCAGGATGATATTCAGACAGAATTTCCTTTAAAACAGATGGCGTAAACGGACGTACAGTCATAAAACGTGTCTGTCTGTTATATAACGGTTCTTTTTTGTCCTTGAATATCTTCGTCATCATGGAATAAATTGAACCACAAACAATCAGGTTCATATGAGCTTTCGGACTGTATATGTCCCAAATGCGCTGCATGTCGCTGTACACAGACTTGTTCACACGAAAAAAATCCTGAAATTCATCAATAAACAGCGTGACCGGACGTTCTATTGAAAGTTTCATCAGAAACTCGAACATATCGGCAAAATGTTCGGCACGTCCTATAGTAGGGATTCCCAACTTGTTTTCAATTTCAAGCCGATAGTCTTCGCACAAATCACTTTCCGCTTTGCGAGCGACAAAGAAATATAGAATGGGAGCATCATCATATGCTTTCCATATCAGTGATGTTTTGCCGATACGTCGCCGTCCGGTAACTACCGTAAACTGTGCGTTATTTTTTGCCATCTCTCGAATTTCACGAAGAGACGCAATTTCTTCTGTTCTGTCAAAAAATTTCATAGACTTATTCCTTTTTATTCTGATTTCCGAAACAGCTGTTTCGGAAACAGCCGTTTCGCTACTGCAAATATAGTGTATTTTTCTGTGAAGAGAAATATTCTGCAAAAAAATCTTAATTTTTCCCGTCCCGTAATTTATTCAACGCACTTTGTTTGTATTTTTGCAGTGAATTTATTCGCAAATATGAAAATTAAGGAAATTATTGACGCCCTTGAGATATTCGCGCCTCTGCCCCTGCAAGACGGATTTGACAATGCCGGACTGCAAGTGGGATTGACAGACGTGGAAGCTACAGGGGCTTTATTGTGTCTGGACGTTACTGAAGAGGTGGTGGAAGAAGCTATAAATCAGGGAATTAACCTGATTATATCGCATCATCCGCTGATGTTCAGAGGATATAAGTCGATCACCGGAAAGGACTATACGGAAAGGTGCATCATGACGGCTATAAAAAACGAGATAGCAATCTACTCGATGCACACAAACCTGGATAATGCGCCTAACGGGGTGAACTATAAGATAGCTGAGAAAATAGGACTGAAGAACGTTACGGTGCTGGACCCTAAAGAGTATATGCAGCAGGAAGACGGCTGCAAGAACGATACGGGCGACAGGAAGATGCCGGAATGGCTGACTGCCGGAGCGGGTGCCATTGGCGAGCTGGAGGAACCGATGACGGAAACGGAATTCCTGAAACACGTGAAGAAGACGTTTGAAACGGGATGCGTGAAGCACACGAAACTGATGGGACGGCTGATAACGAAAGTGGCAATCTGCGGAGGTGCAGGTGCGTTCCTGATGGAAAAGGCGGTGAAACAGCATGCCGACGCGTTCGTGACAGGAGAAATAAAGTATCATGACTATTTCTACTACGAAGACAAGATTCTGGCAGCGGAAATAGGACACTACGAAAGCGAACAATATACGAAGGAAATAATTCAGGACTTGCTGAACAGAAAATTCCCGTCGCTGAGAACTGAACTGACAAGAATTAATACGAACCCTATTAAATATTTATAAGACTATGGCTAAAGAAGCAAAAAAAGACCTTTCGGAAGTAAGCGTAGAACAGAAACTTAAAGCTCTGTACAAACTGCAGACTATCCTTTCTGAAATGGATAAAATCAAGACACTGAGAGGAGAATTACCACTTGAGGTAAGAGACCTGGAAGACGAAATAACAGGCTTGAACACACGTATCGAAAAAATCAAGACTGAAATAGAGGAACTGAAGCAGAATGTGGCTACAAGAAAAATTGACATCGAATCTGCAAAGGCTTCTATTGAAAAATACAAGACTCAGCAGGACAACGTGAGAAACAACCGCGAATATGACGTGCTGACTAAGGAAATTGAATTCCAGTCGCTGGAAGTGGAACTGAACGAAAAGAGAATAAAAGAGGCTAACGCTTCAATCAAGGCTAAAGAAGAAGAGATAGTGAAAAGCCAGAACACTCTTGAAGAAAGAACAAAGGATCTGGAAGACAAGAAAAACGAACTGGACGAAATCATAGCCGAAACAAAACAGGAAGAGGAAAAACTGAGAGAAAACGCAAAGGCTATCGAAGCGGGTATCGAACCTAGACTTCTGCAGGCTTTCAAACGTATCAGAGGTAACTCAAGAAACGGACTTGGTATCACTTACGTGCAGAGAGGTGCTTGCGGCGGTTGCTTCAACAAGATTCCGGCTCAGAGACAGCTTGACATCAGAATGAGAAAGAAAATCATTGTATGCGAGTACTGCGGTAGAATCATGGTTGACCAGGAACTTGCAGGTGTGGCTCCGGTGGAAACTGAAATGAAGGAAACAAAACCGACAAGAAGAACCAGAACTTCGGCAAGCCAGGACGAATAAGAAAACAGGTGAATTTCTAATATAATAAAGGACAGGACCGGAAACGTGGAGGAACAATTTCCATGTGCGGTCCTGTCCGTTTTTTTTACAAATCGGTGTAAAGGGGAACGGATGGAAGGAATGTGCAGCGGCCGCTGTTATAATCGACCTTGCAGCAGTAATGGGTGATGCCATTGGTGACAATCAGATAATCGACCTTGAGAACTATGTTGTAACGGGTAATCTGATTGAAAACTTGTTGAGAAATATTTACATCGGGGGCCTTGTACTCGACTATCATGCGGGGAGAAAGCGAAGGGGAATAAAGCACGGTGTCGCAACGGCGCGATGTGGAGTTGAGCTTTATGCTGACTTCGTTGGCAAGGAGTCCGGACGGATAGCCGCGGTGAGTGATGAGGTAGTGGACAAAATGCTGGCGTACCCATTCTTCGGGAGTAAGGGCTACGTATTTCTTCCTCAAAATATCAAACACTTGTTTCTTGCCGCTGACGTCGGCAATTTTAAGAGGCGCGAATGGCAGGTTTAATGATAACATTTCGTATATTTGCATTAATTGTTTTGTCCGATACAATTTTTGTAACGGAAATTTATCAACGACAAAGTTAATAAAACGGGATGAAACCCTAAAACCAACACGGAATAATTTAAAGAAATCATGACTTACGAAGATATAGCCAAGGACATAAAGAACGGAAAGTTCGCACCGGTCTATCTGCTGATGGGTGAAGAGGACTACTACATAGACAGAATTTCGGACTACATAGTGGAAAAAGCGCTGGACGAAAACGAGAAGGAATTCAACCTGACAATTATGTATGGTCTGGATACTGACATGGCGAGCGTGGTGAACAACGCGAAACGGTATCCGATGATGTCGGAACATCAGGTGGTGGTGGTGAAGGAAGCGCAGAACCTGAGATCGTGGGAGGAGCTGTCGTTCTACATGCAGAAACCGCTTACATCGACTATCCTCGTGTTCTGCTACAAGCACGGCACTCTGGACAGAAGGAAGAAGATTGTGGCGGAGATAGAAAAGAACGGCGTGGTGTTCGAATCGAAGAAGCTGAAGGAAAATCTGCTGCCGGGATTCATCACGACGTACATGAAAAGGCGGAAGATGGAGATTGACGACACAGCGGCACAACTGATGGCGGAATTCGTGGGAAACGACCTGAACAGACTGGCGGGGGAACTGGACAAGCTTATCATCACGATGCCTAAGGACAGGAACAGGATCACTCCGGTGGAGATAGAAAGGAATATCGGTATAAGCAAGGACTATAACAACTTCGAGCTGAAAAACGCGCTTATAACGAAGGATACGCTGAAGGCGAACAAGATTGTGAAGTACTTCAGCGATAATCCGAAGAGTAATCCGCTGCAGCCTACACTGGCGCTGCTGTTCAACTACTTCTCGAACCTGATGGTGGCGTATTACGCGCCGGAACGCACTGAAAACGGTTTGGCGGCTTACCTGGGACTGAAGTCGCCATGGCTGGCAAAAGAGTATATCGCGGGCATGAAAGCTTATACGGGTGTGAAGGTGATGAACATCATAACGCAAATAAGGCTCTGTGACGCACGATCGAAAGGAATAGGTAATGTATCACTGTCGCCGGGAGAACTGCTCAGAGAACTCGTCTATTTCATTCTACACTGATGTTTACGGTCAAGAGACGGTAGAATATTACGGAATATAGCAAAAACAGCATAACAGAAGCTCTATCCTTACAGGGATGGGGCTTTTTTTGTGCCTATACACATACAAATGGCAAATGGCACGAGATTTTAAAATTTACGGGCAAATATACATCTGTACGGAAATTTTCAATTCTCAGCGATTTTGTAAATAAACGGTAGTGAGGTTTACATCTGTAATGAGTAAAGACGCTTATTATTGTAAAATTACATATGTAAATAGGTAACATTTGTATATACAAAAGTAAATTTCATGACAATTATAAGCGGATATACAATTGTAATAGGGTAGGGAATACAACTGTAACTAATTGACTACTAAACACTTCACATGTGTAAATGTATAAGTTTACATAGGATATACACAGATATAACACACTATATTTCAGATACTTAGACGAAATATGCAAGAATTGGCTTTAAGTGATATACAGAAAAAGGCCATATATGGGCAAATACGGTCTGAATGTACATTTATACATATATGTAACTGATATATAATCAAGATATTAGCTATAATATACAAAGTTAAGATTAAAGGAATATACACTTGTAAAGTTTTACTCTTGTATATGATTTACATTTGTATTTACATTTGTAATATTTACATTTATTGTTGTAAATTTTGTTTTGTAAAATCTTATGTTTACCTTTGTAACGAAATAAAAATTTATAATTCCATTTGTAAATGAAGGACAGGATCATCCAAATCATGCGTTCGGCAGGTTTAAGCAACGCCGACTTCGCAGATAAAATAGGAATTTCGACATCGTCGCTATCGCATATATTCAGCGGAAGGAACAATCCGAGTCTGGATGTGGTGAAGCGAATCCACAAATCATTCCCTTCGATAAGCCTTAACTGGATTTTGTACGGTGAAGGCAACATGTACACTTCGGACACGGAAAAAGACATGTCCGACAGGAACGACCATGCAACAGCAGACGATAGCCCGGAAAGAACAGGCGGCATGCCTCTGTTTGAAAACGCCGAGAATCCGGAAAACACGGGCAGCGGGCAGTTTTATTTCGATTTTCGCAAGGAGAAGCCATCGGAAACACCTGCTTATGCACCTAAAGAATCTGAAAAAGAGGTGGTTAGATATATAGAAAAGCCTGCTCCGAAAATCACTGAAATAAGAATTTTCTATGATAACGGCACTTTTGAGGTGTTCAAACCGGAAAACAAGTAAATACGGGACTGAACTTTAACAGATCTGCAGAGGAGTTACACCTTATATATAATAAGACAGGCAGCACCTCGGAATTAAAAGTTGAAAACGGAGTTTTCACTTTGTACTTCACTCGGTTTGCACTATCTTTGTATCCAAAATGATTTTATCCGGTTTTTTATGAAAAAATACATTTTAGATTTGACTGTAACAGAGAACATACGTCTGCACAACAACTATGTTCTCATAAAGCTGACACAGGACAAACCGCTTCCTGAAATGCTTCCCGGACAATTTGCGGAAATACGTATCGACGGTTCGAACACGACTTTCCTGCGACGTCCGATTTCAATAAACTATGTTGACCGCGCAAATAACGAAGTGTGGTTCCTTGTACAACTGGTAGGCGACGGAACAAGAAAACTTGCCACTGTGGAAAAAGGTGATACGGTGAACGTGGTTCTTCCGCTGGGCAACGGATTTACAATGCCTGAAAGTACAGAAAAGAAGCTTCTGCTTGTGGGCGGAGGTGTTGGTACCGCTCCTATGCTGTACATGGGCGAGGCTCTGAAGAAGATGGGTTGCAAGCCTGTATTCCTGTTGGGAGCACGTTCGGCAAACGACCTTCTGCAACTTGACGAGTTCAAGGCTTTGGGTGAGGTTTATACCACTACCGAAGACGGTTCGGCCGGCGAAAAGGGTTATGTGACTATGCACAGTGTATTGAAGAATGTGAAGTTCGACATGATTTATACATGCGGTCCGAAACCTATGATGATGGCTGTGGCTAAATATGCGAAGGAGAACGACATTGAATGTGAGGTGTCATTGGAGAATACAATGGCGTGCGGCGTAGGTGCATGTCTGTGCTGCGTGGAGAACACTCAGGAAGGTCACGTGTGTGTATGTAAAGAGGGTCCGGTATTTAATTATAAGAAATTATTATGGCAGATTTAAGCGTAAACATAGGAAAGCTGAACATGGCTAACCCGGTGATGACTGCATCGGGAACTTTCGGCTACGGTCTGGAATTCGAAGATTTCGTGGACCTGGAAAAGATTGGCGGTATCATAGTGAAAGGTACTACACTGCATCACCGCGAAGGTAACCCTTATCCGCGTATGGCAGAGACTCCGATGGGTATGCTGAACGCTGTGGGACTGCAGAACAAGGGTGTACATTATTTCGTGGAAAGCATCTATCCGAAGATCAAGGATATCAAGACTAACATGATAGTGAACGTGTCGGGTTCGCAGATTGAAGACTATGCGGAAACTGCACGTATCATCAACGAACTGGAGAACATTCCGGCTATCGAACTGAACATCTCTTGCCCTAACGTGAAACAGGGAGGTATGGCTTTCGGTGTGACTGCAAAGGGTGCCGAAGAGGTGGTAAAAGCAGTAAGAGATGTTTACAAGAAAACTCTTATCGTTAAGCTCTCGCCTAACGTGACTGACATCACTGAAATAGCCCGTGCGGCTGAAGGTGCAGGTGCGGACAGCGTGTCGCTTATCAATACTCTGCTGGGTATGGCTATCAATGCCGAAAAGCGCAAACCGGTGCTTTCGACTATCACCGGAGGTATGAGCGGTGCTGCAGTGAAACCTATCGCTCTGAGAATGGTCTGGCAGGTGGCTAAGGCTGTGAAGATTCCTGTAATCGGACTGGGCGGTATCATGAACTGGAGAGACGCTGTAGAGTTCATGCTTGCAGGTGCAACTGCCATCCAGATTGGTACTGCAAACTTTATCGATCCTGCCATTACAGTGAAAGTGGCTGAAGGTATCAACGACTATCTGGAACGCCACGGATATTCATCGGTACGCGATATTATCGGGGCACTGGAGGTGTGAGAAGGTAAAGTAATACTCTAGATAAATTAAAATCCCGTGAAGCAATCACTGAATGTTTCACGGGATTTCTGTTTTTACACCTTATATTATTACTATATCACTTTTTCTTAATCCTGAAGCAGGTCCGGACGAAGGCGTTTGGTACGTTCGAGCGACTGCTGGAATTCCCATTCGCGTATCTTCGCTTCATGACCTGAAAGAAGGATATCTGGTACTTTCCAACCTTTGTATTCGGCAGGACGGGTATATACAGGAGGAGCCAGAAGATTGTCCTGGAAAGAATCGGACAAGGCTGACTGCTCGTCGGAAATCACTCCCGGGATGATACGTACGATGGCGTCGGTGATGACAGCAGCTGCAAGCTCGCCACCGGTGAGGACATAGTCGCCTATGCTTATTTCCTTGGTGATGAAATGTTCACGGATACGGTAGTCGATTCCCTTGAAATGTCCGCAAAGAATCATGAGATTTTCCTTCAGGGAAAGAGTGTTGGCCATAGGCTGGTCGAACTTCTCGCCGTCGGGACTTGTAAAGATTATTTCATCGTAATGACGCTGTTCCTTAAGGGCTGTGATGCAACGGTCGATAGGCTCTATCTTCATCACCATACCGGCACAACCGCCGAAAGGATAATCGTCAACACGACGGTATTTGTCGAGAGTATAGTCGCGAAGATTGTGGATGTGAATCTCTGCAATACCTTTTTTCTGCGCACGGCTCATTATCGAGCAGTTGAAAAAGCCCTCAATCATCTCAGGCAATACTGTTATAATGTCTATTCTCATATGTAGTGGTTGGTTCTTTGTTGTTAGTAGTTGCAAAAATACACATTATCCTCCGTACTTATGGCGGCAGGATGAGTTTTTTTGCTAAATTTGCATTGCTAACATCGTAAATATTATGACAAATCCTGAAATTGAAAGAATATATCAGCTGCGTGAAGAGCTTCACACACATAATTATAATTACTATGTACTGAATTCGCCTGTGATAAGCGACATCGAGTTTGACCACATGATGCGCGAACTGCAGGATCTGGAAGCCAAATATCCGGAAACATATGACGAGAACTCACCTACAATGAGGGTGGGAAGCGATATCAACAAGGATTTCGTGCAGGTGGAACACAGGTATCCTATGCTTTCGCTGGGCAACACATACTCCGAGGAGGAGGTTACGGACTTCTATGAGAGGGTGAGAAAATCGCTTAACGAGGACTTCGAAATTTGCTGTGAAATGAAATTCGACGGCACTTCGATATCACTTACTTACGAGAACGGCAAGCTGGTGCGTGCAGTGACACGTGGAGACGGAGTGAAAGGTGACGATGTGACAAACAACGTGAAGACCATACGCACCATTCCTTTGGTTCTGAAAGGTGACAACTATCCGAAGGAATTCGAGATACGAGGTGAGATACTTATGCCGTGGGAGGTGTTCGAGAAGCTGAACAAGGAACGTGAGGCACGCGAGGAGCCTCTGTTTGCCAACCCGAGAAACGCGGCTTCGGGTACGCTGAAACTGCAAAACTCGTCTGTAGTGGCATCGAGAAAGCTTGACGCATATCTTTATTATCTTCTGGGGGACAACCTGCCATGTGACGGACATTACGAAAATCTGCAGGAAGCACGCAAATGGGGATTCAAGATTTCGGACACTACACGCAAGGTGAAGACTCTGCAGGAGGTGTTCGACTTCATAAAATACTGGGATACGGAAAGAAAGAACCTGCCTGTGGCTACCGACGGAATTGTACTGAAAGTGAACTCCATCAGACAGCAGAAGAACCTGGGATATACGGCGAAATCGCCTCGATGGGCCATAGCGTATAAGTTTCAGGCGGAAAAGGCTCTGACGAAGCTGCAGAAGGTGACATACCAGGTGGGACGTACGGGAGCCATAACACCGGTGGCAAACCTTGATCCGGTACAGCTGTCGGGTACGATAGTGAAAAGAGCATCGCTGCACAATGCGGACATTATAGAGAGTCTGGATCTGCACGAGGGTGACATGGTTTATGTGGAAAAGGGAGGCGAAATCATCCCGAAAATAACGGGGGTGGATATTGCTTCGAGAACTCCTGACAGCATGCCTGTGAAATTCATCACGCACTGTCCGGAATGTGGAGAACCGCTGACCAGATTTGATGACGAAGCGGCACATTATTGCACGAACGAGGATTCATGTCCTCCGCAAATCAAGGGCAAGATAGAGCATTTCATAAGCCGTAAGGCCATGAACATAGAAGGACTGGGACCTGAAACGGTTGACTTGTTCTATCAGGAAGGAATGATAGGCAATGCAGCCGACCTGTATAATCTGCGCGAGCAGGATATTGCACGCCTGGAGCGATTCGGAGAGAAATCGGCACAGAACATCATGGCAGGTCTGGAAGCTTCGAGACAGGTAAGTTTCGAAAGGGTATTGTTTGCTCTGGGTATAAGATTCGTGGGTGAGACAGTGGCGAAAAAGCTTGCACGCTCAATAAAAAATATTGACACTCTGATGTCGGCCACCAAGGAAGAACTTATGGCCATAGACGAAATAGGAGAGAAAATTGCGGAGAGTATAATACATTTCTTCAGCAGCGAAAAGAACCGTGAACTGGTGACCAGACTGAAAGCTGCGGGACTGAAAATGGAAATGGAAGCCGAAGAAACAGCAGCTGTATCGAACATCCTTGAGGGGCAGTCGATAGTGATAAGCGGAGTATTTGCCGTTCATTCAAGGGACGAATACAAGGACATCATAGAGAAGCACGGAGGAAAGAATGTGGGAAGTATCTCGAAGAAGACAAGTTTCATTCTGGCAGGTGAGAATATGGGGCCAAGCAAACTGGAAAAGGCACAGAAACTGGGAATAAAGATTATGGACGAAAAAGAATTCCTGGAGTTGATAGAAAATGCTGAAAAGACTACTGTGAAGGAAGACAAGCCTGCAGAAGCTGTGGTTCCTGAAACGGTGGAAGAAAAGCCGAAAAAAGCAAAAGGGAACATACAGTTGGAATTGTTTTAGTTCAAAATTTTATCAACTTAACCAAAAAAAGTGATAGAAATATAGTTTTAAATGAAAATATTAGTACTTTTGTAATTCACAAACGAGGAATTCATTAATTTATGATACGAAAAAGATTGAAAGGAATGGGAGTGGCACTAATCACACCATTCAAAGAAGACGGAAGCGTTGATTACGATTCACTGCTCAGACTGGTGGAATATCAGGTACAGAACGGTATAGATTTTCTCTGTGTACTGGGTACAACAGCAGAGACTCCTACATTGACTGCTGAAGAAAAAAGAAAGATTAAATCACTTGTAATAGAGAGAGTTAACGGACGTGTTCCTATACTTCTCGGTGTGGGCAGCAACTGCACCCAGACTGTAATCGACACTATCAAGAATGACGACATGACTGGTGTTGACGCATTGCTGATAGCTGTACCATATTACAACAAACCTTCGCAGGAAGGTATATACCAGCACTATAAGGCCATTGCACAGTCAACTAAGCTTCCTATAGTACTTTACAACGTTCCTGGACGTACGGGAGTAAACATGACAGCAGCCACAACATTAAGGCTTGCACATGATTTCGACAATATAGTAGCAATAAAAGAGGCGTCGGGCGATATCTCGCAGATGGATGAAATAATCAAGAAGAAACCTGAAAACTTTGATGTAATCTCCGGAGACGACGGAATAACATTCCCGCTGATAACTCTGGGGGCTGTAGGTGTAATCTCTGTAATAGGTAATGCGTTCCCAAGAGAATTCAGCCGCATGACAAGACTTGCATTGGCCGGTGACTACAGCAGCGCACTGACAATACATCATCAGTTTACGGAACTCTTCAAACTTCTGTTTGTGGACGGAAATCCTGCAGGAGTGAAAGCTATGCTCAGCATGATGGGCATGATAGAAAACAAACTGAGACTTCCATTGGTTCCTACAAGAATCACTACTTACGAGGAAATGCGTAAAGTGCTGGAAGGATTGAAAGTGAAATGCTAGAACAACAGATAAATTAAGTTATAACGAAAAATGCTTTATCGTATCTTCATAACCGAACGATAAAGCATTTTTCGTTTTCTATAAATTCAAAATTTGCGGATTGGTTATCATTTTCTCCAGAAAATCGAATTCTCAGCGATTTGAAGGAAAACAAATAAATTAAGATGTTGCTTGCAAAATAAAGGGAAAAGGGAATACCCTTTATAATTTCAGAATTTCTAATTAAACATAATACAGATTATATAAAAATCGGAGAAGGAAAAACAAAACCTTAAAGATAGTGATTTCTGATGATGTTTGCAATAAAAGCGATGAATGAATTTTGGGTGTAGAAACATACGTGAAAAAAGAAAAACCATTCCTTGAGTTTGTGGGCTCAAGGAATGGTTTACATTTCAAACAAACAATAAACAAGAAAAGTCCGGAATTACCGGACTTTTTCATTTATATAATCCTATGAACTGTAATTTCAGGAAAATCATGGAGCAGCATCAGCAATACGCCTTCCTCATTCATGTTTTTGGCTTTTACGACCATAGTAACATAATGTATGGGGGTACCACTACCGTCTGTCCGGTCTTCCATCTCATACGAACTGATAATGAAATTACGGGAGCTGAACAATGCGGAAATCTTTTTCAGAGAATCCTGATCGTGTGTAGAGAATTCCACAATCATGCTCCTCAGGCTTATACCTTTGAAGAAATAATTCAGAACTTCCACACCAATAAGGAAAAGTACAGTGGCGGTTATTCCTATAGTGTACATACCGGCACCGATGGCAAGCCCGATTCCAGATGTAGCCCATATTCCTGCGGCAGTAGTCAGACCACGTACAATCTGCTTCTGTAGCAGTATTATAGTACCTGCACCTATAAAACCTATTCCACTCACTACCTGAGCAGCAAGACGGCTCGGGTCGAGTCTCACAAGATCAGTCTCAAGCACATCAGAAAAACCATATTGAGAGACAATCATCAGCAGCGCACTTCCTAAGGCTACAAGAAAATGAGTTCTATATCCAGCCTCCTTTGAACGGTATTCCCTTTCCAGACCTATTATAACTCCCATAAGGCTGGCTACAACCAGCCTTATAATAAATTCTGTGTACATTTCCATTATCCAAAATGCTTATACACAAATATAAACATTGTTTATGAAAAAAACAAGGAACAGGTCAGTCAACTCTTCATTTCACCCTATCCATTCTGACTATCAGTTCATCTCCAAGCTCGCTCTTTATCTTTATATGCTCCAATACAGCTTTTACGAAAGGATTGCTTTCAAAATCGCCTCTCACCTGTTCGAAATCAAGCCTTTGTTCCTCTCTGGTTCCGTCGGCACCGAAGCCTGTCATGGCTGAAAGAGAGAACTCCTTCTTGGCATCTTCATAGACCATTCTGTCAAGACCTATTACTGCCTCTTTCCACTTTTCTACGATGCTTATAATATCTTCTTTTGTTATTTTATCGGCATCCAGACCAAAGAATTCAAGCATCTTTCCATATGCCCAAGTCCACTCGTATGTATAGTAGTTATTATGCATCTCTGTAAGGCGGGCATCAATCTTTTCTACAGAATCAAGCACTCCGTTTTCGATATCAGCCATCAGACGGTCTATTTCGCTACGAGGGGCGATAAGTCCGGAAACGTCAACCCATTCTCCTGTACCTATGGCAGTGTCCGGCTTGAGTCTTTCGCGGATTTCCTCGTCGGTCTTGAATTCGGTTATCTCTAGACGTTTTATCACTGAGTTTCCGAGGAACTTGGTTATACCTGTCTCATAGAACTTTATACCTTTATTTAGAGATGAATTTTTGATCTTGGCACTCTGATATGAATATGTCTCTGATGTCTCTCCCGATACCCTTGCAAGATCTTTCAGAATCTCACGTCCCTTGAACATCTTCTGTATGGTATATGGACTAAGAAGGTTATAGTTCACCTTATCCATGCGGCAAGGATCTTTTCGATTATCACGCTTAGGCCATTTCTGGGCATCGCGGATAGTACCCACACTGCGGAGGTTTACACCAGGCATGAGGTATGTGGTATTCTTCTCTTCTATAAGATATGAGAAAGGCAGATTGGTAGTGTCAGGATGAGCCACGTGACGTCCCATAACGAGAGAGAAGGCTCCGATACGTGCTGGCCATAGGATATATGAGTCGGAAGCAGTCTTGGCGCCTCTCTCCATAATGCCCTGGTGGATAGGTCCCAACTTATACATGTGGTTGCTCTGGTTTGAACCGGAACCGGCATTCATGAACGAGAACATTCCGGCTATAAGAAGTGTTGACTTATGATGGGTAACAGTGAAAGGACCAGCAAAGATGGCACAAGCCTCGCCGTTTTCTTCCTGACAATTACAGAAGAACAGAGAATCGGACGCAGAATAGTTATGTCCCATATGGCATGACTGACCTACAAAACATCTTGTCAGCATGGTACCGTCTTCGATATGCGAACCGCTGGAAATGATGAAATCATCACAGATTACTCCGAAACCGATATGGATAGGAGCACTCTCGTTACTGTTAAGGCTACCGTTCTTCAATCTTCCCGCACTCTCTATCTTGCAGAAACTTCCGATACGCACATTCTTGATATATCCGGTATCTACAATCATTGCGTCATTGCCTACATAGCCGTATTCCGAAGCTATCTCGTCAGCATATTTCATGACCAGTGACTTCATCTTTGCAGCCAGGTCAGGACGATGTCTGTACATGGCCGCTATATAAGCCTCGTGAGCTGATAATTTGTCATGGATTATAACCTCACGACCACCGGTTTCACTCAGCACGGATACTTCGGTACCGTTTCCGAAAGTGGAACGCTTGTCCACAATCATGCAATCAACATTCTCGATGAAGACTCTGTCCGAAATGACATAATTCGCGATATAGTTCTTTACATTCTCTATGCAACAGCCGTTGCCTATGGTTACATTATGCAGAGTAGCATTTCTTATTCCAGATGACTTCTTTACTCCACCGGCAAGGGTAAACTCGCCGTTCAACTCCCCTATCCTTATCTTGCCGGACATCCTTACATGCCAGACTTTTGAAGCGTCAAAGCCTTCGGCTACAGTTACATCCGACCAGTTTTCGGCACAACACCCTTGTGCAATGAGTGTATCAATCTCAGCCTCCGTGAGATTTCTAAAAGTATGTTCCATAATAATCATTTCACTTGTTTTTTATCATTCTAACGACAAAGATAGTAACATTTTGATATATATCTTGCTTTTATCATAAATTTCATCTATCTTAGAAGAGATAAAATCCGTTGCCAGATGAAAACTACAACCACATTACTCTTTGCTCTCATAATGCAACTGACAGGTTGCGACAATGCAGGGAAAAGATAAACAGAATCCTCCAATACAGATGCTGTCACACTGCGAGCAGATACCGTTATGCCGCAGAAATACGGAAGTAGCATTCGCAGAGTTTGAAATGGTTGACAACAAGGGTGTCCGCAAGCTGATGGACAGTATGTGGAAGAAAGTTACGAGCCTTCCACGCACAGATACCATACGTGAAAACATCTCAACCGCATGTCAGCTCCACGACGGCGATACGATATCGGTTGGTCTGATAAACAACGCCATGCCGTATCAGGAAATGTTCAGAAAAAGAATACTGAACTACTCCGCCCTTGATTTCGGAAAGATAACCCCAACCGAACCTCTCCCTTTCACTACTACATCGGACACTATGGACATCAGCATGAGAACGGAAAAGCCTGTTTACCCTGTTGGCACAGAAGAAATTCCGGTAAAAATATCCAACAATAACAACCGTATGCTGTTTTTTGGACTTGATTATGGAATTGCCCGAAAGGAAGGGGACAAATGGCTTGTTCTGAACACTTCCACCGTGTGGAATTCCGTTGGTATCCTTATAGAAAAAGGTCGTGAATACAATTTCAAAGCTCATATGTACAACTTGGTTAACGACAACAAGCCAGGGACATATAAGGTCTATAAGAGAATAGGTTTTGATGGCAGCCGTAAGGAATGGTATATGTCGGCAGAATTCAAGTTAGAATAATCAAATAATATTTTTATATGAGAAACTGTAATTTATTTATTCTGTTCATAATAACTTTGATTACCTTTTCATCCATTGGATGTAAAGATAACAAATACCAGGAAGCAACTGATTATCAGGGCACAACGGGCGACGCTACAATCCTGACAAGCGACAGCATAGGACAGGAAGTAAGAATGGAAACAATTCAAGGGAATTATTATTCATCGACTAAAGAGGTCTATGCCATAGTCTTTAACCCTCAAAAGCGGCAACTAAGTTTCGGACGCGACTGGGAGCTGGAGTATATGAAAGACAGCGTATGGATTAAAGCCAGAAATAAAAAACCTGTATTGAGATTCGACGATGAATTTCTGCCAATCAATATCCCTGAATATATGGTATTCAGCTTTCCAATACATATTTATGAGATTACTTCAGGTAGATATAGAATAAAAAAGACTTTCTATGATAATTATGGTAACGGTAATTATAAGGAGATAGAGCTATACTCTGAATTTTATGTGAAATAATACAACAGAAAAAGTGTTACGACACAAAAAGTAATACATCTGCATCGTAACACCATTTTATCTTTTATCAGCACTTACCTCAGCAAGAACATTTTGGAAGTTCCTGTTTCTTTATCTCTGTAATATAGAAACGGGCGAAACCGTTCTTTATCTCATCGCGTACTCTGCGGAATTCTGAGTTGATGAACTCCTCAGTGCCTGTGGCATGCGACGGATCATCGAAACCTATATGAAGGCGTTTTCCTACCTTTCCTGTAAATGCCGGACAACTCTCGTTTGCTCCTCCGCATACTGTTATCACATAGTCCCATTCACTGTCAAGATATGTATTTACATGGGTAGGAACATGATTACTTATGTCTATTCCTACTTCCTTCATCACCTCTACCGCCTTCGGATTAACCTGAGCGGCTGGTTCTGTTCCTCCTGAATAGACCTCCAAAGAATCATCGAACGACTGGAGGAAACCGTGAGCCATCTGGCTACGGCAGCTGTTTCCTGTACAAAGTATAAGTATTCTCATATTATATTCTATAGTAAATAGTTAAACAGATAGCCTGACAAAATTATAAAAAAGGCTACAGTTCCGAAAAATATACCTATCAATCGCCATGTCATAACTTTCTTTAGAAGTGTAGCTTCGGGCAATGACAGGCCAACAACGGCCATCATAAATGCAATTGCTGTACCCATAGGCACTCCCTTAGCAACAAACACTTCTATCACAGGAACTATACCTGCGGCATTGGCATACATAGGCACTGCAAGAATAACTGAAAGCGGAACGGCATACCAGTTGTCCTTAGACATGTACTGCTCGAAGAAACCTTCGGGTACGAAACCGTGCATGAAGGCTCCTATTCCGATACCTATGATGATATAGATTAGTACACCGCTAACTATTTTCCAGGCATCACGTACGATTGAAGGCAAGCGTTTGAGGAACGTAGTATGTTCTTTCTCCCACTCCTCAGCCTGTGCGGACGAGTTGGCCTGTATCTGCCTTACCCAATCACTGAGGTATGGAGAAAGGTTCATCTTTCCCAATGCGAAACCGCCTATCACACCCAGCAAGATACCGCTGATGACATAAATCAAAGTAACTTTCAGGCCGAATGAGCCTAAGAACATGGCAACTGCCACCTCATTTACCAACGGTGATGTTATCAGAAAGGCAAATGTCACTCCCAAAGGTATTCCTCCTTTGACGAAACCGATAAAAAGTGGTATCGACGAGCAGGAACAGAAAGGGGTTATGGCTCCGAATACTGAGGCTAGCAGATACTGAAATCCGTACATCTTGTGTGTGACAAGATAGTTTCTCAAACGTTCAATAGGGAAATAAGCGTTTATTATCCCCATCAACACACTGATGAAGAACAGCAGTATCAGAATCTTTATCGTATCGTAAAAGAAGAAGTTTACGGCAACCCCAAGAGATGTTCCGGCATCAAGACCGAATATGCCGTAAACCAGCCAGTCGGCAAAATCCTGTATCATATTTTTTAAGTTGACGAGTTGACAAGGTATCAGTTGACAAGGCTTCCATCCGAATGGAGAACCTTGTTAACTTGTAACTGAAACCTTGTATACTGATATTTAGATGCCTAAAATTTCTTTTACTTCACTTTCTGTAGGAACCTTACCCTTTATCTTTACTACTTCATCCACTACTATGGCAGGAGTGGTCATGATGTTGTAGTTCATCATTTCCATGATGTCATCCACCTTGGTAAGTTTCACATCCAGATTGTTTTCCTTGATTACTTTCTCTACTACCTGATAGGTTGTCTTACACTTGCTGCAACCCGGTCCTAATACTTTAATTTCCATAATTCTATAAATTTATTGATTAAAAAACATTACAAAACAATAATATATACCTATTACGATGAATAGTATCCCAACTATTAAGTTCAGCCATTTCTGCACTGTCTTTATACGGCCGTAGAAGCTGCTCATCTGCTGTACACTGAAGGCCAGTATCCATGCCACAATGAGTACAGGTATTGCTGTTGCTATAGCAAATACAGCTGGTAACAGATAGCCTGCGGTGGCTGTGGCAGACATAGGGATGAGCATCCCGAAATAGAACACACCGCTCGTAGGGCAAAAAGCCAGTGCAAACAGCACTCCAATGAGCAATGCCCCTGCTCCACCCTTCCTGGCAAGCCCTTCGGCATTACCGTTGAAACCGAACTTAGGCAGATTGAGTTTATCACCAAAAAGCATGAACATTCCTATGATGAGAAGCATCGGTCCGATAAGTAGCTCACCCCATGTACCGATAGTCTTCTGTATGCCGAACATGCTGGAACCTTCTTTGAGAATCATTATCAGTACAACTCCGAGGAGAGTATATGAAAGTACTCGCCCTAAGGTATATAGCAGTCCGTTGATGAATACCCGCCTCCTGTTTTCGATATTTCTGCCTATAAAACCAACAGCCGCTATGTTTGTAGCTAGCGGACAAGGTGAAATGGCAGTCAGCAGTCCGAGAAGGAAAGCTGTTAGAACGGGAGTGGAACTATTATCAAGCAAATTCTGTAGCCAATCCATAACGACAGATTATTTAAGCATTTCCCTTACTTTAGCTACAACTCCGCTCTTGAACTCTTCAGGCGACTGTCTGGCGTTCTTGAATGCGAAGTCTGTCATATTCTCCACATTTTCATTACCATTCTTATGTCCTACCACGAAAAGTGATGACCATGTCACCTCATACTTCTCGGCTATAGCCTCATTCTCTTCTTTTGTGATATCTATCACTCTGAATACCACATTTCCTTTCTTAATCTCTTCGGCAAACTCTTTTGATACTGCTTCTGAAGCATTCTTCTCTATCGCCATACATGTGGCACACCTCTGCTTACCATGAAAATACAACACTTCTACACAATCGCGGGCAGGAACTCCCATTTCCACTCCTTGTACAGACGACTCATTCTTTGTGCCTGTTCCGCACGATACCAACGCCAGACAGGCAACGGCCATTAATACAATTTTCTTCATATATCTTTTAGTTTATTGATATTATTAGTATTTCGTCAAACTACGAACAAAGAAATCAAAAAAAGATGCTGCTCATCCGCAGCAACTCTCTTTCTTACAAACAGACTGACCGAAGAACGCAGAAAACATCTTTCCGGCAAGTTCCCAGTTCTCTCTGTTTATGCAATATTTTACCTTCGGAGTTTCTATCTCTCCCTGTATCAGACCAGCCTCCTTAAGTTCTTTCAGATGCTGTGACACTGTAGCCTTGGCTATAGGCAGTTCTTCGTGGATATCGCCAAAGAAACATGTTTCCTGACGCAAAAGAAACTCCAGGATAGCCATACGTGCAGGATGCCCCATGGCCTTGGCAAAACGTGCCATTCTCTCCTGCTCTTCTGTATAGTTTTTGTTCGCCATTAATAATATGTTTGAATATTGTTCGCAAAATTACGAATAATATTCAAACATACAAATAAAATTGCTATTTTTCATTACAACACACTATATATGCTCCAGAAACCATTATTTATCCATGCTTTTTTCTCCTTATAACGAAGCCTGTATAAATACACCACAGTGCTGCCAGTCCTGCAAAGAAGATATAGATAAGAGTTCCTTTTCCGAGGATGGTGTATATACGTCCCGTATGTATCTCCTGCGCAAAGTTCCATAGCGACATAGGCAGAGAAGAAAGATTTTCGGGCATATGTAAAGCTGTCGTTCCCTTATAATACTCCACTACGAAAGGCTTCTCTCCTATATTATCGCAATAGCCCGATACGGCATATTTACCGAACGGAGGACCTGCAACATCTTCTGCCTTTTCTCCGGTGAAATCAGTAGAAATCTTTCTTCTTCTGTCCCACACATACATTCCACTGAAAGAACCCGTAAGCCAGTTGCCACAGGAGTCTTTCTGCCAAACATTAAGTCCCATAACACTGACAGGAGGTGTCTTCTCCAATTTCACAGGAACAGACCGGAGTGTTGCTAAAGAGAAAATACCTTCAGATGAAGACAGTAGCCAATCACCATATTCGGCATCATAGCGAAGCATACGCAGTCTATCGTTCCAGGCATTATCGCTGTCTGCAACGGTATATGGGATAGCCGGAGTACGGAAAGAAACAAGTGCTATAAGCACAGGCGGACGGAGACACCAACCTGTGAAAGCAACGAACATAAGTATTATGAAAGTATATCTGCCAAGTTTATCATGCCAGTTAAGCGACGACTTCATTAGCTGAGTACTCCCTTTGGCCGTTTTACCTCTCCTGCGGATTCTCTTTATATATTTGGGTAAAAGCCAGTATGTAATTCCGGTAAGACACAGCACGATCAATATAACTGCTACAGCATCCATAATCAGTTTCCCAACTGTGGCGAACATTTCTCCGCTATGCATAAGCCATACGGTTCGGAAGAGTGAAACCTTGCCGTCATAACCTTCAGAAGCTTTTAATTCTAATCTGCTGAATTCATTATAAGGACTGACAGAAGTATAGAGATACGAACGTCCCACTACTACCATGGTATCCCCTTTCAATACGAGGTCGGAGATACGTTCGTGAGACGAAAGTACAAGAGGTGTACTCTCCCATCCTTTTCCATCGTTCCTGTACAGGCCAAACTGTCCTGCAGCAAAAAGAGAGCCGCCCGGAGTCTGAGCCATAGCCTTGATGTTACGGAAATCAGCACCTTCCGGTAAACCTGCATTGAAATCAGACACATACAGTCCCGTTGAATCAGTCATCCAGATTCCACTGTTCCCATAGATAAATACTTTATCTTTATCCTTTATAGAACCTCGCAGAAGCCCCATATTCCATTTATTATATCTATAATCTGCCGGAAGAAAACTTCTGTCAATATTTATATCCGCCACCAGTTCACGATGATTTAGCACTATCCCGCTCAGGCAGAACATAAGCATAAAGAATGCGAATATTAGGCCAAACCATTTATGATGTTTTTTCCATGTGATGCGTTTCATTATACAATATCAATATTGAAATCCGGTGCAAAAATAAATATAATCACTATTCCATACAACAGGGGCATAAACAGAACGCCCGACAAACGTCAATACTACGTTCATCGGGCGCCGCTTATTCAGATATTAAAAGATTGTTTACATCTTAGTCTTTTCAAACTTGTTCTTTTCTGCCATCAGGATTTTTTCAAGTTCCTGTGTCTTTTCAGGATTTTCCTTAGCTACATTTTTCTTTTCAGAAGGATCGTCAACTACATTATAGAGTTGTACTTCCTTGCTGTTGCCAAGTTCTGTCTTGGTCCAGAATTCCAATGCAGGCTTGTCGCTAGTCTCAATATACTTCCAACCGTCTTTAACGATAGAAAGCGTGTTGTTCAGGTTCTGTTGGATTACATAATCGCATCCCTTAGTATCTGTTCCAATAAGAGTGTTCAGATAGTTACGGCTGTCAGGAGCCTGTCTTTGAGGAATTTCATAACCTAACAAACCTGCAAATGATGCAAAGAAATCGACAGTAGAATAAAGTCCTTCCTGTACGGCTGGTTTAATCTTCTCCGGCCATCTTACAAGCAATGGAGTACGTGTACCAGCCTCGTATGCACTGTATTTGCCACCGCGATAATTCAACATAGGAGTATGTCCGTTAAGCAATTCGCGAGCCTGATCCTGATAACCGTCGTCTATTACAGCACCATTGTCACTCAAGAATACAAAGATAGTATTGTCGGCAATATTCAGACTATCAAGAGTATTCATAATCTCGCCTACTGTCCAGTCTAACTGAAGGATAACATCTCCGCGAGTACCCAAACCACTCTTTCCTGCAAATCTTGGATGCGGTACACGAGGTACGTGAACATCCTGAGTTCCCATATAAAGGAAGAATGTAGTGTCCTTGTTGCTTACGATAAAGTCTTTTGCTTTCTGTGTAATGATATCAGCAATCTTTTCATCATCCCACAGTGCAGACTTACCGCCTGTCATCCATCCGATACGTGGAATTCCGTTGATAATAGTATTATTGTGTCCCTGACTAGGTTTCAGTTTTACAAGTTCAGGATTTTCCTTACCTGTAGGCCAGTCTCCCACCTTATGGTCATAGCTGACAGTTATCGGATCATTAGGATCAAGTCCATCTACACGACCATTTTCTACGAACACGCATGGCACACGGTCAACCGTAGCCGGAATAATGTATTCATAATCGAAACCTATATCCTGAGTATTAGGCTTGATAAGCCCGTTGAAATCAGTACCTCCCTTAGGGCCAAGTCCGAGATGCCATTTACCTACGGCTGCAGTAGCATAACCTTCTGCCTTGAACATGTCGGCCATAGTTGTACATTCTGTATTGATAATCAATTCAGAGTTACCCGGTGCGATACCTGTATTTTCCTGACGCCACGGATACATACCGGTAAGAATACCGAAACGAGTAGGTGTACTTGTAGAAGATGTTGTATAAGCATTTGCAAACTGAAGTCCCTGACTTGCCAGACGGTCGATGTTTGGAGTATGGATTTTTGTTGCACCGTAGCAACTCAAATCGCCTATACCGAGGTCGTCAGCTATAAGGAATACTACGTTAGGATTCTTCTGTTTGTTTTCCGATTGATTTTTAGAACCGCCACCTGAACATGCACTGAGCAATGCCGCAGCTGAAATCAATCCCAAGTGAAAAGTGGTTTTTTCCATAAGGTAAGATTTAGTTTAAAATGATATATGTGGACAAATATACGAAATATTATGAAAAATACATTAATCATACCAAGGAAAATAATATATTTTATTTATATACAGCTATTAAATAAGAATATTTCGATTAAAGCATACTCTATATACTTTCATTGTCTTTTAAAGTACAAACTTCTTCATGGCATTGTAAACCCCATCTTCATCTACAGATGACGTAACATAATCCGCCACTTCTTTGAGAGCCTGATTAGCATTTCCCATAGCAACGCCCAATCCTGCCTTTTCTATTATCGACAAGTCATTACCTCCATCTCCGAAGGCCATTGTTTCATCTATACTGATACCTTCGTGCGATATAATATCCAGAAGACCGTTACCCTTATTGGCATTTGTGGCAGTAATATCAGCGAAGTCCGGATACCAACGTGATGAAACACATCCGGAGAGGTACGGCATAATCTGCTTTTCCTCGGCTACAGAAATGACAGGCGTAAGCTGCAATATTCTTTGTTGCAGAATCTGTTCCACATTATTGTCTTCCCTCATATTGTGTACATTCAGCATCTGGCGGAATATCCGGTCTGTCCTCTCGTCGCTATTGTACATGGTAAGGTCCTTCTCGCCTACCACCATACACGGGAATTTCATATCGTCTGAAAACCTCAACACCGTCAATACATCTTCTTTCGGGATAGGTGTACATGATATTATCTTGCCGTCTGAAAAGCACAATGCTCCATTGGCTGTGATATATCCGTCTATCAGATGCTTTATTTCGTCAAGGTTGTTTATAAGAGATAAAGGACGTCCGGTGGAGATATAAATTCTGACACCTTTTGCCTTTGCCATTGAAATAGCATCTATGGCAGACTGTGGAATACGGTGGGTGTTAAAACTCACCAGTGTTCCGTCAATATCGAAGAATATAGCTTTTATCATATGTTATATCAAAATTAATTACGCAATGCACGCATGGCATTGAATACGGCAAGAACCGTAACACCAACATCAGCGAATACAGCCATCCACATTGTGCTGAGACCTACAGAGGCTAGTACCAGGACTGCTATCTTCACTCCTATCGCAAACCAGACATTCTCGCGGGCTATCCTTATCGTACGCCTTGAGATACTTATCGCCTCGGCTATTTTTGAAGGCTTGTCGTCCATCAGAACAACATCGGCCGCCTCTATGGCAGCATCGCTTCCCAGTCCGCCCATAGCTATACCCACATCGGCACGTTTAAGCACAGGAGCGTCGTTTATTCCGTCGCCCACGAAGGCCAGAGTCTTTCCTTTATCTACAGACGAGAGAAGAGCCTCCACATGCTCCACCTTGTCTGCCGGAAGGAGTTCCGCATGGCAGATATCTATTCCAAGCTTGCCAGCCACATCCATAGCCACTTCTTTACGGTCACCGGTAAGCATCACAGTTTTACTTATTCCCAGCCTTTTCAGTGAAGCTATCGCCTCAGGGCTATCTTCCTTTATACGGTCGTTTATTACGATATGGCCGGCATATTCTCCATCTACAGCCACATGTATTATAGTACCTATCCTATGACAATCATGCCATTTCACACCGATGCTGTCCATCATCTTCTGATTGCCCACACACACCGTACGTCCTGCCACATTTGCCTTTATTCCATGTCCGGCTATTTCTTCCACGTCAGTTACCGGGCAACCGTCGTGCGCCTCGTTTGGAAAAGCCGAACGAAGGGCTTCACCTATGGGATGTGTGGAAAAATGTTCCACATGTGCGGCAAGATGCAGCAACTCCTGTTCGTTGAACCTGTCCGAATGGACAGCCTCAACGGCAAATTCTCCTCGTGTGAGTGTTCCGGTCTTGTCGAATACAACAGTACCAATCTTTGAAAGTGTGTCCATATAATTGCTTCCTTTTATAAGGATACCACGGCGTGAAGCTCCGCCAAGTCCACCGAAAAATGTAAGAGGGACACTGATTACCAACGCACAAGGACAGGACACAACCAGAAATATCAGGGCACGATGGAGCCATAATGGGAACGATTCCATAAAGGCCGACGGTGAAAACAGCGGCGGAATAACGGCAAGAAACAGTGCGGCTATAACCACTATAGGAGTATATACACGTGCAAAACGTGTTATAAACGATTCGCTGCGCGACTTGCTGGCATCGGCATTTTCCATGAGACTGATGATTTTCGACACAGTGCTTTCTCCGAAACTCTTTGTGGTCTTAACACGGATAACTCCCGTAAGGTTTATGCAACCGGACATAACCTCATCGTTAACCGACAATTCGCGCGGCATACTCTCGCCTGTCAACGCTATGGTGTTAAGTGACGATGTACCCTCCACAACTACTCCGTCCAAAGGAACTTTCTCTCCTGGTCTGATAACAATTGTTTCGCCTACATTGACTTCCTGAGGAGAAACTGTAACGATTTTTCCATTTCTCTCCACATTTGCCACATCCGGACGTATGTCCATAAGATGCGAAATGCTGTCGCGGCTCTTTCCTTCGGCATAACTCTCAAACAACTCGCCTACCTGAAAGAAAAGCATAACGAATACAGCCTCCGGATACTCAGTCTCAGCACCGGGGAGGAAACCTATACATAAGGCTCCTATGGTAGCGACAGCCATAAGAAAATGTTCATTAAACACATCTCCTCCGGCTATGCCTTCGCATGCCTCTTTTAATGTCCCGTATCCGACAATAAGATAAGGCACTAGATAAACAAACAGTAACTGCAAGGTTGACAAGTTACCATGTTTCTCAATTATTGCCGCCACTATGAGCAACAACGAGGTGATTACGATAAGAGTAATCTTTCCTCTCAGACCACTATGCGCATGATTGTGCTTATGGTCGTGTACATGTTCATTATTCTCTGTCATAATTCAAATCTTTCTGTTTCGTGACGCAAATATAAAATGGATTTTATACAACCTGGTTGCATAAACACTTTGCGGGAGTATATGCAACCGGGTTGCATAAAAACGGACAGGCGTACAAATGTACTTATTTTTTTATATCTTTGCCGCGATGAAAACAAACAATCAGAAAAGACGATGGAAACTAATGATTTAGCTGACAGCCTGGAGCTTAAGGGAGTAAAACCGACAGCAAACAGAATACTTGTTCTGAAAGCCCTGAAAGAGCAGGCCTGCCCCGTGAGCCTTACCGACCTGGAGGACATACTTGCCAATATGGATAAATCGAGCATATTCCGTGTACTGACACTGTTTCTGGAACACGACATAGTACATTCGTTCGAGGACGGACGCGGAATACTAAACTATGAGCTGTGTACAAGTAAAACGGTTTGCAATCTGTCCGACGCTCATATACATTTCTACTGCGAGTCATGCAGAAAATCATTCTGCATGGATGATATTCCTTTACCCGAATTCGAGCTGAAACCTGGATTTACAATGCGCTCCGTATCGTTTGTAATCAAGGGCGAATGTCCTGAATGCGGCAGGAAGCACAAGAACATTTAGCATGAACAGGATAGACAGTCTGCAAATAGGACACTCTCATGTAAAAGTACACGATTTCAGCATAAAACGTGAGATAACAGACGATGTTAATGTGGAAGTAAATTTTTCACACAGGCACTTCTTTTATGCCATTTACTGGATACACGAAGGAAACGGAATTCACGTCATTGATTTTGAAGAATACAATATACAACCTGACAGGATTTTCTTCGTAAAACCTGAGCAGATACATTTTCTCTGTCCTGAGGGTAAAATCAGGTATTCCGCATTACAGTTTACTGATGATTTCATCATACCCTACTCTACTGACATTCAAGCCACAATGGCGGTTTATAAAGATTTGGATAAGTACGAGAAGAAACGTATAGAAACACTGTTCGACCAAATATATACAGAATCAAATGCCAATCTTGCAAATTCTACAGCTGTAATACAGTCTGAGATGCACACCCTACTGCTGGAGTTTAAAAGGATAGGCAAATGCGACTCCAGGATTTCTACCATACCGGAGGTACTGAACAGGTACAAGACACTTGTGGACAGTTATTTTGTGAAAGAACGTCAGGTACAAAGTTATGCATATAAATTAGGAGTAAGCCCAAATTACCTGAACATACTGGCAAAAAAGCATCTTGGCAAATCGGCATTAGAGATTATAAACGAGCGAGTGTTATTGGAGACAAAACGTTTGTTACTACGTACGGACTTTGAGATTTCTGAAATAGCATATAGGTTAGGTTTTAATGAATTGTCCTATTTCTCACGCTTCTTCAAACGCAATACAGGCATCACGCCCCATGAATTCAAAAACATGATGAATAAAATGTACCAAAAATGAGATATTTTGTGTAATTACAGAATCACTGAAGTTCCATAAATTTGTGCCATAATAAAAACGATAAAAATATGGGATATAGACATGAATCTGTAACACAGGAAAAATCTCAAGGTGAAAAGAGAACAGCTTTTGTAGTAGTATTCTCGGCTACAACAATGGTACTTGAAATAATATTCGGACTGTTCTCAAACTCAATGGCACTTCTTGCCGACGGTATTCACATGGGCTCGCACGTACTGGCGATAGGTCTCAGTTGGGGTGCATACGCATTAGTACGCAGATTACAGAAAAAACAGGTAAATAATATTGACAATAACAAGGTTCTGTCACTTTCGGCCTATACAAGCGGAATTCTTTTATTGATGTTTGCTATTTTTATCATCATAGAGGCGGCAGAACGTTTCTTCACTCCTGCCATTGAGATTAAATACACGGAAGCTATGATTGTAGCAGCCATAGGAATGGTGGTAAACATAATATGCGCATTTGTATTACACGACAACAACGGGCATAAGCATGAAGACTATAACCGCCATTCGGCATACCTGCACGTAGTGGCCGATGCCCTGACAAGCCTCGGAGCCATCTTCGGACTGATATGTGCAATGATATGGGATATTACATGGATTGACACACTCGTGGCTGTTGTATGTTCTGCCGTAATAATACGCTGGGCAAAGAACCTGCTTTTCGACACAGGAAAAATCCTCACATCAAGAAACGATAGAGAGCTATGAAACTTTCAGAGCTTAAGAAAGGAGAAAAAGGAATCATAACAAAAATCAATGGACAGGGACTGTTAAGAAAACGTTTATCGGGAATGGGGTTCATAAAAGGCAAAACAGTTGAAGCTATCAGATATGCACCTTTAGGTAGCCCTATAGTATATAAAATACTAAATTCAGAGATTGCTATAACACCGGATATTGCATCACAAATAGAAATAACAAAAAAAGACTAACTTTGTAGCAAAATACAAGTATCATGAAGCATAAAGAATCGTATGGCATTTATCCGGCAGAAACGGCTGAGCACATTTCTCTGCTGAAATACTCCAAAAGCTCATGTGGGGTAGATTTCCTTCTTAATACGGCCGAAAGTTCAGAAAAGCCGGGATGGTTCAATCTTGAAAAACGGTATAAAACTGATTTCTTTGAGTTTTATTTCTTTCGTAAAGCAGAAGGCTATATGCTTTTGTCGGGCAGAAAGATAGAGTTGCACCCTAATATGGTACTTGTAGTATCCCCTTTCCAGATTCAGGAATGGCATGTCAGCCTGGACAAGTTGGACTATACATTCTTAATATTTCAGGAGGAGTTCATCAACAATTTCCTGTCCGACAAATACTTCATGTACAGACTACTGTATTGCTACCAGCATGACTATCCAACTTTTTTCGATATGCCGAATAAAGAAATGGCGACATATCTCTCAATCTTGCAACAAATGAAAAGAGAACTGCATAATCCTGTAGCTGACGGTTATCATATGATTGTGGCCTGTCTGTATCAGTTTCTTCTATTACTGAACAGATTCTACGCCAAGCATTTCAACCTTCCTTTCGCACCTCCGCAGAACAATTACGCATACCAATACAAAGAACTGCTGGAAAAACATATTTCCGAGAAGACACGGGTCACGGACTATTCTGAAATGATGAACATAAGCAGGGTAACTCTAAATAAGGCTGTCATGCGTGAGTTCGGTCTGTCGGCCGTACACCTGCTGAAACAGCGGTTGCTACAGGAGGTGAAAAACGATATTCTTTTCTCCGATATGTCTGTAAAAGAGATAGCCTTCCGCCTGCATTTCTCTGAGCCGAACCATCTGATGCGTTTCTTCAAACAGATGACAGGACAGACCATCAGTGAATTTGTGACATCTGTCAAGCCAATATAACTAGTTTCACGGTTTCAACTTTATTCTCTCGTGATAAAAATAATTTACTATAACAGGCTTCCCTTTCTCCGAACGTCCATATGGGAGGTCATTAACCAAATAAGGGAAACCGTTTTGTTTTGCGAACATTGAAATCTCCTTTTCTAGTGACTCCCAATAGTCTAATCGTTTCTTGTTATATATTTCATCATACAAGACAAAAACATCCGGATGTTTTTCCTTGATATAATTCATGATAGTACCCTTGAATTGTCCCCTGAGGTTTAGATTTTCAAGCCATACCAAATCGGCAAAATCCTTTACACGCCCAATAATAGCTTTCGCATCGGTAATGCCAGGGAATATAGGCGACACGAAACACACCGTACGTATTCCTGATTCGTACACCTTCCTCATTGCCTCAATTCTCCGCTCTATACTTACAGCACGGTCCATATCTGTTCGGAATTGCTCATCCAAGGTGTTTATAGACCATGATACTGTAACCTTCGGGAACTTCTTCAGCAACTCGAGGTCACGCAAAACCAAATCGGACTTGGTACATATCATTATCTCGGCATTTGTACCTTCCAGCTCTTGCAGAAGTCTGCGAGTCATGCAAAACTCCTCTTCGTATGGATTATATCCGTCTGTAACGGAACCGATAACAATCCTCTGGCCATCGTATTTATGCGGATTGGCTATAGGTTTCCAGTGCTTCACATCAAGAAAGGTTCCCCACGGCTCCGTATGGCCGGTAAAACGCTTCATGAACGATGCATAACAATACTTACACGCGTGAGGACATCCCACGTACGGATTGACAGAGAATCCTCCAACCGGCAAAGACGATTTGGTCATCACGCTTTGCACCTCTATTTCACTGATGATTTCTTTTTCCATGCTTTTTTAATAAATTGTTCCGGTAATTCTTGAATCATGTTATCTTCACCCATAATAGGCAAAAGATCTTCTTTCATAAAAACAGGAATATTACATTTTTTTGCTTGTTCAGCTATATGTAATACCCACTCTGGCCTGGCATCAACTTTCCCTTTTCTTTTTCCGGTTTCTGTTCCTATAACGACCCAGTCAAACCCTCTAAAATCAATTTCGCCTATATCCTCAAAAAGAGGTTCAAATGTGGCATGATAATGTTTAGCCTTAACATGTTTCTTTAAATCTGTAAGACGTTTTTTCTCTGACGCCCTGGTTACAGTCACACCCATCCACACATTTTCATCGTCTGTTCTGAAATCAATAAGTTCAGGTCGCTTGGTCAATAATATGTAAGAATGCTGAGGATTAATAGATATACGATTGAATATTTCATTATTCCATTCTGTTTTCCAATCAGAGAAATCGCTCATTCCGGTGAGAAACCATACATGTGATTTCGGATTATCCATAAGATATAACTTCCTGCCCATATATTCCGGTTTTGAGAAATCATCAGTCATATGAAACCTGTTGCAGTTACACCTGGCATAACAGTAGTTACACCCTATAGTACAACCTATAACAATATTCATATTCTGAATCAGAGATTTAATACACACAGTCATATTACTTATATTTTCCTGCAAAATTAATCCATAATAAACACTGAAAATGTACCATAACAGCAATGAAATATACCAATTTGATAAGGACAGGCGGAAATATTGCAGATACGATGAAGAAACAGAGAAATCAATTAAAAACAAAAACGGAAGAACAGGCAGACAGCCTAATGCTTGCCTATTCTTCCGTTATCAAATGGTCCGTAAATGGAAACCGATATCTTATTTCACTCTAACCTTTACAATAACTTTCTTCAGTTCCACTTCAGTCACGCCAGGAGCATGAGCATCTTCAGGGAAGAAGATAGCGAACATACCTGGTTTAACAGTCAGATAGTCAGTAGCATGACAGGGATAGAAAGTTACATCCTTTTCAGTATTGTATTCAGCCTCAGCAAGGTCTGTTCTTGGCATATATCCCATAAGTTCAGTACCTGTGAGAGGAATCTGGATGTCGATGAAATTATTGTGTGTTTCGATTTTTGCATCATCCTTAGTCTTTGGTCTGGCAGCTGCAAAATTAACGAACAGTTCGCCTTCTTTCAGCACTACCTTACCAAGTTCGTGAGCATTAAGGTCTGTTGATTTCAAAAATTCAATAGCCTGAGCAAACAGCGGATTAACAGAGGCATACATTCCAATGTTTTCAAGTTTGTCGATAATCATAATCGTAATGTTTTTAATTCAGATAATGCAAAGGTATGAAAAATAGATAAAAAACGTCTATATTTAATATGGAAATTCCCAACTTCTCTAGAAAAAAGATTAAATCTAAAGGAACTCCACAAATTGTAATTTTTATATTTAAAATAATTAAATACAAACTCTATTTTTCGTAGTTTTATTAAATTTGTAATAATAATTTTTGTTTAGTGTAGTATTATTTCTGTGTAGCCGAAAAACGTAAAGGTTTTAATTCTAATAAAGATACCAATGTATTGGAAATACACCTTCTGAAAGAACAAGAGGGAAACTGTATTTCTGGACAAAAACAAGTTATAGATATAACAAAACCTAAAATTTTTATTACTGAATAGCAGAATATTATTTTTATAGGGAATAACTTAATAAATAGAATTTGCATAAAATAAGATATGGATACAAAATTGATTCGTAAAGCTTTAGCAGATGCCTATGATTTGCTTTACCAAGAAAGAGAAAGTGTTTGCTTAGATTGGTTGAGTGAAGAATACGATCAGGTATTAAATACTCTGATGCGTGCAATGGAAGAAGTAGATAATGAAGAAAATAAACAATAATTAGATGGACAAGAAGGAAAAACATTTTTTGAACATCCAATCGGATTTTTATCATTACATGGTTACGGAAGGAGGTTTAACTCCAAAAACTAGTAGTGATTATATTTCTAGATTAAAGTTTCTTTCAACGACTTACCGTATAGATAATACTCTAAATGAAGAAAGTGTTGAAGATATTTTACGAAAAGAGGAAATACGCTGCACTGAAAGGGAAAAATATTGTACTAGAAAATCTATCTCTGATTTTCGTTCCGGTTTACGTAAATTCTTAGATTTCCTAAAATCAGATTATCGTAAGCGATACGATAACAGTATTTTATCAGAGATTGAGAAAATTAAAGAGAATCAACATCTGTCTGTTACTGAAAAAGAATCTATTATCTTGTCTAGAAGAGGTCAAGGGGTATTTCGTAACAATTTGATTAAGTATTGGGATGGATGTGCTATAAGCAAATGTTCATTAACAGATATGCTAGTAGCTTCTCACATAAAACCTTGGAAAGATTCAACAAATGATGAACGGCTGGATGTATTCAACGGATTATTACTTTTACCAAATTATGATAAGTTATTTGATTTGGGTTACTTAACATTCACCTCTGAGGGGAAAGCAATTTACTCAAAATTGCTTTCCAAAAATGACAAGTATTTATTGGGATTGACTTCAACTTTATCTCTTTGTCGTATTGAAGAGGCACACAAGACTTATTTAAAATATCACAATAAATATTGTTTTATTGGATAAATGTTTTTTAAAAGATATATGCCCCACTACTTGTAGATATCACAAGTTCAGACTTCATAATCTTAAAACAACATCTCTTCCATGTCTACTACCTGATTAATTAGGTTACTTGCTTTAATTGTTATAGTCCACAAATTTAATTACGAAAACAGATTACAAATAATTACTCATCATATTCTTCAGTACATAGGTTTAAAAGTATGACAAACAAAATATATAAACTAGAAAAGCTTATATTATTAAAACAGAAAGCAGCATATCAAGAAATCCCACTTAGCGCCAGTGAACCAGCATTCAAAGCACATGCAAGGAAAAAGCAGTCACTTTTTCGTCAGATGGTGTTAGGAATTCCATACAATCCCAAACACAAGTTCGGTAAGTATGGGGCTTTCCTCATGGAGCCATTCGCTTCATTAGGATATAATTTCTGTGAGGTTTATCGAAACGATATACTTAATGGCATAAAGGAGCGATACGGGAAATTGAATACAGCTCTCCATGAGGGACTTATGGGCAATATGCTTAGGAGTGAACATATCCCATGGAATGTATTTTATCCAATGAAATCTGACCTGCAAGCCACAGCCGCTCTATTAAAAGAAATTCTGATAACCGACGAGATAGATAATGTAACAGATGTTCGTATAGAATGGGCTCCGCAAAAAGAAAGCGCACTTGATGACAACACTTCATTCGATACATATATTGAATATATGTACAATGGGAAAAAATGTGGTGTAGGTATTGAAGTGAAATATACTGAAGAAAGATATCCTTTTGGAAAATTAGAAAAAAAGAGAGTTATGGAGCAGGAAGATTCTCTATACGCTACCAAGACTCGACAATGCGGATTGTACACAAATGAGATATGCAACCACCACCTAAGTGAAACATTGCTTTGCAAAGATGACTACAGGCAGATATGGAGGAATCATTTATTAGGTGCTGCGATGGTTATGAACGAACAAATCGACAGATTCCATAGTATCACACTTTATCCCAATGGTAATATCCATTTCAAGAAAGTACTTCCTGAGTATGAAAAATTACTGTCGGAATATGGAAAAGCAACATTCGGCTATATTACCATCGAAAAACTCATCCTTCTTATATGTAAGCACTTTGAGATGAATGAAAAGAACAAGCAATGGGTAGACTATCTGAATACAAGATATCCTTTTATCTAAGAATGAATAAAAAAACATTACTCAATTATTTATAATAACCAAGTAATTTGTAATTTTGTTATAATTCATGCGAACTATTAAAATCTCAAATGATTATGGATAAAGAAGTTTTGGATTTTGTAACATTTTGCATCAGCTCATTGGCTGTACATCTTCATCTATCACAGAGAGAAGTTTATAAACGGCTTAAAGAATCAGGGATACTGTATGGATACATTGTCCCCTCATACGATGTACTGCATACATTTGGTTCGCGTTATCTGATGGAAGACCTGACAGATTATATGAAAGAGAAAGGAGTTCTATAATTATGAAAGTATATCATGCTTCAAGTGTTATAGTAGAAAATCCGGACACGATACATTCAAGGGAGTATCTTGATTTCGGACAGGGATTTTACATTACAACAATACGTGAACAGGCTGAAAAATACGCACTGCGTTTTCTGCGTAGAGGTAAACCTGCTTGGCTCAATATATATGAGTTAAGTTATAATATTGATAAATGGAACTTACTTCGTTTTGATTCATATAACAGCGAATGGTTGGATTATGTCGCAAATTGTCGTATAGGAAATCCTGTAGAACTTTATGATATGATTATTGGAGGTATTGCCAACGATCGTGTTATTTTAACATTAGACAGATATTTCGCAGGTGAATTATCCAAAGAGCAAGCGTTAGGTTTATTGAAATACGAAAAGCCAAATATCCAATTATGTATTCGGTCACAACAAATGATAGATGAATGTTTAACTTATATTGAAAGTATTAAATTATGACAGGAGTTTCAAAACAAATATATAAAGGAGTAAAATGCTCAAACATAATATCAAGCTTGAGTGAGATGTATCATATAACAATTGAAGAAGCTACAGATATATATTATAGTTCTGAAATAGCAGACCTTATAGACGAGGGTATTGCTGACCTACATTGCAGAAGTGACAAATATCTTGCTACAGAAATCTGGAATGATTATATCGCTCAAAATCATAATTAAGAATATCTCATATTCTCCTTTGAAAACCCGAAAACTTTTAATATCTTGACAACATAAATCTTTAAAAAACACTTATTTTATGGAAATCTGGCAAATATGGCTTGCCATAGCACTGGCACTTGTTATAATAGAAATAATCACCGTAGGTTTTGCAGCATTATGTCTGGCTATTGGAGCCGTTGGCGCAGCGGTGGCATCTTGTTTCACCGACTCTTTGGTATGGCAGATTACGGTATTCGCTGTTTTCACCTTAATATCATTTATCTATATACGCCCGTTCATGCTCAAATTTCTTTCAAGGAAGAAAGATTCGCCTAAAAGCGGAGTGGAAGCTCTTATCGGACGGACAGCCATCGTTGAGGAAGACATCATTCCGGAAACAAATAGCGGACGCGTAGCCATCGACGGGGACAGATGGAAAGCAGTATCAGAAAATGGCGATAGTATCACCGCAGGCGAGAAGGTAGAGGTCCTGAAAGTGGACAGCATAATCCTTACCGTCAGGAAAGTATGACTAACTGTATTATAAACTTATAAAAAACATTCATTATGGGAGCTTTGATTATTGTAGGGCTTGTGGCACTTGTTGTGATAGTTTTCGCAGTGCAAGGGCTTAAAATTATCCGACAGGGGGAAACAAAAGTGATTGAGAGATTGGGAAGATACCACAGCACGTTGTCTTCCGGTATAAACATAATATGGCCTATTCTTGACAGACCGAGAAAAGTTTATACACGGTATGTGGTGACCAGAATGAACGGCACTACACAGACACTGATAAGGATGTCGGACGTGATAGACCTTCGTGAACAGGTTTACGATTTCCCGGAACAGAGCGTGATTACCAAAGATAATGTGACTACCAGCATTAACGCATTGCTGTATTTCCAGATTACAGACCCGTTCAAGTCTGTATATGAGATAGAAAACCTGCCTAACGCAATAGAGAAACTTACGCAGACAACTCTACGTAACATTATCGGTGAGCTGGAACTGGACGAAACCTTGACATCGCGTGATACAATCAACTCTCGTCTTCGTGAGGTTCTTGACGAGGCAACAAACAAATGGGGAGTTAAAGTGAACCGTGTGGAACTGCAGGACATCACTCCTCCCGAAAGTGTACGCCGTGCCATGGAACAGCAGATGCAGGCAGAGCGCGAACGCCGTGCAAAGATCCTGAAGGCTGAAGGTGACAAGACATCGAAGATTCTTTATTCCGAAGGAGAAAAGGAAGCTCAGATAAACCAGGCCAAGGCACAGAAAGAATCGCAAATCCTTATGGCTCAGGGCGAGGCTGAAGCTAAAATACTTCAGGCTAAAGCGGAAGCCGAAGCCATTGAGAAAATTGCTGAAGCAATTAAAGGTTCCAGTTCAGACCCTGCTTCTTATCAGATTGCTCTGAAATACATTGAGACACTTAAGGAAATGACAAGCGGAAAGGATAACAAGACCGTTTATATCCCATACGAAGCGACCTCCCTATTAGGCTCTTTGGGAGGCATAAAAGAGATACTTAAAGGATAAACCCACGCTTAATTTAAACGTGCCCGTGTTTGACTTTAAACGTGCCCGCATTCGAAATCAAATGCGGGCACGTTTTTTTTCAGTGAAAACAGAATAAAATTTCACCTCCACAAACAGCCGTTTCACCTACGTTTTTATCAGCCTCGTAAAATACCGACACCGGAACAATGACATAATACATATTTTTGCACTATTATCAGAAATAACATAATCACGCAAAAACTATGTTTAAAAAAATCGTTCATTTCTCTATCAGAAAAAACTGTTCGTGGTTCTCACCACCTTTTTCCTGTTAGCGGGCGGAATCTATTCAATGCTTACGTTGCCAATAGATGCCGTGCCGGACATAACTAACAATCAGGTGCAGATAGTAACTGTATCGCCTACCCTTGCGCCACAGGAAGTGGAACAGCTCATCACATTCCCGATAGAAATCGCCATGAGCAACATCATGAATGTGGAAGAAATCAGATCTGTGTCAAGATTCGGACTTTCGCTCGTTACAGTGGTTTTCAAGGAAGACGTACCGACTCTGGATGCCAGGCAGTTGATTAACGAACAGATACAAACCGTGGCAGGTGAAATCCCGCCAGAATTGGGCACGCCGGAAATGATGCCTATCACTACCGGATTGGGAGAAATATACCAGTATGTACTTAAAGTAGCTCCCGGGTACGAGGACAAATATGATGCCATGGAGCTGCGGACCATCCAGGACTGGATAGTGAAAAGACAGCTCTCAGGAATACCCGGCATAGTGGAGATAAACAGTTTTGGCGGTTATCTGAAACAATACGAGGTGGCTGTTGACCCTGACGCTCTGTATTCACTGAATATCACTATAGGCGAAGTGTTCTCTGCACTCAGCAAGAACAACCAGAATACCGGAGGCAGCTATATAGAAAAGGTGAACCGTGCATACTATATCCGTTCGGAAGGTATGATTAATGACATCAAAGACATAGAACAGATTGTAGTGACCAACCGTGGCGGTATTCCTGTACACGTAGCAGATATAGGTAAAGTGAGATTTGGCGCTCCAAAACGTTTCGGAGCCATGACAAAGGATGGTGAGGGAGAATGTGTGGGCGGCATAGCGATGATGCTTAAAGGCGCAAACGCCAATGTCGTGACAGGGGAACTTGAGAAACGCATGGAGAAGGTCCAGAAGATGCTTCCCGAAGGTGTAAGCGTAGAGCCTTACCTGAACCGTTCTGAGCTTGTAAACAGAAATATATCCACAGTAATAAAGAATCTTATAGAAGGCGCCATAATAGTATTCCTTGTACTGATTATATTCCTCGGAAATGTCAGGGCAGGACTTATCGTGGCATCAATCATTCCTCTTGCCATGCTTTTCGGATTCATCATGATGAGGATATTCGGTGTGTCGGCCAATCTTATGAGTCTTGGGGCCATAGACTTCGGAATTGTGGTGGATGGTTCGATAGTGATACTTGAAGGAATCCTTGCGCATATCTACAGCAAAGGAATGATGGGCAGGACATTCACCCGCGAAGAAATGGATGAAGAGGTCGAGAAAGGTGCGGGCAACGTGGTGAGAAGTGCCACCTTTGCCGTACTTATCATCCTGATAGTGTTTTTCCCTATCCTCACTCTTACAGGAATAGAAGGAAAGTACTTCACCCCTATGGCAAAGACATTGGTGTTCTGTATCATAGGAGCATTACTATTGTCACTGACATACGTACCTATGATGGCATCGCTGTTCCTGAAAAGAACCGTTTCTGTGAAACCTACTCTTGCCAGACTAGTTTTTCTCACGTCTCGCCTATTATTACAAAAAAGCATTGGACTTTTGTCTGAAACACATCTGGGGCACTATCGCTACATCGTTTGTGGCTCTTATAGCATCGCTGTTTCTGTTTACCAAGCTTGGAGCAGAATTTATCCCTACCCTCGATGAAGGAGACTTTGCAATGCAGATGACACTGCCTGCCGGAAGTTCCCTGAGCAAAAGTATCAGTGTCTCGCTTGAAGCAGAGAAGATTCTGAAAGAGAAATTCCCCGAGATAAAGCATGTAGTGACAAAAATAGGTACAGCGGAAGTGCCGACAGACCCTATGGCTGTGGAAGACGCGGACATAATGATTGTGATGAAACCTTTCTCTGAATGGACATCGGCCAAGAGCAGGGACGAAATGGTGGAAAAGATGAAAGCTTCACTCGAAAGTATTGAAGACGTAGAATTCAACTTCAGCCAACCTATCCAGCTCCGTTTCAACGAGCTTATGACAGGCGCTAAAGCTGATATAGCGATAAAACTGTATGGCGAAGACATGGAAGAGCTGTATAGCAAGACCAAAGAGGCAGCTCGGTATGTCGAGCAGATTCCAGGGGCATCGGATGTACTTGTAGAACAGGCTATGGGACTACCACAGCTTTTGGTGAACTATGACAGAGCCAAAATTGCCCGTTATGGTATCGATATTGAGGAGTTGAACACCATAATCCGTACTGCATACGCAGGAGAAACTGCCGGAGTTGTATTCGAAAACGAAAGGCGCTTCGACCTCGTTGTACGTCTTGACAACGAGAAGGTAAAGGATCTGAACATAAACAGACTGTTTGTACGTACTGCCGAGGGTGTACGCATACCGCTGAGTGAAGTAGCCGAGATTTCTTTCCAGAACGGACCTCTTCAGATAAACCGTGACGCTACGAAACGACGTGTGGTAATTGGTGTAAACGTAAGAAATGCGGACATCAAACAAGTGGTATCAAAGATTCAGGAGTCACTGGACAAGAACATAAAGCTCAAACCGGGATATTACTTTGAATACGGAGGGCAGTTCGAAAATCTTCAGAATGCCATCAACACTCTTACTGTTGCGATACCTATAGCGTTGATGCTCATCCTGCTATTGCTGTTTTTCGCATTCAGAAGCGTAATTTATTCGCTTGTGGTATTCTCTACCGTACCATTGTCACTTATCGGTGGTATCGTGGCGTTATGGCTCAGAGGATTGCCGTTCAGTATATCAGCCGGAGTGGGGTTCATTGCCCTGTTCGGGGTGGCAGTATTAAACGGTATTCTTATGATTAACCATTTCAACGATTTAAGAAAGAAAAACGAATACACCATGTGTACGGGAAGTATAATAAGACACGGATGTCCGCATCTGCTGAGACCTGTATTCCTTACCGGACTTGTGGCTTCATTGGGATTTGTGCCTATGGCTATAGCTACATCAGCCGGTGCGGAAGTACAAAGGCCATTGGCTACAGTGGTGATAGGCGGACTGATTGTATCTACAGTTCTGACACTGATTATCATTCCTGTGTTCTATAAACTTGTAAATAATATTTCACACTCGATTATGAGAAAAAAGAATTGCAGAAAGATGAGCGGTACAGCACGAACCATAGCAATGACAGCGATTATCCTGTCATTTGCCGTAGGTGCCAATGCCCAGAGCAGTGAGGCTAAACGAGTAAGCATGGAGGAAGCTATAGAGATTGCACTACAGAACCACCCAAGACTGAAAGTCGCTACTGCCGAGATAGAAAAGTCGAGAGCAACAAGAGGAGAAATATGGGACGGAGGAAGCACTTCTTTCAGCTATGCCTGGGGACAGTTGAACGGTGAGTTCAATAAAGACAATGAAATGAGCATAGAGCAGTCGCTAGGTTCATTCCTGACACCATTCTATAAGAATTCTCTTGTAAAATCGCAGGTCAGTACAGGAGAATACTATCGTAATATGGTTAAAAAGGAAATCATAGCCGAAGTTAAGCGTGCATGGACATATTACCAGTATGCCAACAGCATATACAGTCTGTACAAGCATCAGGATGAGATAGCACAGAGTGGAGATTTGCGCTATTCTCAGGGAGATATCGACCTGACAGAGAAAAACATGATTTCTGCTATGGCTGCAAATATGCGTATCATGCTGCTCCACTGGCAGGAAGAAGTTTCATTGGCAAAGAAAAGGCTGACATGGGTATGCTATTCAGACATTCAGATATTGCCTTCTGACGATTCTCTTGCAATATTCCAGAGCAGTGATACTGATTTATTGCCATCGGCAGACCATCTGAACTATTTCTTGGGAAAAGTGGATGAGCAGAAGAAACTGCTACAGATAGAAAGAAGCAAGTTCTTCCCTGAATTTTCATTCGGATATACACGTCAGAAAATCGCTCCTCTGAAAAACCTTAATTCGTGGATGGTAGGAGTTTCATTCCCGATATTGTTCTTCCCTCAGAAAAGCAGAAGCAAGCAGGCTAAAATCAGTCTGAGAATAGCGGAATGGGAAGCTGACAACAACAGAACCATGCTCAACAATAAGGTGGAAGAGCTGAAAGGCAGACTGAGACAGCAGAAAGAGAGTCTCCAGTACTTCACCGAAGCGGCACTCAATGAGGCAGAGTCGTTACAAAACAGCGCAGTGTCACGTTACGGTGCAAACGAGATAGACATCACTGAATTTGTACAGAGCATCAATTCAGCAAGAGACATAAAGAAATCATATATTGAGACTGTATATAACTACAACGTATCAGTACTCGAACTTGAACTATACACAGATAAATAACATCAAGACATGAAAAAGATATTTTTACCGATTAGCATATTCTCAGCCTTTATCATAATGGGCTGTTCGGGAGAAAACAGTTCATCAAATGAAACAGTAAGTGAAAACATCACTATTGAAGACACTACAGCAAATAGCAATGCGGAATCAGAAGAAACAGACGCCAACACCGGAGCTACACAGGTAATGCCTCCTGTGTCATTCAACGGAGTAATAATAATGCCTCCTAAAATGAGTTCCACACTTACACTGACCATGGGCGGCTCAATACACGAAATATCCGTATTTGAAGGCGACTACGTGAAAAGCGGAGAGATAATAGCCTCGCTAAAAAATCCGGATTTCATTCTTCTGCAGCAGGAATTCCTGACTGCCAATGCACAGACAGAATTCCTGGAAAAAGAATTCAAAAGACAGGAAAAACTTGTCTCTGAAGAGGCTGCATCTGAAAAGAAATTCGAACAGAGCAAGGCAGAATATCTTTCCATGAAGAGCCAGCTGGAAGCATCGAAAGCCAAACTTACACTGCTGGATGTTGACACTGACAAACTTCTGAAGAACGGTATCAAAACGTATCTTGAGGTAAAGGCTCCGATAAGCGGATATGTCACAAATATGAATGTAAATCTTGGAACATATGTAGGTGAAGGAGAATCGGTATGTAAAATCATAAACAAATCGGAAATAATGCTTCTGCTTACAGCATACGAAAAAGATCTTGCACATCTGAACATCGGTGATAATCTGACATTTACTGTAAATGGCATAAAAGATACTACGTTTAATGCAGAAATTACATCTATCGACCAGACTGTAAACACAGAAAACCGATCTATAAACGTATATGCCAAGGTGAAGGAAACAAACAAATTATTCCGCCCGGGCATGTATGTAAATGCGCAACTGAATAAAAATATGTAACTTTGCGGAATGAAATATTTCAGCAGAAACAAATATCATTTACTGGTAAATGCCATTGGGATAACCGTGACATTTACCATGAATTTTCCGGAACTGATAGCGTTATTCAGCCCCGAAGAGGCCAACACTGTATATCCCGGATTAGACTGGACACAGGTTGGCAGCGAAGTTCTGTTCACCTATCTGTCCATTATCATACTGTTCTGGCTCAACAGAATAATTTTCAGGTTCAATGGCGAAAGCATAGAATTAAGTACAAAAAAAGTATTTATCATGTTTTTCCTGGATCTGTTGCTTAACGGAATAATGGGAAAGTGTTTCGTACTTCTTCACAGGGCATACGGCATACCCGCCATAGAAGCCAGTGTACACGTATATACACATCCACTGAGAGATTTCCTTCTGGCAGGAATAATCACCCTGAGCTGTTATCTGATGAACAGAAGCCTGAAAAGCAGAAAGGTGATGATGGAAATGCAACAACTGAAGATAGAGAACATAGCCAACCAGTTTGAAGCATTGAAAAACCAGTTAAACCCACACATGCTTTTCAATTCGCTTAATACACTATATTCACTGATAAGGGAATCACCTGAAAAAGCCCAGGAATATCTGAACGAACTGTCAAAAGTAATGAGATATACCTTGCAGAAAGACAGTGACTCACATTCCATATCAGTAAAAGAAGAAATGGAATTCGTGTATTCCTACATATATCTTCTGAAAATGAGATATGAGGACAATCTTACATTCAAATTCGAAATTGCCGAATCTGAAATGAACAAGAAGCTTCCAAAAATGTCTATACAGTTACTGATAGAGAACGCAGTTAAACACAACGAGATAAGCAACAGACATCCGTTAAGCATAGAAGTCAGAACAAAGAATGATTCCATTGAGGTTTCCAACAGACTACAGCTAAGGAGAGGCACTGTAAGCAGCACGGGCATAGGGCTTAGCAACCTGAGCAACAGATATAAACTGTTATATAAGAAAGATATTGAGATAATTGAAACAGATAACACATTTACTGTTGTTTTACCTCTTATATAAACCAAGACTGATATGAAGATATTTATCATTGAAGATGAAAAAGCAGCACTAAGAAATCTGAAAGCCATATTGGAGGATGTGTGCAGTGAAGCCGAAATAGTTGGCTGTGCTGACAGTATATGCGAAAGTCTGGAGTGGCTGGAAAACAATCCGATGCCCGACCTAATATTTATGGACATACATCTGGCCGACGGCTCTGCATTCGAAATTTTTGACAGTATAGATATAACCTGCCCTATTATTTTCACCACTGCATACGATGAGTATGCCCTGAAAGCTTTCAAGGTAAACAGTATAGACTATCTGCTGAAACCTATCAATGCTGAGGATCTGAAGAAAGCATTTGACAAACTAAAACTGCTTCACACAAATATGCCTTGCAAAGAACAGGAAGCAGCCCAACAGAACAACATGATAAATGAAATAATAAAAAGGCTGAATAAGGAAGAAAACTATAAATCGCATTTCCTTATTCCGGAAAAAGGCGACAGATTCATACCATTGGCTGTAGAATCTATTTTGTTCTTCTATATATCAGACGGACAGGTAAAGGCAGTCAATGCTGACGGAAAGCAATATCCTTCCACTCTTTCACTGGACGAACTTACGGAAATGCTGAATCCAAAACTTTTCTTCAGGGCAAACCGCCAGTTTCTCATTTCAAGAAAAGCAATAAAGGACATCAGCCTGTGGTTTAACGGACGTCTGGTAATAAACCTGAACATTCCAATGGACTTGAAGGATAAAATCATTATAAGCAAGGCTAAGGCCTCAGAATTTAAGGAATGGTTCTGATTTTGACTGTCATTTCCACAGCTTCATAATATCGGTTTCACCCCAATACCAATGGGTGAAGCCTGCTATCACATTCTTATATCTGTAAACCGGAGTACCGGCATCATTGCCACGTGTATTATTCACTGTCAGACACTTGATATCACGCAGTTCTGTTTTATCATCAATACCGAAAGAAGAATACCGGAATTCATGACCTTTAAGAGATATACCATTCAAATCTAAAGAACGGTATCCTGTATGCAGGCAGGAATCTTTCATTGTACAATGAAACGGAAACACGCCACTCATTTCGTATGCACTGCCACCATCGCGTACCGTCAGAGAGCTTGACAATAAAACCAAACCACCACACTCTGCCAATAAATGTCCACCGTTTTCAGCATATTCCTTCAATTGTTTCATAAAAGGTTTTCTTCTGTGTAATTGGCGTGCATAAAATTCGGGATAACCTCCTGGGATATACACAAGATCAGCTTCCGGAAGATTATTTCCGTACAGCGGACTGAAAAAAGTAATTGTACCTAAAGCCGATAGACAGTCAAGATTTTCCTTATATATCTGGTTAAATGCAGAATCGCGCGCAATCGCTATACGATATTTCCTTGGACTATAGAATTGGTATGCGGTTTCTTCTACATCGGAAGTATATGGTAACGTATATTCACATGGGAAAATACGTGTACACATTTTCAAAATACGGTCTATATCCATATTTTGCTCTATATAAACCGACACCTTTTCTGAAATCTCGTCTATTTCAGCCCTTACGGTCTGTGTATATGCTGAATGACGCGAAGGAAGTTTTAAGGTATCATCAAACGGAATATATCCCAGAGTGTGCAGCCCTGCATCGTTACAGGCATCCTTTAAATAAGAAAAATGCGTAGGAGATGACACTTGAGTGAAAACTACACCAACAATCCTTACCTGAGGACGGAAGAACTTATATCCATAAAGCATCGGAGCAATGGAATATGCAGCAGATCTGGCATTGACAACCAATATTACAGGAACTGAAAGAAGTTGCGAAATCTCCGCACTACTGCCTTGCATTCTCTTATATCCGTCAAACAATGCTGAATTACCTTCTATGACACTCACATCTGACTTCTCTCCATATTTGTTATACACATACTGGAGATGTGTCCGTCCTGCAAACCATGAGTCAAGATTTACAGAATCTGTTCCTGAAGAAATGGCATGCAATTGTGTATCCATAAAATCGGGACCACACTTGAACGGCTGCACCTTTATCCCCCTCTTTCTCAAGGCACGAAGAAGCCCTAAAGCGAAAACTGTCTTTCCGCTCCCGGATGTTGCTCCTCCTATGAGAAATTGTGGTTTCATTCAGTTACAGTCGATTAAAATTGCAGTTGCAAAAGTACAAAAAATATTCTTTCTGCATAGCATTGCCTGATGTCTATACCCATAAATTCAATGTTGCACTAGTTTTTTATGCCTATTTTTTGTAATTTCGCACAACTTTTTTCGACTTCAAAAGTCATAAGAACACAAAATACGAAATAACGATATGAATATAAAGTTTTTAAGCCTTGCCAGTGGAAGTAGCGGAAACTGCTATTATCTGAGCAATGGTAACACGTCCGTATTGATAGATGGTGGGTTGGGAATACGTTCAGTAAAAAAGATTTTTAAGGAACACTGCATAGATTTGAATGAGATTAAAGCCGTATTTGTTACACACGACCATGCTGACCACATCAAGGCTGTAGGCCATCTGGCAGGAAAGCACAACATACCTATATATGCAACACCGGAAGTGCACGAAGGTATGAAAAGAAGCTACTGTATGACTGAAAAGCTGGCCGAGAACATGAAAAGATATATCAGCAAAGGAGAGACTGTCCAGCTGAACGATCTTGAAATTACATGTTTTGAGGTCCCACACGACTCGACAGACAATGTCGGGTATAGCATAAAGATATGCGACAAGGTGTTTACGTTCATAACAGATATAGGACGCATCACTCCTACCGTAGCCCAGTTTGTAAGCATTTCCGACTATCTGGTGATGGAAGCGAACTACGATAAGACTATGCTTGACACAGGGCCTTATCCTACCCACCTGAAAGAAAGAATTGCAAGCGGCAACGGACATTTATGCAACAAGGAACTGGCAGAGTTTATTTCCTGTAATTTTCCTTCACAACTGAAATACCTGTGGCTATGCCATTTAAGCAAAGACAACAATCATCCCGAACTGGCTTTGAAGACAGTAGAAACCGCTTTAAAATCAAAGGATATAATTGTTGGCAGAGATCTGGAAGTTATTCCTTTGAGAAGAACGTCGCCTACAGGAATCTTTGAACTGTAAATATTTCAGGAACGTATTTTGGAAAGAAAATCCGATATAAAAGGCAGCATTTTTTCCGGTTCAGACAGTCCATCGCACAATGTCTCGACAGGGCAACGTCCTGTTCCGTCACGGTTTATAATATAATTTGTCTCTATATCAAAATCGGTAATTACTCCGGCACTGCGCAATAAGGCCAATGCCGGAGTACTTATTATATGTGTATGAAGTCTTGAAACTTTTCCTAAAATCATTAGTGCAGCTGCTCCCTTCCCTACTACCTTATCGGCTATTGAAGCTCCTCCAAGTAATTCAGGCTCAGTCATAAGTATATTATACAAATCTGCTACACCTCTGCGTGAGAATGTCCGCATTTCAGCACCATTGCCTATGACGCACGACCAGCCGCCTTTCTGCAACTCATCTTTCAATGACGACATCTCACCATTCCAAGATTGAATCATAACTTATTTTGCTTTAATGACTCTACAAAACTGTCTATACGATGCAATTCACGAGGAATATTTATATCCTGCGGACAATGCTCTATACATTGTTTGCAGCCAATGCAATGGCTTGCCTGTCTCAGTTTAGGGACACTTCTGTCGTAACCTACAAGATATGCCCTGCGTGCCTTGTCATAATTCTCGTCCTTACTTGACTTCGGTACATTACCTTCGTTGACACACTTGTTGTAGTGAACCAATATGGCAGGAATATCTATACCGTATGGACATGGCATACAGTATTTACAGTCATTGCAAGGCACTGTAGGATATTTCTTTATAAGCTGTGCTGTCTCTTCAAGGAATTCCTTGTCCTCATCTGTAAGATGGACTAATGGAGAGTATGTACGGATATTGTCCTGCAAATGTTCCATATATGTCATACCGCTCAGGACAGTAAGCACCTTATCCCAAGTTCCGGCAAATCGGAAAGCCCAAGACGCGACACTCTCAGTCGGTCTGTTCTGTTTAAACCTGTCAACTATATGTTGTGGGACATTCGACAAACGACCACCAAGCAACGGTTCCATTATTATTGCCTGAATATTACGTTTTTCCAACTCCGCATAAAGATATTCTGCATTTACATTATTTCCTGATGCATGACGCCAGTCAACATAGTTCAACTGTATTTGCACGAAATCCCAATGCACCTTTTCGTGCATGGCAAGTACCTCATCGAACACTTCTTTTGTACCATGGAACGAAAATCCGAGATTACGGATTCTCCCTGCTTTTCTTTCCTCAATGAGATAGTCAAGCATTCCGTTCTCAATATATCTGGCACGGAAAGTCTTTATGCCGCCATTGCCGATGGAATGAAGCAGATAATAGTCGATATAGTCCACCTGAAGTTCCTCGAACGACCTCTTGTACATCTTTATGGAATTCTCGCGCGTATAGTTAGAGAAATTCGACAGCTTTGTTGCTACATAGAACTTATCCCTCGGATGACGTTTAAGAGCTATACCTGTTGATTTTTCCGACCATCCCTGTACATAAACCGGAGACGTGTCGTAATAGTTCACTCCATGCGCCATGGCATAGTCAATAAGCTCATTTACTGCATCCTGATCTATCACATTACCGTCACCTGCCGGAGATTTAAGTGTAGGCCATCGCATACAGCCATATCCCAGCAATGAGACCTTGTCACCACAGCTGGAAGTACGATATGTCATCTTATCCACTGGAACCGGTGATGTAGGGTCTGAAGAGACATTTTCATCAGATTTACCTTTTCCACATCCATAAAACAGTCCGCTAACCGTAGCTGTACTTATCCCTACTATCTTTATAAAATCCCTTCGATTTATATTTTTCTTTTCCATACTACAATCTTTATTATTAAATCATTCTATGGCGTTCATGTCCCTCCACATATATTGCGCTGAAAGGACGTGACGGACAAAGGTTCTCGCATGCTCCACAGCCTATACATCTTTCCACATTGACAGAAGGTATTCTAGGCGAGTTCTTATCGTCTTTATCCCTGCGTATCATCTTTATGGCGGCAGCAGGACAATGACACGCACAGTTACCGCATTCCACTCCATCCTTAACTGCAACACAGTTCTCCATTATGAATACGGCATGTCCTATCTGGGTAGAAGCCTTGTCGGCCAGTGAGATAAGATTTATTGCACCTGTAGGACACACTTCGGAACACTTGGTACATTCCGGACGGCAATAGCCTTTTTCATACGACATTTCAGGCTGCATAAGACGCATAAGGTCCGTTGAAGGACGCAACACCTGATTGGAACATACAGAGACGCACAACTGGCATCCGGTACACTGCTTGGCGAAACTGTTCTTGCTCAATGCTCCCGGAGGAAGTATAGGTGTATTTCTATGAGGAACTTTCTTGTCTATTATTTTTGCAAGTCCGCCGTCAACCTTCATTTCCTGTGCCTTCAATGCACTTCCTGCTGTAATCACTGCAGCAGTTGTAAGAAATGCTCTTCTGGAATTGTCTGTTTCCCCCTTACTATCTGTCTTCACCTCATTTCCCTTGTCCTTACGGAAGCGAGATACATAATGTATAGCATCATGCTTACATGAATCAAGACAATTCATACATGCCACACAACGTGTGTAATCTATGTTATGATTCTTGATGTCGATACATGACGATTTGCACTGTCTGGAACAAAGACGACAGTTCTTACATTTATCTTTGTCTATCTCAATTCTGAAAATAGAGAATCGTGAAATAAAGCCCAATATTGTACCTACCGGACAGATAGTATTGCAATAAGTACGTCCGTTACGCCATGCCAGAACAAATATTGTAATGAAAGTGACTATGGCTATAATAAATGTAGGAAGAGTCTTTATCCAAACCTCTGTAGAATAAAAAGCATAACTTTCTGCACGTTCTGCAAAATATGCCAGGATATTATTGCCAAACTGCCATATCGGAGCCAACAGATTTGAGGCTATCCTTCCGTATGAGCTATATGGCGACAGCAAAGCTACCACCGAGCCTGCTCCTAGAAAAAATGCGGCGATAAATATTGCCAGAACTACATATCTCAGATAAAAGAGTGCCGGCGAATAGGTGAACCTGTTTTTCTTATTCTTACGCATCCCGCCGATACGCGAAATCACATCCTGCATAATTCCTAAAGGACAAATAACGGAACAATATACACGCCCCAGAATTAATGTGAGCAGGAATAAGAATACCAATACCACTGCATTTACAGCAAATAAAGCCGGCATAAACTGAATTTTTGCCATCCAACCAAACCAGGCATGCACTGTCCCGGTAAAATCAAGGAACAATAGTGTTATACAAAGGAAAAACACCAGTGCAAGAATCTGTCTAACTTTTCTCAACATAATATAATAATGTCATTTATATACATATTCATACAAAAGTAGAAATAATAAGAATATTTTTGAAGAATTATACATGCAATGTGTAAGCGACAGGCTCTAATTAGAATGAGTATAGATAATCCGTTCCCACCACATACACTTTGAATAATCGTTTTTTTTTATCATATTTGCCTATAATATTATAATATCAACTTTATGGAAAAGAAATACATCTTTATATTCGCTCTAATATGTCTTCTCACAAGCTGTGGTTCAGTTCCACTGACAGGCAGAAAACAATTATTACTTGTTTCCGATTCTGAGGTTCTGTCGTCAAGCCTCACACAATATAATGATTATATCAAGACTGCACAAAAATCGACATCTTCATCACAAACGGCTATGGTCAAACGTGTAGGTCAGAAGATAGCCGCAGCTACAGAAGAGTATCTCAGACAAGCAGGGATGTCGGACGAGATCAAGAACTTTTCCTGGGAATTCAATCTTGTAGCCGACAAACAGGTCAATGCGTTCTGTATGCCTGGTGGAAAAATTGTGGTTTACGAAGGACTTATGAAACTAGTAGCATCAGACGATGAACTGGCTGTTGTGATAGGTCATGAGGTGGCACATGCCGTAGCTAAACACAGCAATGAAAGAATGAGCCAGCAGATTGCGGCACAATATGGGTCGCAAATACTTTCGGCTGCATTGTCTGAAAAAAGTGCTATGGTAAAAAACGTAGCTGGAACAGTTTACGGAATAGGTGCGCAGTATGGCGTGATGCTTCCTTTCTCAAGAACGCATGAGCTGGAAGCCGACTATATGGGGCTTATACTGATGACAATTGCCGGATATAATCCTGAAGTTGCCGTTAATTTCTGGCAGAAAATGTCGGCACAGTCCGGTGGCGGTGTTCCTGAATTTATGAGCACACACCCAAGTGATGCACACAGAATAAACGAAATAAACAAGATATTGCCAGAACTGAAAAAGTATAAAAAATAAGCTAATACTACCCTGAAAATCCTCAAACCACAAAACCTGATACAATGAAAAAAAGAACAATCTCATTCTTATTGTGCCTGTCGTTCCTAGCAAACTTCAATGTTACGACAGCACAAAATGTAATTCCGCACCCCCAAGAAATGACGGTGAAGGAAGGTAGATTAGAACTGTCCTCTGATTTGGCATTTAAAACAAATCTGACTGGAAAAGAGCTTGATGATATGGTGAGCTATATCAAAACTACTCCATTGAAAATAGACTATTCTGCCGACAACCGTTCGGACAGATTTATTAAAATGGAAACAGTCTCCGACAATAATTTAGGAGACGAAGGATATATTCTCAAAATATCTCCTAATGGCATAGAAATTTCAGCGCAAACATCATCAGGTCTTTTCTACGGCCTGCAGTCTGTATTACAACTGGCAGAAGAGAACGATTACAACTTCATTACTTCTATCGAAATTCTAGACAAACCGCGATTCGAATACCGTGGATTGCATCTTGACGAATCACGACACTTCAGCAGCAAGGAATTCGTAAAGAAACAACTTGATGCGCTGGCACGTTACAAGATGAACCGATTCCACTGGCACCTGACAGACGGAGCCGGATGGAGAATTGAAATAAAAAAATATCCCCGACTTACAAATTTCGCCGCATGGCGCCCATATGAGACATGGAAGGAATGGTGGAATTCTGACAGACATTACTGCAATCAGGACGACGCCAACGCTTACGGAGGCTATTACACACAAGATGATATAAAGGAGATACTTGATTATGCAGAAAAAAGGCACATCACAATAATCCCCGAAATAGAAATGCCCGGTCACTCGGAAGAGGTACTTGCAGCTTATCCCCTATTGTCATGCTCAAACGACATGTACAAGAATTCTGATTTCTGTATAGGCAAAGAAGCCACTTTCGATTTTCTGCAAGACGTACTTGACGAAGTGATTGACCTTTTCCCTTCACATTACATACATATTGGCGGTGATGAAGCAGTAAAGAGCGGATGGAAAACATGTCCTGACTGTTTAAAGAGGATGAAGGAAGAAGGTCTTGACAACATAGATGAGTTGCAAAGCTACATGATACACCGCATAGAACAGTACGTGAACAGCAAAGGACGTGACATCATAGGATGGGATGAAATACTTGAAGGAGGACTTGCTCCAAATGCCACTGTCATGTCATGGCGTGGAGAACAGGGAGGAATTACTGCCGCAAAAGCCGGTCATAAAGTAGTTATGACACCGGGAGAATTTTGCTACCTTGACGGTTATCAGGCAAATCCTTCCACCGAGCCTGAAGCCATTGGCGGTTATCTGACTCTTGAAAAGGTATATTCGTATAACCCTATACCAGCATCATTCAATAGTGAACAGGCAGAAATGATTTTAGGCGTACAGGGTAACGTGTGGAGAGAATACATGCCTACTCTTGAGCATACGGAATATATGATTTATCCGCGTATCCTTGCAATAGCAGAAGTGGGATGGACTATGCCGGAGAATAAGAACTGGAATAATTTCAAAGAACGTGTAAACAATGAAATTCCAAGACTTATAGACAAGGGATTCAACCCTTATACCCTTTCGGCAGATATAGAAACAAGAATACGCATTGATTATGACAAAAAAGAAATAAAAGTTGCCTTGACATGCGAGAAAACCGGTGTAAACATCCATTATACCACCGATGGAACAGAACCCGATGTAAACTCACCTATATATAAAGATTCGCTGACAGTGAAAGGAACAATGAAACTGTCCGCACGCGCATTTGCCAATGGCAAACCTGTAGGTAAAGTTCTCGAAAAAGACATTGATTACCATAAGGCAATAAAGAAGAAAATAACGCTCAAAACCCAATATTCTAAAAACTATCCGGCATCCGGAGAAAGCACCCTTATAGACGGATATCATGGAGGACAAGGTTATAATGACGGGAAATGGCTGGGATTTCTCAATACCGATGTTGACGCTGTTATAGATTTAGGAGAAAAGACCGGCATATCAAATATATCTATTCTTGGAATGCAGGCCAAAGGGCCGTATGTGTGGCTGCCTAAATACATTCAGGTACAGATTTCGAATGACGGTAAGAAATTTAAGGACATGGACACTTTGACACATGATATTCCAACAGACATGGAAGGCGTAATATTCCATGATTTCACATGGGAGGGAAAGGCAACAGCCAGATTTATAAGAATATACGCTAAAGCGGTAGATATAGACGGAGGATGGATTTTCCTGGATGAAATTGTCGTTAAATAAATTCATGACATCAACATAAAAATATTTAAGCCCTAAAGATCATTGCGACCTTTAGGGCTTATTATTTAGCTGCAATACATTCAAAATAAATGAACGCACGTTTTACTAAAAACGACAGTTCATTTTATATAAAACGAACGCACGTTTTTTTCGCATGTCTATAATCAAAAAAATTACAACGTGGAATTACTTGTTTTTCTTCCAAAGTCTGGTCATATCTTCCAGAGTCTTGCCTTTTGTTTCAGGAACCATCTTCCATACAAATACAGCTGCAAGAATACAAATCACTCCATAAAGTCCGTAAACGAACATGTGGCCAAACTTCACACCCATATCACCTGCACTCATATTGTACATAGGAAGGAATGTAGAAGAAACAATGAAATTGAATATCCACTGGAATGCCACTGCTATAGCTACAGCTCCACCACGAATAGTATTAGGGAATATCTCTGCAATAAGAACCCAGCAGATAGGTCCCCAGCTGAACATGAACGAAGCACTGTAAATCATAATGCTGACAACAGGAACAATAGCAGGAAGGCCAGTAACTGCGTTACTCAATGCCACACCAAGTGCTCCTATGGCCATGCCTATAGATCCACATATAAGAAGAGGCTTTCTTCCAAGACGTTCAACTGTGAAAATAGCAAGAAGAGTGAATAATATGTTCACAACACCCATAAATACTGTCTGAACCATCGGGTTACCCATACCCATGCTTTCAAATATACGAGGAGCAAAATACAATACGGCATTGATACCTACAGCCTGCTGGAATACACTAAGCATGATACCTACGAAAATAACAGTCCATCCGTAAGTAAACAGTTTTTCTGTTTTTTCTTCGGCTGTAGCCTTGATATCCTGAAGTATTGCCTTAGCCTGAGTCAGACCATTGATTCTGCTAAGTACGAACAAAGCTTTTTCATCCTTGCCAACCATAGCAAGATATCTCGGAGTTTCAGGCACAAGCAAAACAAGCAATGTGAAAAGTCCTGCAGGAACAGCCTCGCTAACGAACATCAATCTCCAACCGGTCTCGATAGTCCAAGCGGCTTCTCCAGGGTTAATAATCTGATTTACACCTTCTACTGCCTTGATAACAGGATTTATATTGTCTCCCAAAATAAGGAAATTAACGAAATACACCACTAACTGACCGAATATAATGGCAAACTGGTTCCATGAAACCAATGTTCCACGAATATTACTTGGTGCAATCTCAGCTATATACATAGGACAAATGGCAGAAGCCAGACCGACACCAACTCCCCCTAGAACACGATAAAAATTGAAAGCTATCAATAATGAGTATGTAGGTTTTCCATAATCAAAGAAAAGGAACTCAGGCCAATATGAACCTAACGCTGATAGGAAGAACATAATGCCTGCCATGAATAGTGAGTTCTTACGTCCAAATCTTGAAGCAAAGAAACCTGATATGGCACTACCAATGATACAACCTATAAGCGCACTGGAAGAAGTAATGCCATGCCATGCATCGGTATATGTAAAATCACTTGCACCCATAAAGAATGCCTGAAGTCCTTTTTCCGCTCCAGAGATAACAGCCGTGTCGTATCCAAACAACAATCCTCCTAATACAGCTACCAGGACTATGGAAAAAAGATAAGCTTTGCTGCCTTTTTCTGTATTATTCATAATATCAAGATTATAAATTATAAAAACGAAATAAGCCGGCTCACAGCTGTCATAGGTTTAATACCGCCGACAGCCGTGCGCCGACCATGCTCTGACATTCAATCAGATATTAGCAATACATATTTACAATAGCCTCGTAAAGTTCCTGCTTACCGCTAGTCTGTTTTGGTTCGCCATTAGCCTTAGCATAAGCAACAACATCTTCAAGAGTAAGTTTACCTTCTTCGAACTCTTTACCCTTACCGCTATCGAATGAAGCGTAACGGTCAGCAAGCATCTTCTTGTATGGAGATTCTTCGAGCAAACGAGCTGCATTTTCAAGAGCGCGAGCCATAGCATCCATACCTGCGATGTGAGCGATGAAGATATCTTCAAGGTCAGTAGAGTTACGACGAGTCTTAGCATCGAAGTTAGTACCACCGTTTCCAAGACCACCGCCACGGATAATCTGCATCATAGCCTGGATCAATTCGTAGTTGTCGATTGGGAACTGGTCTGTATCCCATCCGTTCTGATAGTCACCACGGTTAGCATCGATAGAACCAAGCATACCGTTGTCAACAGCTACTGCAAGTTCGTGTTCGAATGTGTGACCGGCAAGAGTAGCATGGTTTACTTCGATATTAACTTTGAAGTCCTTGTCAAGGTTGTGAGCTTTCAAGAAACCAATAACTGTTTCAGTGTCAACATCATACTGGTGTTTAGATGGCTCCATTGGTTTTGGTTCGATAAGGAATGTACCAGTAAAGCCTTTAGAACGTGCATAGTCACGAGCAAGAGTCAACATCTGAGCCAAGTGTTCTTTTTCACGTTTCTGGTCTGTGTTAAGAAGTGACATATAACCTTCACGTCCGCCCCAGAATACATAGTTAGTACCACCAAGTTCGATAGTAGCATCGATAGCATTCTTGATCTGAACAGCAGCACGAGCTACAACGTCGAAATCAGGGTTTGTAGCAGCACCGTTCATATAACGTGCGTGTCCGAATACGTTTGCAGTACCCCACAACAGTTTAACGCCAGTTTCAGCCTGTTTCTGTTTCAGGTAAGCAACAACTTCTTTCAAGTTAGCTTCATATTCTTCGATTGTTTCTGCTTCATCACAAAGGTCAACATCATGGAAGCAATAATATTCTATACCCAATTTCTGCATGATTTCAAATCCAGCATCTGCTTTATCTTTAGCAGCCTGTACTTTGTCAGCATTTCCTTTCCAAGGGAAAGACTTAGTTCCGCCACCGAACTGGTCGCCACCTTCAGCGCACAAAGTGTGCCACCAAGCCATAGAGAACTTCAACCAGTCTTTCATCTTTTTACCCAAGATTACTTTTTCAGCATCGTAGTAACGGAAAGCCATAGGGTTTTTACTTTCTACACCTTCAAATTTGATTTTTCCAATTCCAGGAAAGTACTCTTTTGTTGCCATAATATTCAAAATTTAAAAAGTTAATATTAAAGTTGACAATTAATCTATTATATTATTTTTTATTAAAGTTTTTCCAAATATTCTACCCAACGTCCGTAAGCGTCAGCATAAGCAGCGGCATCACTCAGTTTCGGTTCGATAACTTCAAGTTTTTCAAGTGTTGCAAATGCCTCGTTATTATCCTTATAGATACCTGCTCCCATACCGGCACCTTTGGCTGCACCTACAGAACCGTCAGTATCATACAATTCAATTGTAGCACCTGTCACTCCGGCCAATGTCTCACGGAATATAGGGCTGAGGAACATATTGGCATGTCCTGCATGGATTTTCTGTACATCCATACCCATGCCCTTCATAATATCTATACCATATTTGAAAGAGAACACAATTCCTTCTTGTGCTGCACGTATAATATGGTTGCGTGTATGAAGATTAAAGTTTACACCATTGATAGAGCATCCTACTTCCTTGTTCTGAAGCATACGTTCAGCGCCATTACCGAAAGGCAATATACTAACGCCACCCGAACCTATAGGAGCCTGAGCTGCCAGATTATTCATTTCAGCGTATGAAACACCTTCAGGAACAACTGTACGCTTGATCCATGAGTTCAATATACCTGTACCGTTGATACACAGCAACACACCGAGACGTGTCTGTTCTTCTGTATGGTTGACATGAGCGAAAGTATTTACTCTTGATTTAGGATCGTAGTTCACTTTACCGTTTACACCATATACAACTCCTGAAGTACCTGCTGTAGAAGCTATTTCACCAGGATTGAATACATTAAGTGACAATGCATTGTTAGGCTGGTCTCCGGCACGATATGTAACAGGAATACCTTCTTTCAGTCCCAATTCCTGTGCTGCAGCTGCAGTAACTCTACCCTGTTCTGAGAAAGTCGGTTTGATGTCTGCAATGATTGACTTGTCGAAGCCGTAATAATCCATGAGGAAGTCAGCCACACGGTTGTTCTTGAAATCCCAGAACATTCCTTCTGACAATCCTGATACTGTAGTACAGATCTCGCCTGTCAATCGCATTGCGATGTAATCGCCCGGAAGCATTATCTTATATATCTTCTCGAATATTTCCGGTTCGTTTTCTTTTATCCATGCAAGCTTTGATGCAGTAAAGTTACCCGGAGAGTTCAGCAAATGAGACAGACATTTCTCTTCGCCTATTGTTTCGAACGCCTTTTGTCCGTATGGGACAGCTCTTGAGTCGCACCATATAATAGCAGGACGAAGAACATTCTGATTTTTATCTACACATACAAGTCCGTGCATCTGATAAGAAATACCAATCGCCTTGATATCTTCAGCCTTAACTCCGGACTCTGCCATTATTGCCTTAGTGGAAAGTTTGAGGTTTTCCCACCAGTTTGCAGGTTCCTGTTCTGCCCATCCCTGTTTAACTGCTATAATAGCCGCTTCAGTTTTAGGATAAAAAGCAGAAGCTACACACTTGCCAGTAACGGCATTTACCAAACTCGCCTTAACAGACGAACTACCAATATCATATCCTAATAAATACATGTTATTATGGTTTTAGATTATCTTCTTGTCTTATTATATATCTTCTTGTCAAATCTGTAATATCTCGCAGCCCTGTGTGAGACTCCTTGCTGGAACTCGTCCATAGGAATTACGTATTCCATCATCATAATCTTCTTATGGAAGTTTCTGACGTCAATCTGTTTGCCGAACAGAACTTCATAAAGAACTCTCAACTGCAACGCTGTAAATTTTCGTGGAAGCAGATCGAACAAACAGGATGGATTGAACTCCACATACTGACGTATGAACTTCATCGCTTCCTCTATTATAAGATTATGGTCAAACGCCAAATCCTTCACCTCATCCAAAGGAACCCATTCTGCCTGAAAATTATCCAGATTCTTGTTTAATGCTCTATCTATTTTCACAAGAGAAAGATATGCTATGGTAACAATACGTTCCACCTTTGCTTTCTCTGCCCTTTCAAGCCATCTGACGTCTTTAGGATTTTTTGTTCTGTCTTTTGAACCGAAAGCTTTGAATTGCATAAGATTCACATTCTTGAATCCTGTAAGCTCGTTTAACACACGCATAGCGGCTCCATCCAAATCTTCATCCATATATATAAGACTACCCGGTAATTTCATATCGTGAAATACTTCTCCGCTATCCTCGCCTATTCGTCTAAGCAGTAGGACCCTCAGTCGTTCGCCATCGAAACCAACCACTACGCAGTCAACTGAAATATGATTGTTAGCCAAAGGCATTTTGTGTTCCATACTATTCATGTGTTTATCGTTTTCGAGTGCAAATAAAAAGCATTATTTTTAATTAAGCAAGAAATAAAAGAAAAATTTTCGCAAGCTATACACGGTTAATTATCAGATAAATACATATCATATATATTACAATATCACCTTATAGTCTTTTCATAAAACATACAATATGTAATTTACGTAATATTGCCACTTTTAATTCCTGCCGGAACAAGTATAGCAAATTCTTTATATTACAGATATTTACAAATCCATTACATAAAGACAAATGTGTATAGTTATTGTATTTTTCAAACACAAAATATCCTTACATAAATTGACATGATTTTTTATAGCGACAAACTGAAAAAGCAGTACGTTAAAAAAGTATAACGAAATAACGCCCCGCAAAACAGACAACTGTTTTACGAGGCGTTACGGAATAAACTACCAACAATATTTTTTGTTATTTTGGAGCTTTTATATACAAATATATAGCAATAAACAGGAATAATATATTAGGTATCCAGACGGCCAGTACCGGCGGCACATTACCACTTATGGCAAATGTGGAAGATATGGTCTGGAAAAGTATATATGAAGCACTCAAACCTAAACCAACTCCAAGATTGAGTCCCATACCACCTTTCACTTTCTTGGAAGAAAGCGAGGCTCCTATAAGAGTCAGAATAAATGCCGCAAAAGGAGTTGCTATACGCTTGTAATATTCCACTTCAAACTCCTTTATATTTGCAAAACCACGACGTTTCTGATTGTCTATGTAGGTTTTCAATTCAGGACTTGTCAAGGTTTCATACTGATTTCGGGTAATAAGGAAGTCCTGCGGCTCCATCTTTATTATGGTATCAAGTCTCTCTCCTTTTGTGATAACCTCCTTCATACCTTTCATTTCCCTTATCATATAATCCCTTACTATCCATCTGTGCACCTTTGTTGTATCATACGTAGCACGTCGGGCTGTGAGATGCGAAACCAACTTGTTATCCTCAAACTTGTCAAGAGAGAACCTGTAGCCTGTCAGATTATAATTCTCATATCTTTCCATATAGGCGATAGTTCCAGTATCGACTACAAGCTGGATGTTCCTTGCATAATTTACTTTCTTTTTATTCTTGTATTTGGCTTCGAAGTCTATTCGGGTAATACTGCCTTTAGGTATATATTGCGAACTTAGGATATAGCTTCCAATTGCAATAATGGCAGCAGACAAGAAATATGGCACCAACAACCTCTTGAAACTCATACCCGTGGAAAACATAGCTATGATTTCCGAATTCTCCGCCAACTTACTGGTGAAAAATATCACAGATATAAAAATAAACAGAGGACTGAAAAGATTGGCATAATAAGGAACAAAGTTCATGTAGTAATCGAATATGATAGCCTCAACAGGAGCTTTATTATTGATAAAACTATCAATATTTTCATTTATATCGAACACTACAGATATAGACAGAATAAGAGCCAGGGCAAAAAAGAATGTGCCCAGGAATTTTTTCATTATATATCTGTCTATACGTCTTAACCAAAAACGTTTCAGATATTTATCCTTTATCTTTTCAAGTTTCTCCTTCATATTTTTATAGGGGTTCAATGGATTTTACTGTCCACAAATCACAATCTGGTAGAAAGACGCTCAACCATAGCAGGCTTCCAGGTAGAGAAATCACCGGCTATTATATGTGCTCTTGCTTCCTTGACAAGCCATAAGTAAAATGCCAGATTATGTATAGAAGCTATCTGCAATGCCAACAATTCTTCGGCATGGAACAAATGACGAAGGTAGGCACGACTGTACAAGGTATCTACATACGATGCACCATCAGTCTCAATAGGAGAATAATCTTTCTCCCATTTCTTATTGCGCATGTTCATTATTCCGTTCTTAGTGAACAGCATACCGTTTCTACCGTTGCGTGTCGGCATCACACAATCGAACATATCGACTCCTCGTTCTATACCTTCAAGTATATTAACAGGAGTACCTACTCCCATAAGATATCTAGGCTTATCCTGAGGAAGTATCTCATTTACCACCTCAATCATTTCGTACATCTTCTCTGTAGGTTCGCCCACTGCAAGTCCGCCTATTGCATTACCATCAGCCCCTTTCGAAGCTATATATTCAGCAGAACGCTTACGCAAATCAGGATAAACACATCCCTGCACTATAGGGAACAATGACTGGTTGTATCCATACTTCGGTTCAGTCTCATTAAACCTTGTAATACACCTATCCAACCATCTGTGAGTGAGTTCCATTGATTTTTTTGCATATTGATAGTCGGAAGTACCTGGAGCACATTCATCGAATGCCATCATAATGTCCGCCCCTATTGTACGCTCAATATCCATAACCTTTTCAGGCGTAAACAAATGTTTCGAACCATCAATGTGTGAACGGAATTCTACACCTTCCTCACGCATTTTTCTTATGCCTGAAAGAGAAAAAACCTGAAATCCTCCACTGTCAGTCAGCATAGGACGGTCAAATCCGTTGAACTTATGCAATCCTCCCGCACCTTCAATAACATCCAGTCCAGGTCTCAGATAAAGATGATATGTATTGCCCAGTATTATCTGAGCTTTAATATCTTCTTTAAGTTCCGGTAGCTGCACACCTTTGACCGTACCCAATGTACCTACAGGCATAAATATTGGAGTTTCTATCTGTCCATGATCTGTAGTGATAAGCCCCGCTCTTGCATTTGATTTGGGATCGGTATATTGTAATTCAAATTTCATATGATTATTCTAATATGGCAGTAATTATTTATTGTCATTATCTTTATTCGTCTCAGGTATAGTAAGCTTTGGCGCATTTGTAACTACTTCATCAGTCAATGCTATATCCAGAACTTCCCTAATATCATTTACATAATGGAATTTAAGACCCTTGAGATATATTTCAGGTATATTGTCTATATCTTTCTTATTTTCCTTACATAATATGATTTCTTCTATACCGGCACGCTTGGCTGCTAGAATTTTCTCCTTAATACCTCCTACAGGCAGGACTTTTCCACGCAATGTTATTTCTCCTGTCATAGCAAGGCGATTCTTGACTTTTCTTCTTGTAAGCGCAGAAGCCAATGAAGTCACCATAGTTATACCTGCAGACGGGCCATCCTTAGGAATTGCTCCTTCTGGTACATGTATATGGATATTCCAGTTCTCGAACACTTCTTCAGGTATATCCAGCAAATCATTATGAGCCTTAAGATACTCCAGCGCAAGCATGGCAGACTCCTTCATAACATCTCCAAGATTTCCTGTCAGAGTAAGACGACTTCCTTTTCCTCTACTGAGACTGGTTTCCACAAAAAGGATTTCACCGCCAACAGCTGTCCAAGCTAGACCTGTAACTACACCGGCATAATCATTTCCCTGATATTTATCTCTTGAATACTCTACAGGACCAAGACATGCAGGTATATCCTCCGGTTTCAGTTCCTTTGAAGCCACTTCCTTACCAAGCGCTATATTATAAGCGGTACGTCTCATCACCTTGTTTATTTTCTTTTCAAGCTCGCGCACACCGCTCTCTCTGGTATAATTCTCCACGATGAATTCTATAGCAGATTTTGAGAACTTGATATTGTCTTTTGTAAGTCCGTTAGCCTCCATCGCTTTAGGTATAAGATGTCTTCTGGCTATTTCTACTTTCTCTTCTGTTATATATCCGCTGACCTCAATCAGCTCCATTCTGTCAAGAAGAGGAGCTGGTATTCCACCAAGATTGTTAGCAGTAGCGATAAACATCACATTCGACAAATCATAATCAATATCTATATAGTTGTCATGGAATGTGCCATTCTGTTCCGGATCAAGGACTTCAAGCATAGCAGATGCAGGATCACCCTGATTACTATTACCCAATTTATCAATTTCATCAAGAATTATCACCGGATTTGAAGAACCTGCCTTGATAAGGCTCTTTATGATTCTTCCCGGCATAGCGCCTATATACGTCTTCCTATGTCCTCGTATTTCAGCTTCATCATGTACACCTCCCAGCGACATTCTGACATATTTTCTCTTCAGAGCCGTTGCAATGGAACGTCCAAGCGATGTCTTACCCACCCCCGGAGGACCATAAAGACAAAGAATAGGCGATTTCATGTCACCTTTCAGTTTCAGTACAGCAAGATGTTCCAATATACGTTCTTTTACTTTTTCAAGACCATAATGATCATGATTCAAAGTTTTTTCTGCCGATTTCAGATTGAATGTTTGCGGAGTATATACATTCCATGGCAATGCCAACAAATTCTGCAGATATGAATACTGCACATTATAATCAGGCGACTGGGGATTTATACGTTCAAGTTTTGTGACTTCCTTATCGAATATTTCAGCCACTTCCTTCGACCATTGTTTTTTCTTTCCCTGTGCGCGTAAGTTATCAATCTCGCTTTCGGCACCGTTACCTAATTCATCCTGAATATTTTTCAATTGTTGCTGCAGGAAATACTCACGCTGCTGTTTGTCCAGCTCTTCGCGAGTACGCATCTGGATATTCTGTTTCAGCTTGGCAATCTCAAGCTGCTCATTCAAATAACCGATAAGGTGAATTGCCCTGTCCTTGATATTATCATGCTTCAGCAATTCATACTTGGAGCTCACCTCTAAAGGGAAATTGGAACAGATGAAATTTATTCTTACAGAATCCCCTTCCATATCCCTCAATGCCATAAGGAAATCAGGGCCAAGTTCTTCCATACTTTCGTGTAACTTTTTCATTACATCAAAGCATGTACTCATTATAGCCTTGAATTCATTGGTTTTAGGTGATTTATTGTTTTCCACTACCGGTTCGGCAGTTCCCATAAGAAACGGATCAGTAGAAGTGATTTTCTCTATCCTGACTTTCGGACCTCCTGTATGTATCAAAGCGTTTGTTGCTCCTCCCGGCAATTCTATTATACGGACTATTCTGCCTATAACGCCAAGCGGATACAAATCATCAAATACAGGATTATCTACAGAAGCATCCTTCTGTGTAGCAAGAATTATTGGACTTTTTTTCTTATAAGCAGACTTCACCAATTCAAGTGTGCTTCTTCGGCCAATGGCTACAGGCATTACTATTTCAGGGAAGATTATCATATTTCGCAACGGCAGGACCGGCATTTCCCCATTCAATTCCTCTGTAGGCATTTCAGACTGGTCAATATCTATTTTGGCTATCAAAGCTACTTCTTCTCTTTTATTTTTATCCTCAGACATATATTAATTTTTGAATTATCTGTTTAAACAAACGGCTACAAAGTTAATGATTATACACATAATAATAAAACATTTTATACCAAATGTTATGCTTCAGCATATGCAAACCGGGCTATTTGCATATCTTTGCACAAACTTAACAAGGGCAATAATGGGAAACGAATATTTCAAATTTAAGAAATTCACGATCAATCAGGACAAGTGTGCAATGAAAGTAGGAACTGACGGAGTTTTGCTTGGAGCGTGGACTAATACAGAAGAAGCATCAAAAATAGCAGATATAGGAACAGGAACAGGACTTATAGCAATAATGCTTGCACAAAAATGCAATGCCACTATCACCGGGATAGAAATTGACGAAGAAGCTGCTGCACAAGCCGAAGAAAACATGAACAATACTTTATGGAAGGACAGGCTAAATGTAGTAAAAGCTGATATAAATGAATACTTCCAGAATCACAATGCAGAATATGACTTGATAGTATCTAATCCTCCGTTTTTCAATGAAAAGACAAAAGGATTCTCAGAAAAAAGGAATATAGCAAGACATACAGACGGACTATGTTTTAGCCATTTGGCACGGACTGTCTCATTTATGCTCAAAGACAAAGGTAGATTCTGCGTTATCTTACCTGCAACATCCGCTATGGATTTCATCAGTGAGGCTATAAAAAACAATTTAAGCCTGACAAAAAAGACAGAGGTCATAACAAAGCCTGGAGCTGCTCCCAAACGAGTACTCATGGAGTTCAAAAAAGATTGCAGAAATAATATAACGATTATATCACAACTACTTCTTTCAGAAAATGGAGTCAGGAGCAAAGAATATGATGATCTGACCTCGGATTTCTATCTGTGGTAAAAAACAGAGAAGTACTGCAATGCACATATGTAGTAGTACTTCCCTGTCTGTATCGGTAAAAGAACATCATTCTTCAGGAGGATTGTTTTTCTTTACCAGTTTTTTCATTATTGTCTTGTTCATCTCCATCAATTGCCTATGTTTCTCGGCAATAGAAGCTGAAACAGGTTTGGCCTCAATAAAATCCGTTATGTGCTGCAAAATATTATGCGGTTCATAAATGCTTTTATTAGGTTTAGGTGGGCATATTACTTTTAAAGCAGACGGTATAATCTCAACCACAAGATCTTTAGGCCCCATCATCGGATCACCGTCAAAATGGAACACTCCCTCTGTCGCCCTATGAATAGTTATCTTCTTATCCTTCATGGTTTTTATCCGGCTATTCATGTCGATAGTTTTCGTAAATAGCTGGAAAGACAAAGATGGCACATCAAGCACAGTAAAAGGTTGCAATACTGTAATGTCCATCATACCGTCGGAAAGAGAGGCTTGCGGAGTAATATATGCATTGTTTCCATACTGTGAGGCATTTCCACACGCAATAAGAAAAGCTTTATACTTAACTGTACCCTCCGAATTCTCTATTTCATATGTTTCCGGTTCATAATGAAGACTCTCCATCAATGTATTTTCAAGATAAGTTACAAGGCCTCTTCGTTTCGATCCGGCAAATTTCAGGCTCACAAAAGCATCGAAACCTACTCCACATGTACAGAAAAAAGGATGACCGGCGATTTTTCCATAATCAATGGAACGCACATTAGCTTTATTGATAACCTGAAGTGCTTTCTGATAGTTCATAGGTATATGCAAATGACGTGCAAGACCGTTGCCGGAGCCACAAGGTATAATGCCCAATGCCGTATCGGAATGTACCAATGCACTTCCTATCTCGTTTATAGTTCCATCACCTCCTATTGCAACTACAAACGACACTTTATCTTCCACAGCCTTGCGGGCTATATCATAGCCATGACCGGCATATTCTGTCTTTATAATTCTAGGATTAAATATATTCCGATTAATATTGGATTCTATATATTCAAGGATGGCTGCTTTGTCTTGAGTGCCTGAAATAGGATTCACTATGAATATAATATCCTCTCTGATGTCCATATCTAGTACATGTTGGTTGTTTATGCAAATGTAATATATAATTTGAATATAAAACTTTCTAATAATACAAAATCTTATTTACAGGTATAAAAAATGTTCCGTATTGTTACCCTTTGTTGAAATTTTACTATCTTTGCAGGCTGTTAAAACAACGAAGAAAATCTATCTAATAAAATATGGGATTATTACAAGAAAAGTTAAGTAAATTCAGACTCCCGCAAATGTATATGGAGAAGGGGGTTTATCCTTATTTCCGCGAAATAGACAGTCACCAGGATACAGAGGTGATGATGGACGGCAAAAAGGTGTTAATGTTCGGATCAAACTCATATATGGGTTTGACATACGACCAAAGAATTATTGATGCAGCAATAGCCGCAACACGTAAGTACGGAACAGGATGCGCCGGATCCAGACTGCTGAACGGCACTCTAGACATCCATGTACAGTTGGAAAAAGAACTTGCTGAATTTATCGGTAAAGACGAAGCTCTTTGTTTCTCTACAGGTTTCACCGTAAACGAGGGAGTAATACCTCAGCTTGTGGGACGTGGCGATTACATCATTTGTGACGACCGTGACCACGCATCTATCGTTGATGGACGACGTCTTACTTTCGCTACACAGCTGAAATACAAGCACAACGATATGGAAGCTTTGGAAAAAGAACTTCAGAAATGCGAACCTGACGCAATTAAACTGATCGTTGTTGACAGTGTTTTCTCTATGGAAGGTGATTTGGCGAACTTGCCTGAGATAATCCGTCTGAAGAAAAAATACAATGCAACAGTTTATGTTGACGAAGCTCATGGAGTTGGAGTATTCGGACGTAACGGACGTGGTGTTTGCGACCATTTCGGATTAACTGACGAAGTTGATATCATAATGGGTACATTCAGTAAGTCATTGGCTTCAATCGGTGGATTCGTGGCTGCAGATAAAGACATCATCAACTGGTTACGCCATAACGCACGTTCATACATATTCCAGGCCAGCAGCACTCCTGCCGCAACAGCTGCAGCGATAGAGGCACTTCACATTTTGCAGACAGAACCGGAACGTCAGGAAAATCTGTGGGAAATAACCAATTATGCATTGAAACGCTTCCGTGAATGCGGTTTTGAAATAGGTGACACTGAGAGTCCTATCATACCATTGTATGTACGCGACACAGACAAGACTTTCCTTGTAACAAAAATGGCTTTCGATGAAGGAGTATTCATAAACCCTGTAATACCTCCTGCATGTGCACCTCAAGATACTCTTGTAAGATTTGCACTTATGGCAACACATACCAAGGAACAGATTGACTATGCAATTGACAAATTGCTGAAATGTTTCAAGGAGCTTGAAATCATAAAATAAGAGAGAGACAAAAAAGCAAAAGAGGCTGTCTTAAGGTAATAACCTAAAAGACAGCCTCTTTTGCTTTTTTGTTGTATTCAATAATTTCATCTTCAAAATCTCGAATGAATATCAATTCATATACGAGACCAATTCTTCGGCAGTAACATTCTTTGCCACTATCATTCCGTCACTATCAATAAGATAGTTAGCAAAACCATCTCTAAGACCAAACTCCTTAAAGATTTCAGAAGACTTGCCGTCTGTTTCAATGCAACAAAGCGCCGATTCCAATCCGTCTTGTTCTACAGCCGCACGAAAAACAGATTCGTAACGGTCCATTGAAACAGAAATCATCTTAATGCGGTCCGTATTCTGCAATGCATGGCATAATTCTACATTCTTTACTCTCGACACTGCATCATATCCCGCCCAAAAGCTCAACAATGTATATTTGCCTTCATCGGCACGCAGGTTGAGCGACTGCTTTTCAAATTCAAGAACTGGCATCGGTGTTTTGTCACCAGGTACCAATTTCTCTGTAGGGTCTTTCTTCTCAATAAATGAGAAAGAAATTAAGGAACTGAATACTAATACAACAAAAATCGGCTTTACACTTTTAATCATGTAATGTGATTTTAGTTAATACTATCCGAGCCTGTCCTTAACAGTGATTTCATCTCGGAACATTATTTTTACATCCATATATCCGTCACGGATAATAAGTTTTGGATGCATTTATTGTTTGAAATCGACGCAAATATACGTCTTTTTTTAAGTAGCAGCATAATTTTCATAAAAATTTTTATGTTATTCAACATATTTTTATGATATACATCAATAGAAAAACTCATTATTTATGAGGTTAAAATACAAAAAAAACGTGTTTATATGGCTTATAAAGCATATTTTGATTAACTTTGCAACGTATTATCCGAAGTAATACTTTCATAACGAACACATCAGCATAAAATACAATCCAAAATGGAGTTTTCAGAATTAAATTTAGACGATAGCGTTTTAAACGCACTTGACGCCATGAACTTTAAAGAATGTACCCCAGTCCAAGAACATACCATACCTGTTCTGCTGGAAGGACATGACCTTATAGGAGTGGCACAGACCGGAACAGGTAAAACTGCAGCATATCTTTTACCTGTCCTAAGCAAATTGTGCAGTGGCAATTATCCTGAAGACTCTATAAACTGCATAATAATGTCCCCTACCCGTGAGCTCGCAATACAGATAGACAGGCAGATGGAAGCATTCTCATATTTCATGCCAGTATCAGGTGTTGCAGTATATGGAGGTAACGATGGTGTACGTTTTGAACAAGAAAAAAAAGGACTCACATTGGGAGCTGATGTCGTAATAGCTACTCCTGGACGTCTCATCAGTCATATCAGCTTAGGATATGTTGATTTATCAAAAGTGTCATTCTTCATATTAGACGAGGCCGACAGAATGCTTGACATGGGATTTTATGATGATATTATCCAGATAGTAAAGCATCTGCCTAAAGAAAGACAGACAATCATGTTCTCTGCTACTATGCCGGAAAAAATCAGACAATTGGCAGAAAACATTCTAAATAATCCTACAGAGGTAAAACTCGCAGTTTCAAAACCTGCAGAAAAAATAATCCAGGCTGCATATATCTGTTATGAATCACAGAAACTCGATATAATCAAAAGCCTCTTCTCATCACAAGAGCCGGAAAGGGTCATCATTTTTGCTTCATCCAAGATGAAAGTCAAGGAAGTAACAAAAGCACTTTTACGCATGAAGCTGAAGGTTGGTGAGATGCACTCCGACCTGGAACAGAGCCAAAGAGAGGAAATACTGCATGAATTCAGAAATGGCAGAGTCAATATCCTTGTAGCTACAGACATAGTTGCAAGAGGCATTGACATTGACGATATCAGACTTGTTATCAACTACGATGTACCACACGATTGTGAAGACTATGTACACCGTATAGGTCGTACGGCACGTGCCAACAACGACGGTTGTGCCATAACATTTGTTAGTGAAAACGAACAAACCAAATTCTATCAGATAGAAAAATTTCTGGACAAGAATATATATAAGTTACAAATGCCCGAAGGAATGGAAGATGGTCCTGAATATGCTCCTAAAACAGAAAAGAAGAAATCTTCACGGAAGCCAAGAAACGGCAAAAAGAATACTAAAAGCAGAGAAAACAAAAACAAAGACACAAAGAAAAAGGATAAATAATATATAGGAAAAGAAGTTATGATTATAGCAGTTGACTTTGATGGTACAATAGTTGAGCATAAATATCCATACATAGGTAAGGAAATTCCATTTGCTATTGATACACTCAAAAAACTAAAAGAAGAAAGACACACCCTGATTCTTTGGACTGTGAGAGAGGATAAACTTTTGGAAGAGGCCGTAGAATTTTGCCGTGAACGTGGATTGGAATTTTATGCTATAAACAGTAATTATCCAGAAGAAAAAAAATCGCATGATCATTTCTCCAGAAAGCTGAAAGCTGATTTATTCATTGACGACAGAAATCTAGGAGGACTCCCGGACTGGGGAACTATATATAGAATGATTTCTGAAAAGCTCACTTATGAAGATATTTATAATGAAAATATAAATTCATACGAAAATAAAAGCAAGAAAAAGGGTGGAATATTCAGTAAAATATTCAAATAGATTATAACTCACAAAAGTCTTATGGTTTCTATCATAAGACTTTTTTTCACACTATTCCACACTTAAGTGTAGATAAATTCCACACACCATCTATAGATATCAGACAGAAGATAACTGATTTTCAAGACATTACATCTTATTCATATTTGGCATACCATTTGAATTAAATATGGTATAAACAATAAAAACAAAACAAACAAGATATGAAAAAGATTATTGCAGTATTAATGATGACTATAGGAATAAATAATTTATTTGCTAACAGTATCGAAAAAACAAACAACTATTCTGATAACACAAAGACTTACAAATCATTTACAGAAATTGATATAAACGATTTGCCATCAAATATTCGTGAGATTTTATATTTTGATTTCAAAGATTATATCGTAAAGTCAGTAGAGGTAAAAACAGTAAACGGTACAAATATCTATCAGGTTACATTACTGGATATAGAAAATTTTGAATACTGTATTTACATAACAGAAAAAGGAACAATCATCGAATAAACTAATTTCATATTTTAAATTAAATGCCTGTCTGGACAAAAATAGATGTTCAGATGGGCATATTTTTTCTCTAAATGTGTATTTTTGCAGTAAATACTTAATATCTCCACAACATGGAAATAATATATTTGCATCATAGCGGATTTGCCATACTGGCAAACCAATTCACCATTATCATTGATTTCTTTGAAGATTCCGAATCGGAATCCTGCGGAATTATCCATGATAAATTACTCAATAAGAACGGAACAATGTATGTTCTTTCAAGTCATTTCCATGCAGACCACTTTAATAGACAAGTCCTTGAATGGAAAAAACAGAAGAACGATATTAAATACATATTCTCACATGACATTTATAAAAGAAGAAGGATTGAAAAAGATGCAGCCGTATGGTTGAAAAAAGATGAAGAATATGCAGACAATAATATTAAGATAACGGCTTTCGGTTCTACAGACGTAGGAATATCATTTATGATTGAAGCAGAAGGAAAAACATTATTCCATGCCGGCGACCTGAATAACTGGCATTGGATGGACGAAAGCCCAGAAGAAGAATGGAAAAGGGATGAGCAGAAATTTTTGAATGAACTTAAAATCATCAAAGAGAAATATGATAAAGTTGATATTGCAATGTTTCCTATAGATCCACGTCTAGGAACAGAATATATGCGTGGAGGAAAACAGTTTATAGATGCAATACAGACATCTACCTTCATCCCTATGCATTTCTGGAACGACTATACTTCTGCAAACAAATTTCAGGAATATGCAAGGTCGCGAAATATCAACTCTCCCGAAATCAATCACAGGGGACAGATTTTCAGTAATTTATAATAGTATTTTATTCAACAAATAAAAAATAACAGACATGAAAGTAAAAGGACATTTTGATCATTTCAACATCAATGTTACAAATCTAGAAAGAAGTATCAAGTTCTATGAAACAGCATTAGGGCTTACTGAAGACCATAGAAAAGAAGCTGCCGACGGTTCATTTATATTAGTTTACCTTACTGACAAATGCTCAAACTTTATGCTTGAGCTGACATGGCTAAAAGACCATACAGAAGCATACGAGTTGGGAGAAAACGAAAGCCACCTGTGCTTCAGGGTTGAAGGCGATTATGACGAAGTAAGAAAATTCCATAAAGAGATGGAATGTGTATGTTTCGAAAACGAAAGCATGGGATTATATTTCATAAACGATCCTGATGACTATTGGATAGAAATACTTCCTGTAAAATAAAAACAGATATGGGCGGCATTTACCGCCCATTTATTTTTCAAGTTTCACATACCCCAAACGTGTATATCTCACCCCTCTACTCTCATAATGGGACATGACTTTTGCAGACAAAACATGTAATGTCTCTCCATTTTCAACCAGTCTTGAATGACAACTCAATTCGTTTGGAGAAAGGCTTCTGCCGGCAGCCTTAACAAGAAAGACAAACCTGTTACCATCACGATCTGCCGCCAACACATTCTGATCCACATAAAAATCAGCCTTATATCCATCAACTTGTTTTCTCACATTAAGAACTTTGAGTAACAACCCTTTAAGTTTATCACCCTTTTCTCCGACAAAATGGCTGACCGAGGATATTCTGTTTTTATGAACTGTTAGCTCGAAATGTACCTTCGAAAAAAGTCTTGCAAGATATACCAACCTGTCAAAACGGTCTGTTTCAGGTTTAAATTTATTTGCCAACCACAACACATATGACGGTTCTACATAATATATTTCAGCCAGACGTTTTCCACGATACTTTCCAAATGGAATTATATCATCAGTACGACCATAACTATTTTCAAATTCTGAGTTATCTGAACACTCCAATAGGACGTTACAATTCTGAAGTATATCCTTAGCACGCCCTAAAGCAGCCTGAAAAGTAACTGCAAGTGTTCGTACAAATAGCGGTTGTTCACCAGGGAACAGTCTCCACAAGGCATAATAAGGTCTGAAATCGGTAGCCATACTTATTGCATAAACACCATTTGCAGATGTACGGCCATAATTAAAACTATCAATAGCGCTTGTATCAAACATAAAAGACCTCCTTCCTTTTCCTTTTATGCAATATAATATAAATATTATAAATATACAAGCGTATAATAAAAAAACCGACAAACCAATTGGTCTGCCGGTATCTTATAAAAAATATATTAGTCTATTTATCTCATCTCAATCTCTCATATGCCTTTACAAGCATCTCATCCTTTCCTATGGCACGAATAGCCAACCAGTCAAGAACAATACCTATAAATGGCAAACATACAATCCATGAAGGTACAAAAGTCGCATCACCCTTCAACATAAAGACGAATGCCACAACAGCCACATAATAACCTATAGCCAAAATGATATTAAACAAAGTGAACCGTATCTGCAACATTCTTTTCTTATAGATAAATATCGTTACCAATGAAATTATTGCAGAAATTATTTGAATAGCAAACAAAGCCCACGGTTCATAATTTTCTGTTCCATCCTGAGCTATCAAAGAAAGATTTGTAAATTCCGTAATAGAATTATCTGTTCCAACAAAACTGCCAATAGGATTTGAAATTACTATAACAGAAAGAATTGCTACAATAAGCAAATATACAGATTGAATACGTTGTATCATAAATTAAAATTCAGTTTTCAGATTAACAATAAAAAAGCCGCTCCTTTACGAAACGGCTTTAATTTCTTCTAAGGAATATTACCAGCCCTCTTTTATTTAAGCTTCTCTATTTCCTTTGCAGGATTTCTATAATAAACCTTACCTTCTATATACTCCTGAGTAGCAATCAAAGTTGGTTTTGGAAGTTTTTCATAATAACGAGAAATCTCTATTTGCTCTCTGTTCTCAAAAACTTCTTCCAAGTTATCGTTATACGATGCAAACTCCTGAAGCTTCTTTGAAAGGTCATTCTTCATTTCAACCGCGATTTGATTAGCACGCTTGCCTATTATTGCAACAGTTTCATATACATTGCCTGTGTCTTCACACAGTTCCATCATGTTACGTGTTACGGTGTTGGTAGGAGCATTTGATTTTTTGTAATCCATAATTCGATATTTAATTATAAATGTTTTTAATATTCTTCTTCTACAGAGCCAACAAACTTGCTGGCTTCTTTAAATATATTCTCTACTTCCTTGGTGTACTTACTTTCAGGGAATTCATTCTTAAATGCATAATACTCATCTATAGTCTCACGCATACGATCTTCCTTCTTCTCAAGGACACTCTCACGCGCCATATCATATTTGGCACGTAGTATAAGTATTGACAAGTCTTCGCGAAGTTTTGTATAAGGATATTCTTTAAGAATGTTCTGTGCTGTTACAACAGCAGCCAGATAATTGTTACCAGAACTAGTCATTGACGAGTTACCTGTATAAGAGCCCAGATCATAATACAACTTAGCTGAAAGATACTCCTTTTCTACCAGTTTGTCCTGCAACTCAAATATCATATTTTGAGCAATCTCATGACGTTCTGTTCCAGGGAAATATTCCATATACATCTGCAATTCCTGTATTGCCTTATATGTACTGCTCTGATCAAGTCTAGGTTCAGGTGTATCCAGATACAAGGCTTTTCCTGAATTAAAACGTGCCAGTTCAGTATATGTGCCACGAGGATAAGTAGTATAATATGTATTGAAATAATGAGATGCTGTAACGTAGTCACCTTGATTGAAATATGTCATAGCCAGCATATACAATGATTCCTCGCCAAATCTTGTTCCTTTCATTATAGGAATAAGTTCTTCCAGAATAGTTGCAGCCTTACTATTCTGTCCTTTGGCAAAATATGCTTTTGCAGCTTCATATTTATATTCGTAATCCGTACTCTTTAGTACGCTATTATACTCTCCACAGGAGCTCAGCAACCCTGCAGAAAGAAGAACCATAACAATATATTTTTTCATATTAACAAAAATAGTTTTGCAAAATTACTGTTTTATTGTGAATAATACAACATCAAAATCATTTTTAATGTTATTTTTACTTACCACATAGCTTTAAAACAAATATTTATGTACTTTTACACCATAAAAAACATATTTACATGAAATTCGAATTAATATCAGAATACAAACCTACCGGGGATCAGCCGGAAGCCATCAAACAACTGACAGAGGGCATCAAAAACGGTGTCAAGGCACAAACACTGCTTGGAGTAACAGGTTCCGGAAAGACATTTACCATAGCAAATGTAATAAAGGAAATAAATAAACCAACACTTATACTGAGCCACAACAAAACTCTTGCAGCACAGTTATACGGCGAATTCAAACATTTTTTTCCTAACAATGCTGTAGAATACTACGTATCATACTATGACTATTATCAGCCGGAAGCATACCTCCCATCTACCGATACTTATATCGAAAAGGATCTTGCTATAAACGATGAGATAGACAAATTAAGACTGGCTGCCACATCGGCACTTCTTTCAGGAAGAAAAGACGTGATAGTTGTTTCATCAGTGTCATGTATATACGGTATGGGAAATCCGTCTGACTTCTACGACAATGTAATAGAAATAAAGCGTGGAAAGCTGATAGACAGAAATGTTTTTCTCCGACGCCTCGTAGATAGCCTTTATGTCAGGAATGATATAGAACTGAACCGCGGAAACTTCAGAGTAAAAGGTGATACCATAGACATTTATCTAGCATATTCCGACAATATCCTGAGAGTAATATTCTGGGACGACGAAATAGATGCAATAGAAGAAATAGATCTTGTTTCCGGACATAAAATGGCAGACTTTGATGAATACAAAATTTATCCTGCCAATCTGTTTATGACTACCAAGGAAAGCACCTTACGAGCTATTCATCAGATAGAAGACGATCTGAGCAAACAAGTGGCTTTTTTCGAAGAGTCTGGCAAATTCCTTGAAGCAAAAAGAATATATGAAAGAGTGACGTACGACATGGAGATGATCAGAGAACTTGGACACTGCTCAGGTATAGAGAATTATTCCAGATATTTCGACGGACGTGAGGCTGGTACCCGCCCCTATTGTCTGTTGGATTTTTTCCCGAAAGATTTTCTCCTTGTTATTGACGAAAGCCATGTCAGTGTACCACAAATCAGAGCAATGTACGGAGGCGACAGAGCCAGAAAGAAAAACCTTGTAGAATATGGCTTCAGACTTCCTGCAGCCATGGACAACAGACCGCTCAAATTCGAAGAGTTTGAGGAAATGGTAAATCAGGTTATATATGTCAGCGCAACACCAGCCGATTATGAACTTGTACAGAGCGAAGGTATAGTGGTCGATCAGGTAATACGCCCTACAGGGTTGCTTGACCCAATAATAGAGGTACGCCCAAGCCTGAACCAGATAGACGACCTCATGGAAGAGATTCAGCAAAGGATTGAGGCAAACGAACGTGTACTCGTCACTACACTTACCAAACGAATGGCCGAAGAACTTTCTGAGTATCTTCTGAACAACGGAATAAAATGCAGTTATATCCACAGTGATGTTGACACACTGGAACGTGTTAAAATTATGGATGAATTAAGACAGGGTATTCATGACGTGCTTATCGGTGTAAACCTTCTTCGTGAGGGCCTTGACCTGCCCGAGGTATCACTTGTAGCCATACTTGATGCTGACAAGGAAGGTTTCCTCCGTTCACATCGTTCGCTCACACAGACAGCCGGACGTGCTGCAAGAAACGTAAACGGAAAAGTGATAATGTATGCCGACAAGATTACTGAAAGCATGCAGCTTACAATTGACGAAACGAACCGTCGCCGCGAAAAGCAGCTTGCATACAACCAGGAACATGGAATAACACCTCAACAGATAAAGAAAGTTAGAACTCAAATTCTAGGAGATAAAGATAATAGTGCAGAAAATAAAGACAATGCACCGAAAGCTTATACTGAACAGGCAGAAACATCATTTGCTGCGGCAGATCCCATTGTACAGTACATGTCGAAGGAACAACTTAAGAAAAGCATCGAACGCACAAGGAAACTCATGCAGGATGCAGCAAAAAATCTCGACTTTATCGAAGCTGCCCAATATAGGGATGAACTTATCAAATTGGAAGAAATGCTTAAAGACAAATAAGACAAGCATTATCTTTTATTCCTGAATAGACAAAAACAGCCACAAAAGATGTTTACCCAATAATGGTAAATGAAATCTTTTGTGGCTGTATATTTTTATTTTTCCTGCATAAGACTTTGCAGTTTTCCGGATAGAAGGAACAGCACTACAGCTGCAGTACCACTCATAAAAACGAACAAGAGAAAGAAGTCATACAGATTTTCCACATGATATCCTAAAAAACTTTTCGCTACTCCACCTTCAGGGTAATATCCGCTCAACATTCCTGCCATTTTATTAGCAGCAGATGTACTAAGATACCAAACACCCATCAAAAGAGAAGAAAACCGTGCAGGAGAAAGTTTATACACCAATGACAGTCCTATCGGAGCAAGACACAACTCGCCCATTGTATGGATAAGATATAATCCCGTAAGCCATATCATACTCACCTTGACTCCAGGTTCAACATCTTTAACACCGAAAGCAATGAACAGATACCCCATAGCCAAAAGGAAAAGACCTATGGCTTGTTTCTTTACAGAACTAGGTTCTAGTCCATTCTTACCAAGAAAAGACCATAGACCGGCAAACACAGGAGCCAATAGCACCAACATGATAGGATTAAACGATTGAAAATATGCTGCCGGCATCTCCCATCCTCCAATGTTACGGTCTGTCTGCTCATCAGCAAAGAATGTCAATGAAGCTCCGGCCTGTTCGTATGCAGCCCAAAAGAAAATCACAAAGAATGCAATGATATAGATAATTCCAATCTTTATCTTTTCACTGCGATTAAGACTATGATCTGTTATTATCAGTATAGGCATCACTATCACAGTGGCATATATAAGAGAGCCTATCCAGTCCGCTCCTGAGAAGACACTACCTCCTGTAGAAATCTGATTACCGGTTATCCAATCCCAATTCACAGAGAAAACGAGCGTCAGTGCAATTGTCGCGACTATCGCTGCTATGCTTCTCGCAGAAAGCCATCCTTCACCTTTCTCTAATGATTGCAAATTGTCATCTTTCTTCTGAGGCGCAATTCCTACAGGATTACCATCAGGATCGCAGATATATTTGTTCTTGAATATCTGAAAAACAACAGCTCCTAGAATCATACCGATACACGCTGCAAGAAATCCCCATTTAAAATCTTCCGGATGTCCAGTATTTCCTATCAGCCCACAAATAAGCGGGGCAAGAGTAGAACCTACATTAACCCCCATATAGAAGATAGTAAAAGCAGAGTCCTTACGCTTGTCATTGTCAGAATACAGACGGCCAACCATTGTAGATATATTAGGCTTGAAAAATCCGTTACCCATTATCAGTAGTCCTAAGCCACAGAACATCAGCCATTTTGCCACATCAACCTGATGAAAATAACATGCACTTAGAAATAAAAGGAACTGTCCTACCGCCATAACCAACGCACCAACAACAATTGACCTTCGGTTTCCCCAATATTTATCGGCAATATATCCCCCAATAAGCGGAGTCAGATAAACAAGTCCTGTGTAACTGCCATAAACCTGCGAGGCAAACTCTTTATCAAAGAGCAGTGCCTGAACCATATAAAGCATAAACAAGGCACGCATGCCATAATAACTGAAACGTTCCCACATTTCAGTCACAAAAAGAAGATACAATCCTTTGGGATGCCCTTTACTATTGTTTGTCACTTCCGTACTGTTCATCTTATTTTATTCCAAGTTTCTTCTTCAGTTCTTTACTCAAAGCATCCTTGTGCATCATTACATAAACAGTCTTGGCACGCACAAAGCTTTCAGACATATTGATATATCCACCAAAACGGTTTCTCTCAGTTCCCCATGAATTCTTTGTTATATAATATTTTGTACCGTTCTGGTCTTTTGTCAACCCAGTAATATGCATCAGATGATCGTCTGTAGTAACAAACGATTCATAACCTTCTTGCCTTATTTCAGGAGTAACATTTACTTCCGGATAAGGATGCTCGAATTTATATACTTCCTCCAGTCTTTCACCGGTTTTCATATTTTCAAAGCGTGCCCTGTCTGTCTGACTGTAATCATCCATTTTTGTTACCTCAGGATTTATGGCAACACCATTTGTAAATGAAAAACCTTTCTCGCTTACATCACCGTCCCAGCATACAGTATATCCGTTCTTCAAGGCATTGTCTGTAGCATCCATCATCTCATCAAGCGGAAGATTATACATTTTAGCATGTTCCCAGTTGTCCGGAATTTCAAGTTCAAACCTCTCATAATAAGGTTTATGCGTGAAACTTGTAAGCATAACATAATCATCCATATTCAGTCCGAGACTCTCAGCAAAACTTTTCGGAGTATATTCCTTACCATTATATGTAAATGTTTCAGGAAGTTTACCCATATAAATGTCGAACAAAGTATTCAAAAGCTCGTTATATTCAGGACTACGGTGTTTCATTTTTACAGCCTGTCCTGCTATTGCAGACATATAAGCTTCAAGCTCAGTATGATTATGAGTCTTTGAATCATAATTTATTCCACTATAAACTTCTTCTGGAACAATACCAACCTGCTGAAAAGCAGTCATCCAACTTGGCGAGATACTACCCTGTCCTATATTTCCCCTTCCACGACGAAGATAGTTATCAGCCAATTGATTCATATACTTTTGTCTGACAATAAACATTTCCGACAGATCATACTCACCTTTCCCCATTCTAAGCAACTCTGACTCCATAAAAGATGTAGTTGCAAAACACCAGCATGTTCCTGTTGCTGCCTGATTCTTTACTGAAGTAGCCTTGTTTGAAACTATGTCTGTAAACTGATACCCATTACCCTCTTGTGCCATAACGGCAGATGCAGCAGCCATTAATGCTACAAATGTCAAGTTTCTTACTCTCATCTCTCTATTTTTTAATGTCAAAAAATAATATTTATTTACATAATGAAATTTCCGTTTGCAAATATACGCAAAGCCGGGAGCAGAGTCAAGCGAAAAACACAGTTTTTCAAACTAAAATGTGTAGAGACACATAATTAGGCCCTATAAGTCATCAATCTTTTCTTGTGTTTGGACTGATAAAACCAAACTCCAATGATATCGGCCAAAGCCCAACCTATAGGAACTGACCACCATATACCCGTATAACCGATGGCAGGGACAGAAGCCAGGAAATATGCCAATGCTACACGTGTTCCTAAAGAAACAACGGTCAGCACAACAGACATTGACGGCAATGCGACAGCCCTATAATAACCGTAAAGAAGGAACAAATAGCCTATACCTACATAGAAACTTCCTTCAATGCGAAGATACTCCACACCTATATTGATAATGTCAGTCTCTTCAGGCGAAACAAAGAAAGCCATAAGCCAAGGTGACAGCAAAAAGACCAGAAACGAAACAAAAATAGAAAACGCCGTAGTAATACACACAGCAATACGAATTCCTCGGCGGATACGTTCCACACGTCCTGCCCCAAAATTCTGCGCTATAAATGTGGAAAAGGCGTTTCCAAAATCCTGTACAGGCATATATGCAAAGGAATCTATCTTTACAGCAGCTGCAAAGGCTGCCATAACGGCTGTTCCGAAACTGTTTACAAGCCCTTGTACCATAAGAATACCGAAATTCATAACGGACTGTTGTACTCCAGTTAAAAATGAATATGATGTAATCTTTGCCAGTGACTGCCTGCTGACAATGCAGTCTGTACGTTTCAGACGCAATTCCGGAAAATGCTTATAGGTATATAAACAAAGTCCTAAAGAACCTACAATCTGAGAAATCACTGTGGCAAGTGCAGCTCCTTCTACACCCATATCCAGTGTAACCATCATCAATACATCAAGAACTATATTAAGAACAACCGAAACTATCAGAAAGACCAACGGGACTACAGAATTTCCTACCGCACGAAGAAGAAAAGCATAAAAGTTATATACACAGACAGGAATCATCCCTAAGAATATAATGAGAAGATAATCATGCACCATCCGCTCCACCTCGGGAGGTGTCTGCAAGATACGTATTATAGGCGAAAGGAAAACTAAGGAACAAACATTAAGAAATAATGTTACACCCCCTACAAGCACTATCGATGAAAATATACTCCGGCGCATTTCTTTGAAATCATTCGAACCATACTGCATGGAGAACACCGCACTGCACCCCATACACAGACCTATAAAAACTGAAGTAACGAAAACTATTAGGGCGTACGATGATCCTACAGCAGCCAAAGCATCGGCACCAAGGACACGTCCTACTATCAAAGTATCAGCTATATTATAACACTGTTGTAAAAGATTTCCCAGCATCAAAGGAAAAGCAAAACGCAACATTGCTCCTGTTATGTTTCCGTTTATCAGATCTTCCTTTCCAAAATTCATATTAAACCTACTTTCCTTAAATTTTACAGGAATACAAAGTAAATATATTTTTTCCGTAAGGACAACAAAAAAGTCTCCGCAACAAAACAAATGCTGCGGAGACTTCATATAGTTTTTATCGTTAATTACTTCTTTTCGATATCGATACCTTTGTTACGAAGAGTCATACCCATAAGTTTCAAGTAATCTGAGTACTGCTTTTCATTTAAAGTATTTTTCATCAACTTCAAATTGCCATAAACAGCCTTACGAACTTTTTCGTCCTGACCTTCTTTTGCTCTATTAGCCATTTTCATTTCTGCTTCAAAGAAATCGCAAATGTCAGCAACTTCTTCACTCTGATCAGAAGAAAGTTTAAGATACTTTCCTAACTGAGCCTTGTTGATTGAACCATTCCATTTTTCTGTAGTTTTAGTCTGGTTACCGTTTGCAAATACTGTTGCAGAAAGTGCCAATGCGGCGATAAATGTTAATCCTGATTTCATAATACCTAAAGTTTAATTTTTGTTGTTACCTAAAATACAATCTTTTTATGATTGCCTTAATTTAATCTCCAATTGACAAGTCTTGTCAAATTTTCCTGTCGTTTAGCTTAAGCTTTTATCTTTTTACCGATGCAAAGATAAGCACGTTTTCGATAACGGAAAAACAAATGAAAGGAAATATTCATTTATGCCGTCATTTGTTGACATGTATCAAGAAATGCGCGACATAATGAACAATAATGTCATTTTAATATTAATGCAATATACATAAAAATAAAGCCCGATACTTTAATGTACCGGGCTTTATATATGTAGTCAGATATTATCCACCGAAATTATCATACATGATAGAAGAAGATTCAACGCCAAGGCTGTCAAGCATCTTGACAACTGCATTCGACATCGGACCAGGACCACACATGTAGTATTCAATATCTTCAGGAGCTTCGTGATTCTTCAGATATGTGTCAAGCATAACCTGATGAACAAATCCCGGAGTATATTTAACACCGGCAGCATCAGCTGCTGGATCAGGACGGTCAAGCGCAAGATGGAAGTGGAAATTCGGGAAATCTTTTTCCAGTGCCAAGAAATCCTCAAGATAGAACACTTCGTTCAAAGCACGAGCACCATAGAAGTAGTGAAGTTCGCGGTCTGTAGTATGCAGAGTACGTGTCATGTGCATAATCTGTGCACGCAAAGGAGCCATACCGGCACCACCTCCTACCCAAATCATTTCTTTCTTGGAATCGAAAATCGGGTGGAAATCACCGTAAGGACCACTCATCAACACCTTGTCGCCCGGTTTCAGAGTAAAGATGTATGAAGAGGCTATACCTGGATTTACATCCATGAAACCGCTGCGGTCCGGTTTGAACGGAGGAGTAGCGATACGTACTGTCAACATGAATACATCACCTTCAGCCGGGTAGTTAGCCATAGAGTAAGCACGGATAGTCTCCTCTTCGTTCTTACATTTCAAGCCGAACAAACCGAATTTTTCCCATGCAGGAAGATATTCGTCACCGATAAGGCTCTTGTCGATATCCTTGTTGTAATCCATTTCAAATTTAGGAATCTTAATCTGCGCATATGAACCGGGGATAAAGTCCATATGGGCTCCTGCAGGAAGCTGCACTTTGAATTCCTTTATAAATGTAGCGACGTTCTTGTTGGAGATAACCGTACATTCGTATTCCTTGACACCCATTACTGATTCAGGAACCTTTATTGACATATCACCCTTGACCTTTACCTGACAGCCAAGACGCCAGTGGTCTTTCTGCTGTTTGCGGCTGAAGTGGCTTACTTCGGAAGGAAGAATTTCGCCGCCACCTTCTACAACCTGACACTTGCACTGACCGCATGAACCCTTACCTCCACATGCCGAAGGAAGGAATACGTTGTTCACTGCCAACGTATTGAGCAGCGTAGAACCTGATTCAACCTCCAACTGATTTTCACCGTTTATTGTTACCTTAACCTTACCGGAAGCAACAAGAAAATTCTTAGCAACCAGAAGGATTACTACCAACACCAGAATAGTCACAAGGAATACTCCAATGCTTGCCAAAATAAAATTCATATCCATTGTCTTATTCCTTTCTTTATTAGATGTTCAAACCAGAGAAACACATAAATGCCATAGCCATCAGACCCACAGTGATAAAAGTGATACCAAGCCCTTTCAGCGGAGCCGGCACATCAGAGTAAGCCATTTTTTCACGGATGGCAGCCAGGCCTACGATAGCCAGCATCCAGCCCAGACCTGAACCTAATGCATAAGAGATGGCATCAGCGACGCCTCCGATGTATTTCGGGTCTGAAGGAGTAAGGTTGATACGCTGCTGCATGAACAAAGAGGCTCCCATGATGGCACAGTTCACGGCTATCAATGGCAGGAAAATACCCAGCGAGGCATACAGCGAAGGGCTGAAACGCTCCACAATCATTTCTACCAATTGTGTAATCGCCGCAATAACGGCAATAAAGAGGATAAAGCTCAAGAAGCTGAGGTCGATGCCCAAGATGCCGTCGGCAGACAATACCTTAGTCTGAAGCAAATAGTTGACAGGCAAAGTCACCACCAATACAAAAGTCACGGCTATGCCCAAGCCGACAGCTGTTTTCACATTCTTCGAAACAGCTAGGTATGAACACATACCCAAGAAGAATGCGAATATCATATTGTCCACAAAGATGGAGCGGACTAATAAACTGAAAAAATGTTCCATAATGTCTTTCCTTTACTTGTTATTCCTTATCTTGTAATTCAGGATGCTTCGCACGCTGGTACCATATCAGGCAAGCCACGATAATCAACGCCATCGGCGGCATCAGCATCAATCCGTTATTCACATAGCCTGCCTCGCTAATAGCCGGATAGTTCAGTACATTGAATCCCAACAACGTGCCAGAGCCTAAAAGCTCGCGGATGAAAGCCACAATGACCAAAATCTTGGCATAGCCCAATCCGTTGCCGAGACCATCAAGACAAGATTCCCAAGGACCGTTTGCCATCGCAAACGCTTCAAGACGTCCCATCAGGATACAGTTGGTGATAATCAGGCCGACATACACTGAAAGCTGAACGCTTACATCGTATGCAAAAGCCTTAAGCATTTCGCTTACTATAGTCACTAACGCGGCAACAACCACCAACTGGACAATGATACGGATACGGTTTGGAATTGTCTTGCGGATTAACGAAATAACCACATTCGAGAATGCGGTAATAATGGTTACCGAAAGCCCCATCACGATGGCCGGCTCTAGTTTTGAAGTTACGGCAAGTGCCGAACAAATACCCAGCACCTGCACGGTGACCGGATTATTCATGCTTATCGGGTTGGAGAACACTTCCCTATTCTTGGCTGAAAATAAATTTCCCATATTAATTTCTCCTCCTATTATTCTTTAGCGGTTAAAAACTTGGTATAGTTTCCCATGCAGTTCTTCAGCATCTGTCCTACGGCAACTGAAGTAATCGTACCTCCTGAAATACCGTCCACCTGGAATTCAGGCTTATCGACCTTTCCATTCTTTACGACATCCAGCCCGATAGCATCTCCGTCCAGCACGTTTTTATCTTTGAATTCATTCTGAAAATGCTCGGTAGCGATTTCCGCGCCCAATCCTGGAGTTTCTGATGCATGTGAGAAGTAAGTGCCGTAAACCGTATCCTTGTCATCGTTCAAAGCCACATAACCCCAGATGGCACCCCACAATCCTGTTCCGTAAACAGGAATAACGTACTTCTTCTGTCCGTCTATTTCGCAGACGAAAATATGGGCTTCTCCTTTTTCCTTATATGCTTTCTCATATCCGGTAACAAAACTGCCTTCGTACGGCTTCAGCGAACCGTCTTCAGCCACCAGCATATCTTCTTTCACTACTTCGGCAAATTTGGCTTCCGCATTTTCCACTTCACGGATACCCAAAGCCGAAAGAATTTGTTTTTTCGTATCCAGCTCTACGTTCTTTCCCTGCAGGTCGCGCAAAGAAGAATTTACGAAAGCCAGCAAGAATGCTACGATAACAACCATTACCGAAGCATAAATGATAGTATAAGAGTTACTATTGGTATTCATTGTATTTTCGGTTTTTATTTGTTAGACATAGCACGTTTTGCACGACGCGAAATATTGTTCTGCACTACCACATAGTCAATCAGCGGCGCAAAGATATTCATCAGCAGGATAGCAAGCATCATGCCCTCAGGATAACCGGGGTTGAGCACACGTATTATGATTGCCATGGCACCAATCAGGAATCCATAAATATATTTGCCGTTCTCCGTACGTGAAGAAGTGACAGGATCGGTCGCCATAAATACGGCACCAAAACAAAAACCGCCCAAACACAAATGTTCATACCAAGGCATGTGGGCTATCGCAGTATCAGGTCCCCATTGGTTGAACACCAAACCCATCACGGCACCTCCTACAAATACAGACAGCATCGTTTTCCAGCTTGCCACACCCGACCATAACAAAATCACGGCACCGATGGCAATGGCAATCACACTGGTCTCACCAATGGAACCAGGTATCAAACCAGTCACCATGTCCCAAGAGAAGTCAGGGCATTCGGCAACTTTTGCCACACCCAACGGAGTAGCGGCAGTCAACCCATCTACAGTCTTGCCTAAACCGAAAATACTGTCACTTGCCACCCATACAGTGTCACCAGACATCTTAGTAGGATAAGCGAAGAACAGGAATGCACGTGTAATCAATGCAGGGTTGAAGATGTTCATACCTGTACCACCGAATACTTCCTTAGCGAAGATTACAGAGAATGCTGTAGCTACGGCAAGCATCCACAACGGACAGTCAACAGGAACAATCATAGGAATCAACATACCAGAAACAAGGAAACCTTCCTGAATTTCTTCCTTCTTCCACTGAGCTACAACGAACTCGATTCCAAGACCTACAACGTATGAAACGATGATTTTTGGCAATACGGCAAGAAAACCGTAACCGAATTTCTGAATGAAGCTACCTTCGATGCCTGCAAAAGCATAGTGCTGGTAACCTACGTTATACATACCGAACAGCAATGCCGGTATAAGCGCAATAACCACGATAGACATGATACGTTTGCTGTCTATAGCGTCGTGGATGTGCGTACCAGTCTTAGATGTTGTATTCGGAACGAAAAGGAATGTTTCGAAACCGTCGAATACAGAACGGAAAGCCTGGTATTTGCCGCCCTCTTCAAAGTTTGGCTTTATCTTATCGATATAATTTCTTAACGCTTTCATTATTATTTATATTCTTATATACACATTATATATATTAACACATTTCACGACGGAGCATGTCAAGACCTTCGCGAACGATACGCTGAAGTTCCATCTTCGAAGAACATACGAACTCGCAGATAGCGAAATCTTCAGGAGCCACTTCGTAGATGCCAAGCTGTTCCATGCGGTCGATATCACCGGCAATGATAGCTTTGATAAGATATTCAGGAAGAATATCCATAGGAAGTACGCGGTCGTATTCGTTTGACATAATCATATGACGTTCTCCACCTTTGATACGAGCGTCAAGAGTATATTCTTTCTTGCCCATCAACCAGCTGAAATATGAGTGGCTTGTACTGAACTCGTTGAAACGAGGCATGATCCATCCCAACATTTCGTGAACATCGTTACCTTCAGGAATTACAGTTACCTGACTGTGGAATGCGCCAAGGAAACCGTTAGCAGGAATCTGTTTTCCTGTCAAAGGATTACCGCTGATGTAGCGAAGTTCCTTATCCTTATTTACATTACCTGCAAGGATGTCTGTAAGCAGAGCACCAACTTTCAGTTTGCAGTAAGCCGGTTTCTTAACTTCAGAACCTGTGATAGCTACTGTACGAGTCATATCAACACGTCCTGTGTTCATCAGACGTCCGATGAAGATTACAGCCTGTGGGTCGATAGTCCAGACAGTTTCACCTTTGTTTACAGGAGCGATGTTGTTGATCTGAACACCAACATTACCTGCAGGATGAGGTCCGTCGAAAGCTGTTACAGTAACGTTCTTAGCCTGTGTAAGAGCTGCTGACTTCTGGTTAACACTAATACTTAAATAAGTCTTGGCCAATTTAGCCAAAGCATCAAGTCCTGTCTGGAAGTTGTTTTCTTCGCCTTTCAGAGCTACTTCAAAGTCAGGAGCAAGCGGATTTGTGTCGAAAGCAGAAACGAAGATAGCTCTTGGAGCCACTGTCGGATCTGCGATTACATCGTAAGGACGCTGCCTGAAGAAAGCGAACATACCTGAATTAAGAAGAAGTTCCTTAACAGCTTCTGCACTCATGGCAGATACATTCTGCTTACCGAATTCTTCGTAATCCTGTTCGGCTGCTGCCTCTACAGTAATACTCATTACCTTACGTCTAGCTCCGCGCTCTACGCTTGTCACTACGCCACTAACTGGCGAAACAAATTTCAGTTCAGGATGATTCTTGTCAATAAACAAGGGTCCTCCGGCCATTACATACTCTTGTTCTTTAACGACTACCTTAGGAGTTACTCCTGTAAAGTCATCCGGTACTAAAGCATAGAAACCAGGTGCCTTTACAGCCACAACTTCTGCAGCTGCCTTACCTTTCAAGTTGATGTCCAGGCCTTTACGTAATTTAATTACATTTGCCATATCGGGTTATAAAAAATGGTTTTTAAATTTTGCCGCAAAATTAAAGAAAAAATAAGTAAAAAAGAACTTTTTCGACAGATAAATAAGGAATTTTTTCCTTATTTAAAAGAACAGTTATAAACAAATACTTATTTGGTCTGCAACATGTATTTATCATTGCTTTTTGCTTCTGTCTTCATTATAGTTTTTATCTATAATACAATAGATAAAGACTGTTGTAAACCAATAATAAAATTGATATATTTGCAAAAGAAAATCATCTGATAAAATAAATCATTCACACTAAAACATTAATTTGATATGAAAAGACTATTATTTTTCTTAGCATCTGCCGTTATCATAGCTCTTTCCACTAAAGCCCAATCCGTATCATCTGACAGCAACGGCAAAGTTATACATATAGGAAAGACAGAATTCGTGGAGAAAATATACGATTATGAAAAGAATCCTGATAAATGGATTTATAACGGAAAGAAACCTGCCATCGTAGATTTCTATGCTGACTGGTGCGGACCTTGCCGCATGTTGTCTCCAACATTGGAAAGCCTTGCCCACAAATATAAAGATAAGATTATTATATATAAGGTGAACACAGACAAGGAACGCGAACTTGCTGCAGCTTTTGGCATAACCAGCCTTCCTACCCTGCTGTTTATTCCGATGGACAAAATGCCTCAGGTTGCACAAGGAGCACTACCAAAAGAGGACCTGGAAAAAGCAATCAACGATTTCCTGTTGAAATGACATAAAAAACGCTTTGACGTTTTACTTAAAATGCTTTGTTATTTTGCCTAAAATGACAAAGCATTTTATTTTTTAATTATTCCGCCATTAATAACGCTCCACAATTCGCCTAAACAGTCATGACATAATGTCAGTCATCAAACGTATGGCATTTATTTTGCTGATAGAATTCACGTCGATATTTCCAAATATCATAAAATCACGATTTATTAATAAAAAACATAACAGATATGCAAAAAGGTAATATCGGGGTAACTACAGAAAACATATTCCCCATCATTAAAAAGTTCTTATACAGTGACCATGAAATTTTCTTGCGCGAACTTGTTTCAAACGCTGTTGACGCGACACAGAAGTTGAAGACTCTTGCTTCGAAAGGAGAATTCAAGGGTGAATTGGGAGACCTTACCATTAGAGTAAAAGCTGAAAACGACACTATCGTAATTTCAGACCGCGGACTTGGTCTTACTGCTGAAGAAATAGACAAATATATCAACCAGATTGCATTTTCAGGTGCAAATGACTTCCTAGCCAAATATAAAGACGATGCAAACGCAATCATAGGCCATTTCGGTTTAGGTTTCTATTCTGCTTTCATGGTAGCAAAGAAGGTGGAAATCGTAACCAAATCATATCAGGAAGGTGCACAGGCTGTAAAATGGACTTGCGACGGAAGTCCTGAGTTCACTCTTGAGGAAACTGAAAAGGCTGACCGTGGTACAGACATCATACTTTATGTAGATGATGACTGCAAGGAATTCCTTGAAGAAAACCGCCTGAAAGGATTATTGAACAAATATTGCCGCTTCCTGGCTGTGCCTGTAGCATTCGGAAAGAAAAAAGAATGGAAAGACGGCAAGCAGGTGGATACTGACGAAGACAACATCATAAACGACACATGCCCTATATGGACAAAGAAGCCAAGCGAACTTAAGGACGAGGACTACAAGAAATTCTACAGAGACCTCTACCCTATGTCAGACGAGCCTTTGTTCTGGATACACTTGAATGTTGACTATCCGTTCAATCTGACTGGTGTGCTCTACTTCCCGAAAATAAAGAGCAACATCGACTTGCAGAAAAACAAGATACAGTTATACTGCAATCAGGTTTATGTAACAGACTCGGTAGAAGGTATCGTTCCTGACTTCCTGACATTGCTTCACGGTGTAATCGATTCTCCGGATATTCCGCTTAACGTATCACGTTCGTACCTGCAGAGCGACTCTAACGTAAAGAAGATTTCTACATACATAACAAAGAAAGTAGCAGACAGACTTCAGTCAATCTTCAAGAACGACCGTAAAGAATTTGAAAACAAATGGGATGACCTGAAGATTTTCATCAACTACGGAATGTTGACTCAAGAGGACTTCTATTCTAAAGCTGACAAATTTGCACTCTTCAAAGATACAGAAGGCAAATATTACACTCAGGAAGAATACAAGACTCTTATCAGCGGAAACCAGACCGACAAAGATGGTAACCTGATTTATCTGTACGCAAACAACCGTGACGAACAGTATGCTTATATCGATGCAGCCGTAAACAAAGGCTACAACGTACTGATGATGGACGGACAGCTTGATGTTCCGATGATAAACATGCTGGAACAGAAACTGGAAAAGAGCCGTTTCACACGTGTTGACAGCGATGTTATAGACCGTCTGATTGTAAAAGACGAACAGAAAGGCGAAGAGTTGAAAGAAGACAAGCGCAGCATACTTTCTACAGTATTCAGCGGCCAGATGCCAAAACTGCAGAAGACTGAATTCCATGTAGAAACTCAGGCTATGGGCGAAAACGGTTCTCCGATAATAATCACTCAGGCCGAATATATGCGCCGTATGAAGGAAATGGCAAACATTCAGCCGGGAATGAGCTTCTATGGAGAAATGCCTGATATGTACAGCCTTGTGCTGAACAGCGACCATAAACTGATCAAACAGGTTTTGAGCGACACAGAAACAGCATGCGCCGAGAAATTGGTTCCTGTAGAATCTGAAATAGCTATACTGTCACTCAGAGAAAGCGAACTCCGTAAAGCTCACGAAGGCAAGAAAGACGAAGAAATCCCTGTTGCCGAAAAAGACGAGCTGAAAGATGTAGAAAAGAAACTTGATGAACAGAAAAATCAGAAGAACAGCATTTTGAATGAATATGCAGCCGGAAACAAAGTTGTGCATCAGCTTATTGACCTGGCATTACTGCAGAACGGAATGCTGAAAGGTGAAGCTCTTACAAACTTCGTAAAGAGAAGCATCGAAATGATTTAATCCCAACATTATTAATATTTAGGGCTATGCCGTTATACCAAAATGGCATAGCCCTATTTTTCACCTTATAGATACAAATCGAAATGCATATTATATATGCATATTTAGCAACAAAGCACAGCGACTAACAGCCTGGGGAAACACCGGTCAGAGTAAACAAATGCGATTTTATGTCAAACAATAAAAAAATACGGATATAATTCGACTTAGATTTAAAATTTGAGTATCTTTGATAATTGACAATTACGTAACACAATCATTACTTAAAGATGGTATGAAAAAAGCATTTGCACTAATATTATTTCTAATAATCCATATAAGTGGTTCAATATTCGCACAAAAAGTCGGATTGGTTCTTAGTGGTGGCGGTGCAAAGGGAATGACACATATAGGAATAATACGTGCTTTGGAAGAAAACAACATACCTATAGACTATATTACAGGAACATCTATGGGAGCCATTGTAGGCTCATTATATGCCATGGGCTATTCTCCTGATGATATGGAAAAAATGCTCAAATCGCCTGACTTCAAGAAATGGTACTCATCCGGAGGTATAGAAGAAGACTACATGTACTATTTCAAGATGAATCCTACCACACCGGAATTTATCAATATACATCTGTCTAATATGAAAATGGCAAAAAAGGTAAAACCACGTTTTTTGCCATCAAGCGTTGTCGATCCTATGCACATGAACATTGTATTCGTTGAATTATATGCTCAGGCAACAGCAAAGTGCAAAGGCAATTTCGACAATCTTTTCATTCCATTCAGATGTGTCGCTTCGGATGTGTATAACAAAAAAGCGCTCATAATGGACAAAGGAGACCTTGGAGATGCCGTAAGGGCATCAATGAGCTTTCCGGGAATGTTCAAACCTATTGAAATAGATTCTGTATTGGCATACGACGGAGGTATATATGACAATTTCCCCGTATCTACCATGATAAAAGACTTCCATCCGGATGTAATAATAGGCAGCGTAGTCAGCTCAAATCCAAGCAAGCCCAAGGAAGGCGACATCATGGGACAGCTGGAAAACATGATTATGCAAAAGACAGACTATTCCATTCCGGATTCATTAGGTATAATGATGACCTTCAAATACACCGACGTAGGTTTAATGGATTTCGACAGATACGATGAGCTACACGATATCGGTTATAACAGAACCATACAGTTAATGGATTCCATAAAACAAAGGATATCCAGAAGAACAAGCTACAGAATGCTTGAGAAAAAACGTATTGACTTCAAACGTGAGATGCCGGAATTCAAATTCAGAAAAATAATAATAAACGGCACCAACGAGCAGCAGAAAAAATATATTATACGGGGATTTCATGCAAAAGACAATGAAATCTTCAGTCTGGAAGACTTGAGAAAAGGGTATTTCAGACTTTTATCAGACAATATGATTGAAGAAATATTGCCACATGCTCAATATGACTATAATGACAGCACATTTACACTTATACTGGATGTAAAAATAGCAGAAGATATATCATTAAGGATAGGCGGTAATGTAGGTTCAAACGGAGCGAACCAAATTTATTTGGGGGCGTCATACCATAATCTTGGAAAATACTCCAAAGAGTTTGCCATCGAAGGACAGTTGGGACAGATATATAACAATCTACAGCTTACAGGAAAAATAGACCTGCAAACAGAAATTCCGACATCGTATAGAATGATAATGTCATTATCATCATTCGACTATAAGGGACAGACACAAAACTTCTTTAACCAGATAAACAGTCCTGTTTTCAATAAGAAAGACGAAAGGTTCCTGAAAGCATATATTAGTATGCCATTCCTGAGCAAGCACAAAGCTGAATTTGGAATAGGCATAGCAAGTCTTTACGACCAATATTTCCAGACCAATGTAATAGATTTCACTAACAGCGCAAGAGATAAAAGCAAATACGAGATATTGGGAGGTTCTGTAGTAATGGAAGGAAATACCCTCGACAGCAAGCTTTATGCTGTAAACGGAAAAAGGGAAAGACTTGCGGCAAATATTTACTGGGGAACGGAAAGATTTGAACAAGGTACCGGAACCGACCCATACGACGGTAATTTCAAATATACTCAGGCATGGCTGCAGATTTCATACGAACTTGAAAAATACTTCCGTCTCGGGAAGAAAATATCATTAGGTTCTTATCTGCACGCTTATTACTCTTCACGCAACTTCAGCAATAACTATCGTGCCACCATGATGCAGGCAGGAGAATTCTCTCCTACTCCACACAGCAAGATCAGTTATAACGAAGCCTTCAGAGCCAACCAGTTTGCAGGTTTAGGAGTCATACCGGTTTATAAATTCAATAATATGGTACATGCCAGATTAGGCATATACGGCTTTGTTCCTTTCTTCCCAATATATTGCAATGAAACAAATAAGGCTACTTACGGCAAAATATTCAGCAAATTTGAATATATGGGAGATTTATCATTAGTCGTAAGATTGCCGTTCGGTTCTGTAAGTGCATATTTGAACTACTACAGCTCGCCAAATAAGAATTGGAATGCCGGAATTTCCCTAGGATGGCAGATTTTTGGAGAGAGATTCATGCAATAAACAAATATTTTTTATTTTTCTTCAAAAAAATCCGCCAAAAGCTTGCACAATTAAAAATAAAGGCATACCTTTGCACCCGTTAAAAAAAGATATGGCCGCGTAGCTCAACTGAATAGAGTAGCTGACTACGGATCAGCCGGTTACAG